>Ga0105240_10005050_pt1 | contig 19797 bp, 19 predicted proteins | sample KBSC54metaG_FD_80426 | JGI IMG/M metagenome (GOLD analysis project Ga0105240, IMG submission 80426) | Corn rhizosphere microbial communities from Kellogg Biological Station, Michigan, USA - KBS C5-4 metaG | ecosystem: Host-associated > Plants > Roots > Rhizosphere > Soil | place: Michigan, USA... | reverse complement strand
GTTCGATGGCCACGAAACAGTAAGCGTCTCCGATGCTTCCATCGTTCGCTTCCTCGGGACTCTTGTGACCTTCCTTCTTTTGCACGAAGCCCCAAATTTCATCGCACTCAACATCCTTAACCGGAACATTGACGATCAGACGGCCCATGATGGCGGCGCATTTTTCACCCGCCAGCACCAGCAGCTTCATGATGGTGTTGCGGTCAAGGTTCGTGATGCGTTCGGTGCTGCGAATGGAGTTGCCTTCGATCAGCAGCCGAAGAGCGAGAACGATCCGATCTTGCGGAATGTACGTTCCGGCCAGCGCGGGTTTGTGCGCCTCGGTGTAGGTCTTTTTGCAGAGCGGGCAGCGAAAACGGCGAAGGCCGTTCCGGTGTTTGCCAAAGCGTTGACAGTCGGCCTCGCAACTAGCGCAAGTCATTTTGGCACCGTCTTTTATGTCGCTCTTCATACTCTAATAATACAGCTATCGCTAGTTGTTTGTCAACGCAAAACAACAATCGTTAGCAGACTCTTTTTGCTTTACTTTGTGAGGGTTAGGTGGATAGAATCGACCTGTAGGCGCGAGGCTAGTTTCAGCCCCGCGCTGTCCAGATCAGGGCTTTACTGCTCTGCCTTTGGGTATTCGACGGTTAGGACCAGATCACCGATTTCGAGCCGGATGCTGGTCCTACGCCGTCGGCGTCGGATCATCAATCGCATTGAAGCACTCCTTTCAGGTTCAAGAGTGGACCTGATGCCCTTGTCTTACAACGACTTGCGAACACGTCTTTTTACGTCTTTTTACGACTTTTTCTCTATAACTACTTTCTCTCCAAGTAGTTGCTTAAATATGCGATTATAGGCGGTTATGGTTAGGCCGTTAGGGATTGCATCTCCGGCAATATGGCGTTGGACCTGCCGAGTTGTAATCTCAAGAAGTTCGGCTAATTTCTCCTGCGTGATCCCGGCCAGAAGCCGCAGCGCTTCAATTTGCTGTGCGATTGTTTCGGCTGGCTGCCACTTTGGGGCATCGGGTTGGTGTGCGGCGCGGGGAAGGTGCTCGCCTGAGACTGCTTTTGATTCTGACGATGCTTGATTCGCTTCGATCACCCGTAGGAGACTATCGGCCACGGAAAAAATCTGAGCTTCTTGCTTTATTGATTGGTAGTCCAAAACCTTGAAATCATCATCGAGCCCTTCGCCAGTTTTGCGGCAGTCCTCTCGAATTGCATCCTTAACCAAGAGGTAGGCGTGACGGATTTCATCCTTGATGGCGGCCCTCAGTTCGTGAAGGCGGATCGGACTGAGCATCTCTTTCGATTGAAACTCATCTGCGATTTCCTTATAAGCTTCTACGCGCTTACGGACAATTTCCTTATGAAAGAGCACCATCAATTCTTGTCGCTCGCCGCCTCGCGCTATGCACCCTCTGGCTTCGATCTGGCGATACCTAGCGTCGCGTTTGGCGATCAAGTTTCTTACGCCGTTCCTGTAGCGCGCGTGAGACGCCTTGAGAAGCTTACCAAGTGGATCAACCGATGGCGGCGATATGCCCGACGATGGGTATGCAAAAATCGCTTGGAGTTCTGTTTCTTGGTGCTCCCGCAGATCCAAAGAATTCGAGGCGCTTTCGACTACATCCCTCATCCAGCGCTGATAGATGTGCAGGCATGGTGTAACTCGGCAAAATTCTTCTGAGAACACGGTTAGGATGAATCGCGCCTTAGAGAAGCTTGCCTCATTCCGTATTCGCCATGCCTTGTCGCCGTATGGGTCGATGTCGCTGGTGCGGATTCTTTCTTCTGCTTCGTCGATTAACGGTTCTGACTCTCCATATGCGCGCCGAATTCTCCTGCGGGCCTCCGGGGATAAAAAGTTCTCAGGGTCGTCTTGCTGCAACCCCGGCAAAGGGAGATCGTCCATCAAGCCTCTTGATCCCAGCGCGGATCGAGGCTACGATGAGGGTGTCTAACGTCCGCATCGAAGAGCCCCGGTGTTCGCACCGGGCTTTTCGTTTTTACGGAACTATTCTAGCGGTTGGGCTATTCGGCTTGCTTGCGCGGTCTACCGCCACCATGCGTCTTGCGTGCTGCGGCCATCTGGCGATAATGATCCGGTCCCAGCTTCCTTGCCGTGGAGCTTCCGCCTTTGTGACCAAGGGCGGCTGCGGGTGACATCTTAGACTGTCCGATCAAATCCTCGGTGAGCACCAGTGCGGCGCGTAGGGCTTCGCGTGCGGCAGCGGTGCGGTTCTGCGGTAGCGGCGGAGTGGTTTCGAGAATCAAATCCGCTTCAGCTATTAGGTTCCTGAGAGCCTGAAGCGACTTGCGATCAGATGCCATACTTCAACGGTAAAGCTGGACTGGGTGAAAAGCAATCGTTTGCTGTTTTTCAATCAACGCACATTTCAGACACTACCGGCGCACGAATTCCACCCACTTCCTGTTACAATAAAGGACAAGGAACAGTGTGTGCCACGTAAGCTCCGGCAAAGGATGATTCGTTTGCGTTACTTCAGCACTATTCTGGGTATTGGCTTTTGCGTGGCCACCTTCGCGGGGTTGAATCTAACCGCGGCCTCGCCGGAGTATGAGGCCGATACGCGGCTGGCTATCGTCGATAAGTACGTTGACGCCACGCAGTTACAGCAAAATAGCCTGCGCGGGCTGCAGATGGAAGTGGACATCGACGCCCAACTTCCGAAACTCGAAAAGCATGGCACGCTACGGGCGTTGCGCAAAATCTCCCGCTTGGGGCTTATCACCTACAAGGCCTTGGGTTTTTCCGGCGATAATACTGTCAAGCAGGAAGTGATCACGCGCTATCTGGCGGCGGAGACCGCAGGCCGCGAAAATGGCACCATAGCCATTACGCCCGCTAACTACAAGTTCCGTTATTCGGGACGCATCGTGCAGAACGGCGTCACCATGCAGATTCTGGAAGTCACTCCCAAAAAGAAGGCCGTCGGTTTGTTCAAGGGCGAGATCTGGATCGACGCGGCGAGTGGCATGCCGATTCGCGAGGCCGGCCAGTTCGTGAAGACCCCCTCGGTGTTCTTGAAGAAGATTGCTTTCGTGCGCGACTACGAGTTGCGCGACGGTGTCGCCTTTCCGGTGCATATTCAAAGTACCGTTGACACCCGTATCGTCGGCCGCGCCGAACTCGAAATCAAATTCAGCAATTTCAGCAGAGAAGATGACGCCGCGCAGGTCAGCCCGGAAGGTCACAGCCCTGCGGCGGCCACTCAGGAGCAACCCGTTCCGGCCGCCAACGGAACCTCGGAAGCCGCGGACGCCCAGCAAAATTTGGGCGCCGAGGAGGAAGCCGGGCCCTCCCAACTGACCCCCGCGCCCGAAAGCATTAGCGAGCCTCGAACCCCTGCGCCGGCCCCGCCCGGCGGACCCGAACCATCACGCGGGCCCGAATTATAAGGAGATCTGTAAGCTTTGCCGAAGAGAACCCTGTTCTTAAACCCGCCCTCGTTTGAAGGTTTCGATGGGGGCGCCGGCTCGCGCTGGCCTTCCACGCGAGAAATCGAATCCTATTGGTATCCGGTGTGGCTGTGCTATCCCGCGGGCATGCTCGAGAACAGCAAGGTTTTGGACGCCCCGCCGCATGGCGTCTCGATCGAGCAGACCGTGGCCATGGCCAAGGATTTCGAACTCCTGGTCCTGTTCACATCGTCGCCCGGTTTCCACGTCGACGTGAAGATCGCCGAGATGATGAAGGATTCCAATTCTAAGCTCGAGGTGGCGTTTGTCGGACCGCCCGTGACCATTGAGCCGGATAAAGTCCTCAATTCCACCAAAGCCATCGACTTCATCGTCCGCCGCGAATTCGACTACCAGATCGCCAATTACGCCAAGGGGGCTCCGCTTTCTGAGTTACCCGGCGTCAGCTACCGCCATAACGGCGAGAACGTTCACAATCCGGAAGCCCCTTATATCGAAAACCTCGACGAGTTGCCGTGGGTGAGCAAGACCTATCATCGCGACTTGAACTTCCGCAAATATAACGTTCCGTTTCTGTTGAATCCTTACATTTCGTTTTACACTTCGCGCGGCTGTCCGGCGCAATGTACGTTCTGCTTGTGGCCGCAAACGCATTCAGGCCATCGCTGGAGACTGCGCTCGGTCCAGGACATCGCCAATGAGTGCCGCTTCGTGCTGGAGAATTTCCCGGGCCTCAAGGAAATTTTCTTTGACGACGACACTTTCAATTACCGCAAGGCTCGCACCATCGAGCTGTGCGCGGAATTGAAGAAGCTAAAGTTCACCTGGTCCTGCACCTCGCGCGTCACCACCGACTACGAAACCCTCAAGGCCATGAAGGAAGCCGGCTGCCGTCTGCTGATTGTGGGCTACGAGAGCGGCGACGAGCAGATCCTCCGCAACATCAAGAAGGGTGCCACCATAGACATGGCGCTGCGCTTCACCGAAAATTGCCACAAGCTGGGTCTGACCATTCACGCCGATTTTATCGTCGGCCTGCCCGGCGAGACCCGCGATACGCTGCGCAATACCATCGATTTCGCTAAGCGCGTGGATGCCGAAACCATTCAGGTTTCGATCGCCCACGCCTATCCGGGCACCGAGTTCTACGGCTTCGCGAAGGAAAACGCGCTGATCAACATCGGCATGGCGGACGCGGGCGGCCATCAGTTGCCGCAGGTAATCTATCCCGGGATTCTCGACGAAGGCGAAATGATGGAGTGGGTGGAGCGCTTCTATGGCGAATATTATTTCCGTCCCAAAGCCGCCTGGCGCATCGTGCGCAAAGCCATCTTCGACGGCCCCGAACGCAAGCGCCTCTACAAAGAAGCCAAGGAATACATGGCCTTGCGCACCAAGCGCAAGCAGTACGTGGTGGACCACAAAGCCAACGTATTGAGCAAGGCCGCGGCCGCTGCCCAGGCCCAAGACCGGGTTTGAACCCCGCGACGGCCTGAGCCTCATGCCGCCCGCCCGCCTGGAATGGAAGACGCGGCTGTTTGCCGTGATCGTAATCCTGAGCAACACCCTGGGGAACTTTTTTATCGCGCGCGGCATGCGCGGCCTGGCGGTGCCCGCCGATTCAATCCTGCACATGCTGCGGGCGATTTTCGCCCCCTGGGTGACGCTGGGCATTGTGCTGCTGATTCTCTGGCTGCTCTCGCGCATGGTGCTTTTGAGCTGGGCGGATCTCAGTTATGTGTTGCCGGTCACTTCATTGGGCTATGTGGCCAACGCGCTAATGGGACATTTTTTCCTGGGAGAACACATCACGCTGGCGCGCTGGAGCGGAACCTTGCTGATTGTCGCCGGCACGGTGCTGGTGGGGATGGGTACGCATAGCGCGCGGCGGGACACTCCATGAGCGCCTGGATTCTGCTCGGCATTGTCATCGGCTGCACCGTCATGGGCGATCTGCTTTCAAGCTTCGAAATGAAGCGGCACGGCGAAATCCACGATTTCCGTCCACGCGGGCTGGGCCGGCTGCTGGCGACGCTCGCGACTAAAAAGTTCCTGATTGTTTCAGTATTCTTCATGGCAATTTCGTTTTTTGCGTTTGTCAAACTGCTGGAGACCGCCGATCTGAGCTTCGCCGTCCCCGCTTCGGCCGCTACCATTGTTTTTGAAACGATTTTAGCCCGCTTGATTCTGAAGGAAAGTGTGGATTCGCGGCGTTGGTGGGGAGTCTGCCTCGTCGCCCTGGGCGTGACCTTACTTGCCGCGTGATACTGCTTACGCTAGCCGCGATCGCCGCCGCCTACCAGCTGTTGGCGATCCTCGCGTGTGTGCGGCGAAGCCGGCAAGAGCCGGCGGCCCGCAGCCCGGGACCGGTGTCAGTGTTGAAGCCGGTGCGCGGCCTCGACCCTGGGTTTCGCGAAGCCATCCGTTCGCACACAATACTGCAAGGGGACTACGAATTCCTGTGCGGCGTCAGCCAGCCGAACGATCCTGCGCTGCCGCTGCTGCGCGAGTTCGATCGCGTCCGTGTGGTCGATAGCGACACCCACGCCGCGAACGGGAAAGTGGGTGTGCTGATGGATCTGGTAGCCGCGGCGCGCTACTCCATCCTGGTCGTCAACGATGCCGACATTCGCGTAGAGCCGGATTATCTCGCGCGCGTCACCGCGCCGCTGGCAGATCCGCGCGTGGGGCTAGTAACTTGCCTCTACCGTCCGCTTGGCGATACTTTCGCGGCGCGCGTTGAAGGCCTGGGGGTCGCGACCGATTTCGCGCCGTCGGCGCTGGTTGCGCGCCTGCTGGGCGTGGACGAATTCGCCATGGGATCGACGCTGGCTTTCCGGCGCGAGGATCTCGACCGCATCGGTGGATTCGCTGCCCTCGCCGGCTATCTCGCCGACGATTATCAGTTGGGCCACCGCATTCACGCGCTGGGCTTGAAATGCGTGTTGAGCGACGTGGTGGTCGAGACCCACCTTGGCGGCGGATGGCGACAAGTGTGGGCCCATCAGTTACGCTGGGCCCGGACGATCCGGGTTTCCCGCTTGGGCGGCTACCTGGGACTGCCCATCACCAACGCCACGCTGTGGGCGGTGCTTTGCGCCGTGTTCGGACGAGCGGATCTGGCCCTGGCATTGCTGGTGGTGAGGCTGGCCATGGCTTTGGCCTCCGGGTGGGGCGTGCTGCGGAGCCGTGACGTGCTGCGCCTGTGGTGGCTGGTGCCGGCGCGCGACCTGTGCGGATTCGCGGTCTGGCTGGGGGGCTTGTTCGGCGATTCAGTGATGTGGCGCGGCCGGCGCTTGCTGCTCGATCGGGAAGGACGAATTCGCGAATGACACCGATCGATCGCCGGGAAAGTGCGTTGATAACCCACTGAAAACCCGTCTAAAGCGGCGGCAGTGCGCTCGATCATGGTAGAATCGCATTCAGTCCTACCCGTATTGCGCCCGTAGCTCAGTTGGATAGAGCGTCTGGCTACGAACCAGAAGGTCGCACGTTCGAGTCGTGCCGGGCGCACCATTAACCTTAAATTATTGGAGATTGGCGGATACGCAGTCGAAATCGGACTGTGCCCAGAATTGTGCCCACCCAAAGCCACACGGGCCTTTGCGATCGCAGCGCGAGTATTGTTTTCCTGAGGGTGCACATACCGTTTTGTGATCGACATGTCGCGGTGTCCCGCAAGGTAGGCGAGCGTCCACGGGTCCATAAACGGCGCCCAGCGCGTCAGGCAAGTATGTCTGAACGTGTAGAGAGGGAAGTGTGGCACTTTCGCGAGTGTGCACGCTTTGGCATGCTGACCCTGAAGGCTGGACGGTTCGATGTGGCCGCTCTTCGTCGGAGCGGGAAAAATCCAAAATCCATCGATATGTTCGCGGCGCATCTCCAGGATCGATTGCGCGCGTTGGGAGAGAAGGATGCGACGGCGAGCGTTGTCCGTCTTTCCATAAGTGATCTCGATCACACCGTTTTGGCAATTTTCCCACCGCAGCCGGAAGCACTCTTCGGGCCGAATACCACAATCGATCAGAATGGTGCCAACGTCGCGCAGGAGGTATGGGTCGCGTGGCTTGATGGGTGTCTCGCCGCGCTCTGCCGCCCGTATGCCGACGAGCGCCCACTGATAGGCCTCCAGTGCGGTGTTACCGATTGCCTGCGTGCCGTCAAAATACGCCTTCTCCTCGTCCACGCTGATAACTCGGTCACGATGCGCCTCACCCGGCAACATGCGTACGCGGGGCATGGCTCTCGCCACCTTTCCCCATTCCGCGGCAAGTGTAAATATCCTCCTCAAGACTTGCAACTCGCGGTTCACCGTGGCGACCTTCATCCCGGCGTCTCGCCTCTGTCGGGCGTAACCGGCGATTTTTTCGCCCGTGATCGTATCCAGGGATTCGTCAGCAATGGCGGAGTACTCCAGCAGTCGCGCGGTTCCATTCTCATAGTAGGAAAGGGTTTTGGTCTTTGCCGCGAACGTGGAGCGGCAGAACGGCAGGAACTCAGCTTTGGTGAACTGTCGAACCGTTGCGGCCGGCTTTCGTTCCCGAATACCGACTTCGCCCTTTGCGAGTGACGTTTTGTGCGCCGCCTCAATCTGTTCTGCCGTCCGCTTGGTCGTCTGCTTGGTGCTCTCCCGTATGGACTCGCCGTTCCAGACGAATCGGTACCACCAGACGCGGCCGCGTTTATAGACTGCCATTGCTAAGTTCTCACCTTGCGGGCAACCCGGATCTTCCCGGCTTGTGCCTAGCGCTCGCGGACTGGAACGCGGAGCTGCGGATTCTCGAACAGGAGGCACGGTCTGCTGCCGAGCAGCGAGCGGAGAATCCGACGGGGAGGCAAGGTGAACGTCCGCTTGCGGCTAGGTGAAACCTTCAGCCCGTATCGGATGTTTACGGGACTGCTCATTCCTGAAGCCGGAGCGAAGCTCGTGTGGGGTCGCATGGCGCGATACGCGGGCAAGGATGGGCAATGCCACCCCAGCGTGAAGACTCTGGGCACGGAGGTCGGCCTTGGAGAGCGGCAAACCCAGAAGTATCTACGCGAGCTGGAAAAAGAGAAGTTGATTAACCGCGTGAGCCGCTTCGCTGGACGGGCACAAACCAGCAAAGTTTCTCTGGCACGAAATCTTTCAAAGGGGGTGAATGAACGTTCGGGGGAAGGGGTGAACAATGATTCGCCCCGAGGGGTGCACGATCGTTCACACAAAGAGAGTCAGATTGAAGAGAGTCAATTAGAAGAGAGTCAGAGCGGACTTAGACTATCCGGCAGCGAATCGCAAAAAACGCGATTCGCTGCCGGAATTCCGACGGATGGGTGCAAGAAATATCCCCAACTATACGAAGCCCTGGCCAACTACATGCAGAGCGAAGGTGAAGAACGGGTCTATCCTCGCGACCGCCACGTGGTTGACGTTATGGACTCGGCGGAAGGAGCCACTGAACAGGAAGTGATCGGCTGCCTGCGTTATCTTCGCGAGGATAGGGGTCTTAAACCTGGAACCCGGGGCGGTCCGCGGCACTTCTCCTGGTTTCCGACCGTCGTCGGCGACTACTTCCGGCAGAAGCGAGAGCGCCAAGCGACAGCCAATCCCCCTGCAAGCAGTGATTCTTCCAGTAGTAGGCGCAGCGAAGCCGACTTTGCTTCCATGACGGAAGCGATAGAAATCGACCGCTCGCAATGGAGAACATGATGCAGAAGAGACGAGAGAAAGGAACGCCGCCAGGCAGGAACCCGGCGGCGCAAAGTGGATGGGATGGGCGGGAGTCAGGCCTTGACGGATTAGGTTCGCTCGCCGTCTTCGCCCTTGACGGAAGCGACCGTGAGTCCGAGCTTTTTACCGACCGTCCCGGACAGGAAGCCGCGAACCGAGTGAGCCTGCCACTCAGTAGCCTTCATGAGCTCGGTCAAGGTGGCTCCTTCGGTACGCTTCAACAGATCGAGCATTTTTGCCGCCTTGCTGTCGTCGCGGGCCGAACTCGCGTTTTTGGTGCCCTTGGGCGCTTTCTCGGAGGCCTTGGCCTTCTTGGCCGCCTTGCCCTTGGCGGGAGCAACGTGGGCGCGCTTTTGGCCAACGCTAGCCTTCTTACTGGCCTTCGGCCTCTCGGCGCCGGTCGCCTTGGCGGCTCCGGTTTCTTCAATAGCTGTGATCATGTAGTCTCCTTTCGCGGTAATCGCCCCGGTGACGACATGAATCACTCCGGTCGGCGGCAGATGCAAGTCAATTGTGAGCGGACTGCACTGGCGATCACACGCGATTTCCCGCCGCATGGTAGCCGTTGGTAGCCAATGATAGGTCCTGGCTCGAAATTCACGCGCAAAAAGGAAGAAGCGATTGCTGACCTGCTGACGCAGCGGAATGTCGAGGAAGCTGCACGCACTGCGGGTATTGGAACGCAGACGTTATTGCGGTGGCTAAAGGTGCCGGAGTTCCAGGTTGCCTATCGGGACGCGCGCCGCGCCGCCTTCTCGCAATCGATCGCACGTCTCCAGCAGGCATCCAGCGCGGCGGCTACTACGCTCCTCAAGGTCATGCTGGACGTGAATGCGCCCGCATCCACGCGAGTGCGGGCGGCTGATAGCGTTCTCGATCACGCCAAGCAGGCCATTGAGCTTGAAGATGTCGAGGCGCGCGTCTCCGAGCTGGAGCGAAGTACGGAAGCAATGAAGGCGAGCCGCCGGCGATGAATGCGCTTACTAGCCGGCTGTACAAACTTGAGGACCGATTGGGGCTTGGGGGTGAAACCCTCGGCCAGTTGCACCTGCGCGCGCTCCGCGAGCATGCGCGCAGCCGCATAGCCGGAAAAGAGGAGCCGAACCACTTGAGGACGAGCCGCCTGTCGAAGCTTGGAGACTAATTCTTCTAAATCCCCGACGGTGAAGCCGCGCGGCCCTCGGCAAGGTCAACAACAGCTTCTTTCGAGCAGGCTATTTGCACTCGGCCCTGTGAGGTGACCGGTGGGTTGCGTCACTGCGCAGCGCCTTGCGAACAGCAATTACGGTGGGATTTCTTGACTTGATGTTTCGGCGACACCCGATCAATGCTAAATGCATGATAGCGATTGGATACGTTCGGGTCTCCACAGACCGGCAGGCCGAGTACGGCGTTTCGCTTGATGCGCAGGAGGCCAAGATCCGCGCCATGGCTACCGTGCAGGGCGCCGAACTGATCGACGTAATCGTGGATGGCGGCGAATCCGCCAAGAGCCTCAACCGGCCAGGCCTGCAAAGGCTCATGGAACTGGTAAACGGCGGCAAGGTGCAAGGGGTGATTGTGGCGAAGCTCGACCGTCTTACTCGCAGCGTGAAAGTCCTGGGCCGGCTGCTGGAACTGTTCGAGAAGCGCAAGGTCGCTCTAATCTCCGTAGCCGAATCCCTGGATACCGGATCGGCGGCTGGGCGCCTGGTGATTACAATCATGGGCGCTGTGAGCATGGGAGCGCGAGGCCATCGGCGAAAGAACCCGCGACGCTTTGCGGCACAAGCGAAGCAATGGGGAGCGCGTGGGCAACATCGAATTTGGCTACCGATTGTCTGCCGACCTGCGGCATCTGGAACCGGATCCGACAGAGCAATCCGCGCTCGCGGCGATTCGGGAACTACGTCGGCAAGGTCACACCCTTCGCGGCATCGCCGCCATTCTGAACAGCCGCGGGCTCCGCACGCGCCGCGGTACTGGATGGCAGTTGGAATCGGTGGCGAGAGTAGCTAAGCAGAGCACCCAATCACCACTGGCGCAGATCGCCTGAGGCCCCCCGGGTCCCTTTACTTGGGGGGCGGCTTCAGTGCGCGGAGTGGCCGGAAGCCCGTCAGGGACAAGATAACCCATTACACGCATCGCGTCCAGGAAACAGTTTCAAGACTTCGCTGTTTTTTCGATCTCCTTCATTTCAGCTTCCGAGAGCGTGAGGTCGGCGGCTTTCATGTTTTCTTCCAGATGGGCCACAGAGGAGGTTCCGGGGATTGGAAGAATTACGGAACTGCGGTGCAACAGCCAAGCTATCGAGAGCTGCGCGACGGTGGCTCCGTGATGTTTCGCAATTTCGTCCAGCTTGCCCCCCGGGCGCGCGAGATTGCCTGCTGCGACCGGGAACCAGGGGATGAAGGCGATGTTGTGGCGTTCGCAGTATTCAAGAACATCTTCATGCTGGCGGTCGCCGACGTTGTATAGATTCTGGACACTGACAATCTCGACGACTTTGCGGGCACGGTCTATGTCCCCCGGCTTCACTTCGCTGAGGCCGATGTGGCGGATTTTGCCTTGCTGTTTCAACTTCGCGATCGGCTCAAGGGATTGTTCGACAGGAACCTTCGGATCGATGCGGTGCAGTTGCCACAGGTCGATCACGTCGGTCTTAAGCAGGCGTAGGCTTTTTTCTACCTCCTTCGCGAGGTAGTCGGGACGCCCATCGGGGCTCCACCGGTCGGGGCCCTGGCGGGTCAATCCGCCTTTGGTGGCAACGACTAGGCCTTTCGGAAACGGTGACAATGTTTCTCCGATGAGGCGCTCGCTAACGTCGGGGCCATAGCTGTCAGCGGTGTCGATAAAATTAACACCAAGCTCCAAGGCGCGTTTCAGGACACGCCGGGCTTCTTCGGGATCTTTGGGCTCGCCCCAAATCCCAGTCCCTGTCAGGCGCATGGATCCGAAACCCAGGCGATTTACTCTAAGTTCCTTGCCGATTGTGAATGTTTTATCGATTGTCATCATAGCTGTATCTATGATGATCGGTTTGGTGCCCCGGATGCGGAAAAGGCTCGCATTGACAATCGAAGCAGCGCGGCATTTCCGTTAGGTGGATACCGCCAAAAATGACCTCCGATAATGGACACGCAATTGCCTTTTAGGATCTCGGTCACCTTTCAGGAATGCGCGTTATACGGAAATGTGATGAGTTGGGCAGGAGAGTTATGCCGATGGTCAACTGTTCTTCTTCGAGGTATCGTTTCCATAGAGGCCTCACATCCGTCTCGGAGAGCTCTTACACTCAAACGCATTTGACAGTGCATGCTCGATAACCCGAAATGAGTTTGTACAAGTACTCAGGATCCTGGTATGATGCTTCGCAGTGTCAGGGCGTTTGTCCAGGCTCAGGGTGTGCTTGGCGGGTCGGTGTTCATTAAGGATCACGGAGGTTCAGAAAAATGAAGGTTTACAATATTCTGCTAGTAGGTATAACTTTGGGTGCCCTGAGTTGGGCCCAGACGGTTTCCACTTCTCAGATCAGCGGGAGTGTGCAGGATGCTTCCGGCGCTGCTGTACCTGGCGCGGAAATCAAGATTACGCAGAGTAACACGGGCGCGACCCGAACGGTGACCAGCGGAGCGGACGGAAGTTACGTGATCCCGAGTCTGCCCGTGGGGCCGTATTTGCTAGAGGTCACCAAAGCGGGCTTCGCGAACTATAAGCAGACTGGAATTGTACTCCAAGTAGCCACCAATCCGACCATTCCGATTACGTTGAAGGTCGGCGATGTGAGCGAACACGTGCAGGTGGAAGCTAATGCGTCGCTGGTTGAAACTCAAAGCACCGGCGTTGGTTCAGTGATCGATTCTCAGAGGGTGGTGGACCTGCCTTTAGTCGGTCGTCAAGTTTCCGACTTAATTCTCCTGTCAGGTGGAGCTGTAAATGCCGGAACAACGGGTACGGCAGCTACGGGACCGGTTTATCCCAATACGACGAGCTATAACATAGCGGGAGGTCTCCCCGGCGGAAATACCTACACGCTCGACGGAGCTTTTCACAACGACGTATATGCCAACGCATCCTTTCCGTTGCCTTTCCCGGATGCCTTACAAGAGTTCAAGGTCGAAACGAGCTCGGTACCCGCTCAGTATGGATACCATTCCGGGGCGGCCATCAGCGCCGTTACAAAGTCCGGCACCAACGAATGGCATGGCTCCTTGTTTGAATTCCTGCGCAACTACGATTTGAATGCGCGCAATTTTTTCGCGCTGACTGCAGACGGGCTGAAACGTAACCAGTGGGGAGGAACCGTCGGGGCACCGATCAAAAAGAACAAGCTGTTTTTCTTTGCCGGGTTTCAAGGGACCGAGACCCGCCAAACCCCCTCCGATACAATCGCGTTTGTGCCAACTGCTCAGATGCTGTCCGGAGACTTTAGCACCTATGGGTCAAGCGCCTGCCAAGCGAAACCGCTGACGCTCAAGAATCCCGCAACCGGACAAGCCCTTATCGCTAACCAGATGCCGACAGCGCTAATTTCTCCGGTGGCGCTGGCTATTAGCAAATCCCTGCCCACTCCCACGAACGCTTGTGGCCGCACTAATTTCGGGATTCCGGTCAACAGCGCCGAGTCGTTCGGTGTCGGAAGGGTGGATTATCAACTTACCGACTCGCATTCCATATTTGTGCGTTACTTAGGTACCGAGTTTGACCAGGCCGTTCCCTATAGCCTTACGAAAAATCCGCTAGCGACCACCACCGCAGGCGTGAACGATCTTGCCCAATCCCTGACAGTTGGGGACACCTATTTGTTCGGCGCAACCATGGTCAATTCGTTTCGCGGAACATTTGACCGAATCGCCATGCGCAGAATTGCCTCACAGTTCTTCGGGCCAGAGGACGTGGGAATAAACACATACACCTACCTGCCGCATTTTCTCAGTCTCGCGGTGTCGGGCGGTTTCACAGTGGGCGGCGCACCGCCGGGAACCGCCGCCACATTTCGCATCGGCTTGGTGCAGTTGGGCGACGACGTTCTGGTATCGCGCGGAGATCATCAACTTGCTTTCGGCGTGAACACGATGCACTACCAATACAACGGCAACGCCACATCGTTTGCTCCGGGCCTGTTTAGTTCCACCGGTAGCGCAACGGGCTCCGGATTGGCAGATTTCGTTACCGGGCAAGTGGCAAGTTTTCAACAAGGCTCTCCGAATCACACCTATCCGAGGGAGACCTATTTCGGTTTGTATGCCCAGGACACATGGAAGGTGAGACCGGGATTGACGCTGAGTTATGGTTTACGCTGGGAACCTTGGTTTCCACCCCAACTCGATCAAAATATAAATCTGCATTTTGACATGAATGCATTTCTGCAGGGAAGTATGAGCAAGGTATTTGTGAATGCTCCTCCAGGCTTGTTCTTTCCGGGGGACCCGCTATTTGGACCCAACGGCAGCGCGAGCATGAACAATGTATGGAAGCAGTTTGCGCCGCGTGTGGGCATCGTCTGGGATCCGACCAAGAGCGGGAAAATGGTGATCCGCGCAGGTTATGGGATCTTCTATGACCAGGCTGCTGCGCAGTTGTGGGGATCAACCGGGCAAGGGCCGCCGTGGGGTGGCAAGATTAGCCTAGTGAGCCCTCCTGGCGGCTTGGCTAACCCCTTTTTGAATCAGCCAGGTGGGAATCCGTTTCCCTTCGTGTTAAGTCCGAATACGGTGTTTCCGCAATACGGCACCATCGACACCTACTACGCGAATACTCGGGTACCTTATGTGAACCAATGGAACTTTGGCATTCAACGGCAACTTGCAACGGATTGGCTCGTATCAGCAAGCTATATCGGAAACGAAGCCGTCCACATCTATGGCGAAAGAGATTTGAATCCGGCCATTTACGTTCCCGGAACCTGCGCGAAGGGACAGTACGGACTAGCGGCGGCGGGTCCTTGTTCCACTACCGCTAACACTAATGCGCGTCGCCTCTTGACGCTTTTGAATCCGACGAAGGGCACCGCCTATGGATTTGTCGGCGTGTGGGATGACGGCGGGACGAGAAGTTATAACGGTCTGCTGCTCAACACGCAGAAACGTCTAAGCCACGGATTCACCATCACGGCAAACTACACCTGGTCGCATTGCATCGGAGATCCCATTAACAATTTCCCCAATGGCGATACCGGACTATACTTTGCCCCGACGAGGGCGGGCGACCGTGGCGATTGCGTGGCGACCAGCGGAGCCGGAGGCGACCATCGTCATATTGCGAACATGACGGGCCTCGGCAGCATGCCTAAGTTTCAGAATAAAGCTCTGCGGATCATCGCCAGCGAATGGAAAGGCTCGGCAACTGTCAGCATGTACAGCGGCGACGCCATCACAGTGGTCACGGGCGTAGATAACGCGTTGAATGGCCTCAATACAACTACCCAGTATGCCAACCAATTGCTGCCCAACGTCTACGGGAACGGCACCATCAGCCAATGGCTAAACCCTGCGGCATTCGGGGCGCCGGCGTCCGGCACGTACGGGAATATGACGCCTGGCACGATTCGCGGACCTGGCGCCCTTATCGTCAACGCGGGCGTTTCACGGCTCTTCCGGGTAAGGGAGCGTCAGACTTTAGAATTCCGGACCGAAGCGCAGAATGTGCTAAATCATACCAATTTCGGGGATCCCACAGTTACCCTCAACAGCAGTACCTTCGGTAAGATCATTTCTACTGCCGCGGGGAACGCAGGCAATGCGAGGATCATGCAGTTTGCGCTTAAGTATATATTCTAACGAGCTGTCAGGGCACCGGATTGGGCCTTCTTGAGGATCTCGGCTGCCTCCGGAAATTCCTTCTTTGCGTTGGCGAAGAATACGCCCTCCGCGACTAGGAGTGGAGTCCAGCCGAGTTTGGTCTTGGCATCGACCTGCGCTCCGTGATCGACTAGGTACCGCACGATTGATGGCTGGCCGGACACTACCGCGCCGATTAGCGCGGTGCTGCCGCTCCAGCGCGGGTCGCCAACCCCTTTGTCGAGTAAGTCGTCGATATTCAGTGGGTAATAGAGAAGTGTGTACTTGGTATCGCCCACCATCGGGTAGTTGCCGAAGTCGGCGTGAGCATTGATATCGTTTCCGAGATCCAAAGCCAGCTTGACGGCTTCCAAACGCTCCGTTTCCGAAACTCCCGTGAATGGACCAGGGCTCTCGCCCGCCCAGTAGTCGAGCCCAGCGGCTACCATCAGCGGGGTGACGCCGGCTAGCGTGGGCATCTTAGGATCGGCACCGCCCTCCGCCAACACTCGCATCAGGGCCGCGTCGCCGTTTTTGGCCGCGACATAGAACGGGGTCGCCCCGACGTAGCTCAAAAGATGACGCCCCAAATTGATGCCCGGAGGATTTCTGGCCGTGCCGCCCTCCTTGCTGAACTTGGTTTCCTTCCAAAAAATGCGGACGTTGGGATTCGCTCCATGCTTGAGGAGCGCCTTGGCTAGTTCGAGCGAAGTCACATTACCGGCCGGTATGGGGGTGCCTTTAGAGATGTTGCCGTTAGCCTGCGCGCCATCCGAGCCCGGCTTCCTCAACCACGCCAGGGTGTGCAAAGCCGACCCGCGCGGGCTGGGAAGATTGGGATCCGCGCCTAGTTCCAGCAGATTCGAAGCGAGTTCAAAGTAGGCATTTGCCACCGCCATATCCAACGCGCTCGTGCCGTCCACAGCGGTGTCGTTGACATTGGCCCCGTGTTGCAGCAGGAGCTTAACAGTATCCGGGTGATTATTCCGCACTGCAAATAGCAACGCAGTGAACCCCCTCTTCGATTTCGCCTTCACCTCCGCTCCATACTCCATGAGTAACGCCGCCGCCGCCGAATTCCCCTCCGATGCCGCCCACATCAGGGCGGTCTGGTCCTTGTTGGGTTCTCGGGCATTGACGTTTGACCCGTGGGCAAGCAGTATTTTGACCGCGTCAGCCTTCCCGGTGAGCGAGGCCGTCATTAAAGCGGTCTGACCTTGTTGCGAGGTGCTGTTGGCATCTGCTCCAGCCTTAAGAAGATGATCGATTATGGCGGCGTTCCCGTTGGTGCATGCTAGCGCGAGAGGTGTAATGTTAAATCGAGTAGCGGCCTTAACATTTGCTCCGGCGGCAATTAGAAGGTCAGCGGCAGTCAAGTTATCGCTTTGGGCTGCCCAATGTAGGGCAGTCGAACCGTCCGCCTGTGTTCCGTTCACATCTGCATGCTTTTGGAGCAAGGTGCGGACGGCCGCCCAGTCCGATTTTTGGGCCGCGTCGGCGATTCGCGAATCGGATCCGGTAGCTCCAAGAGCGGCGGACGACAGTGCCGCGATCCAAAGCCAACTTTTCCATCCAAAATTCATCGTCCCGCAGCCTCCTTGAATTCGCGCTGGATTGACTCCGCTTCCAGTTTACCGATACCATAATACTGCGCGAAGTGCGAGTAAGCGAAAACATGGCATTTCCCGGGATGAGGCGCAGCTGATGGGTAGCGCGAAATCGGTTGCTTTAGCCACTTTTTGGATCACAATATTCTTCGCAACCGTGGCCTGCGGACAGACGGTTTCCCCACAGCGCGCCGTCTTTAACAAGTACTGTATTGCCTGCCACAATCAAAAGCTGCGGACAGCCGGTCTCTTGCTCGACAAAATGGACCCCTCGAATGTAGCCGGTGACGCGGAGCAATGGGAAAAGGTGGTCCGGAAGCTACGCGCGAATGCGATGCCACCTGCTGGAGTTCCACGGCCTGATGCAGCTACCTATGATTCGGTAGCATCCTTTCTAGAGAAGGAACTGGATCGAGTGGCGGCGCAAAATCCGAACGTAGGGAAATTGCCGCTGTTGCATCGGTTGAGCAGGACAGAGTATCAGAATTCAGTTCGTGACCTACTCGCGCTCGATTGGCTGCCCAAGGAAATGGACTATTCCTTGCTTCTTCCGCCAGACAATACCAGCAGCGGCTTCGATAACCTCGCTGAGCTTCTATTTATATCTCCTTCGACAATGGAGCGCTACTTGGGCGCTGCGCGGAAGATCTCCCGCCTGGCCGTGGGTGATCCTAGCTTGCCGGTGATGGTCAATCTTCGGCGGTTTTCCGAAGAGGAGCCGCAGGATGCTCGTGTGGACGAACTGCCGTTCGGAACCCGCGGCGGCTTGGCGCTTCGAAGCGACTTCCCGCTGGATGGAACCTACGTTGTAAAAGTTGAGGTGGCAACGCCGCCGCGTGAGCCGCGACAACTGGAAGTCAGTATCGACGGTGCGCGCATGGAACTCGTTACGCTCGCTCCACCCGCCGGTCGGGGAAGAGGCGTACCGCCGCTGGAGTTCCGCATTCCGATTAAAGCGGGTCCGCGATTGGTGGGAGTCACTTTCGTACAACCTAATGATGCGCGCAACGAAGAAATTGTGCGTCCTAGGACGCGTGGACGTGGCCTGCGGGAGGGACTTCCGGCTGATGCCGAACCCACACTCCATAGCGTGACAGTCAGCGGCCCCTATGATGCGAAGGGAGCGGGCGATACGCCAAGCCGCCGCCGTATTTTCGTATGTCAGCCGGCGTCCGCTAACGCGACCGATGAGCAACGGTGCGCACAGCAAATTCTTTCGTCCTTAGTGCGCCGCGCCTACCGGCGTCCCGCGACCGAGACCGATATCCAGCGCTTGTTGCCTTTCTATAACAAGGGCGTCGCCGAGGCTGGTTTCGATATTGGAATCCAACGAGCTCTCGAGCGCGTGCTGGTAAGCCCACAGTTTCTCTTCCGCGTTGAACGAGATCCACCCAATGCTGCTCCGGGTACGCCATATCGTATCAGTGATTTGGAACTGGCTTCACGCTTGTCTTTCTTCCTTTGGAGCAGTATCCCCGACGAAGAGCTTCTCGAAGCCGCCATCAGTGGAAAGTTGAGAGACCCTGCCATTCTTGAGCGGCAGACGCGTCGCATGTTAGCTGACCCTCGTTCCGAATCGATGGTTACCAACTTCGCCGAGCAGTGGCTGTTCCTTCGCGATATTGAGGCCAAGGAGCCCGATGAGCTCCTTTTCCCGGATTTCGATGAGACTTTGCGGAGCGATCTGCATCGTGAAACCGAGCTGTTTGTTGACAGCATCCAGCGGGAAGATCGGAGCGTACTGGATCTTCTGAGTGCGAATTATTCGTTTCTGAACGAGCGACTGGCGAGACATTACGGTATTCCCAACGTACAGGGCAGCTATTTTCGTCGGGTGATGTTCCCTGAAGGGAGCATGCGTGGCGGACTGCTCGGGCAAGGAAGCATTCTGACCCTAACTTCGTATTCAACCCGAACTTCGCCGGTACTGCGAGGCAAATGGGTATTGGAAAACCTGCTCTCATCGCCACCGCCACCGCCTCCGCCTAACATTCCTGCTCTGAAGACGGAGGGTGCGGAGCCTGGCAAAACGCTTTCCATGCGGGAAGCCATGGTCCAGCACCGTGCCAGTCCGGTGTGTGCAAGCTGCCACGCGCGCATGGATCCGATCGGGTTCGCTATGGAAAACTTCGACGCAATCGGACAGTGGCGTGACACGGATTCCGGGAATCCCATCGATGCCTCGGGTGTCTTCCTGGATGGCACCAAATTCAATGGAATGGCCGGACTGAAAAAAGCTCTGCTGACGCACCCGGAGCAGTTTGTATCCACCGTAGCGGAGAGGCTGC
>Ga0105240_10005044_pt1 | contig 19807 bp, 16 predicted proteins | sample KBSC54metaG_FD_80426 | JGI IMG/M metagenome (GOLD analysis project Ga0105240, IMG submission 80426) | Corn rhizosphere microbial communities from Kellogg Biological Station, Michigan, USA - KBS C5-4 metaG | ecosystem: Host-associated > Plants > Roots > Rhizosphere > Soil | place: Michigan, USA... | reverse complement strand
GCGGCGCTAGAGATCTGCCGCACTGCCCGCTCGGTTCTCGGCGCGAACGGCATATCGCTCGAGTTTCCGGTGATCCGGCACATGACCAACCTCGAATCGGTGCTCACCTACGAAGGCACGGTCGAGATGCACACCCTCGTGCTCGGCCAGGCGATCACCGGGATCGCCGCGTACCGCTGACCCTCCTAGTCCGTCGAGTCGCTCGCCGTCAGCGACGCCGCCTGCGCGTCGCGTGGTTGGGGAACCGTGGCGCTCGGGGCGATGTTCTGGTTGACGCGGAACAGGTTGGTCGGGTCCCACTTGTCCTTGAGTTCGACCAATCGTGCGTAGGTCCCGGGCTCGTAGCCTGCGCGCACGCGCGCGTCGTCCGCGTTCTGCTCGAAGTTCAGGTAGACGCCGCCCGTCGTGAACGGCGCCATGGCGTCGGAGAACCGCCGGCACCAGCCGATGTGGAGATCGTCTTCTGCCGGGTCCATCCACTGCGCGATCGGATGTGCCATGTAGACCGCGTCGCGGTGACCAGCGGCCGTCGCGTCGGCGGGCACTCGTGACACCGCGCCGCCATTTCGGAAGATGATCGCCTGCGTCATCGGCGAAATCCGTTGCACGCCCGCTTCGAGGTATGCGTCGAGGGCAGCGTCGGGCAACGCCGGCATGTGCATCCCGCGGTGGTAGTTTCGCCATCCGGGCGGCCCGAAGTCGTCGAGCATGGCCTGGAACGCGGTGTACGGCATCGGCTCCACGAGATCCATGGCCGGTGGCCCGATTTCTCGAAGCCCTTTCGCGGCGGCCTCGCCTTCGCCGACGTCGCCGATGTAAAACACGACGATGCCGAAGACGGGGGTGCCCACCAGTTCGGGTGGCACGAACGGCGCCGGCGGTGCCTGCACGATCGCGAGTGCGGTGACGAGCTCCTCGGGTGACTGTTCGACGTAGTCGCGGTAGGCGCGGGCGACCTCGCGCGCGTTGTCCAGTAGGTGGATCAACAGCCCGGCGAGCACGATCGGCCCGACCTTGTGGAGCTGGAACTCGAACGAGGTCACGACACCGAAGTTGCTGCCGCCCCCACGCAAACCCCAGAGCAGGTCAGCGTTCTCGTCTTCGCTCGCATGCACGAGATTGCCGTCCGCGGTGACGACGTCGGCTGCGACGAGGTTGTCGCACGTGAGGCCGTACTTGGGTGACAGCCAGCCGTACCCTCCGCCTGTGGTGAAGCCGCCGACGCCGGTCGTCGTCACTCGACCGCCGGGCGTGGCCAGGCCGAACAGCTGGGTTTCGCGGTCGAATTCGCCCCACAGCACGCCGGCGTTCGCCCGCGCACGCCGCGCGCCGACGTCCACCTGAACGCCCTTCAAGCTCGAGAGATCGAGCTGGATTCCGCCGTCACAGACTCCATTACCTGCGACGGAATGGCCACCACACCGTATTCCGACGGGCAGCCCGTGCTCGCGCGCAAGGTTCACGGCGTCGATCACGTCGGCCGCGCCGGTCGGCCGCACGATCAGTGCCGGGCGCTTGTCGATCATGGCGTTGATGACTGTGCGGCCCTCGTCGTATCCGGTGTCGCCGGGTCGTACCTGCTGGCCCTTGAAGCCCGTGGCGAGTTCGAGCTGGGTATCCATGGCCCCTCCACGTCAGTGGTGCGACCCGACGGCCGGAATCGTGGCCCCGAATCGTGGCATTGACTCAAGCGGTGGATGCGAGCACTGTCCATACGTAGCTGTGCGTATCGGCGGCGGAGGGGTCGGCCGTGTCGAAGACGTGGGGCGAGCTCGCGGGGTCTGTCAGCCTGCTCGCAAACGTCGCCGAGCTCAAGGATCGGCGGCGATTCGCCCCGGTCGTCTTGCAGGGGCTGGCCGCGGTCGTGCCCTGTGATGTCGTCACCTACAACGAGATCAATCTGCGGACGGCGACTGTGCGCTGGAGCGCTCACCCGCTCGATGCTCTCGACCCGTTGGGCGCTGTCGTCTTGACCCCTCAAGTTCATGAGCACCCGTTCGTGCGTAAGGTGCGGCGCGCTGGAAACGCGACTAACACGTACTGGGAATTTCTCAAGCCGGCCGGCGTAGAGCACAGGATGGCGATGACGTTGCACGAGCAGAACCCGCTCGTCATCGGGGTCGCGTTGAACCGGTTGCGCCGCGGATTCACTGACCACGAGCGTGACGTCGTCCGATTGCTTCGTTCACCGCTCGCCGCCGCGTTCCAGCGATTGCAACAGCGCGACGAAGCGGTCAGCGCGTTACAGAGTTCGGGCGCCGACGACCTCACCGATCGGGAGCGCGAAGTGCTCGAGTTGGTCGCCGCAGGGCGGACCGACGTGGCGATCGGCCACCTGCTCGGGTGCAGCTATCGCACGGTCGGCAAGCACCTCGAACACGTGTACCGCAAGCTAGGTGTCGTGAATCGCGCAGCCGCCGCAGCGCGGCTGAATGAGAGTAAGCCGCACGTTTCGACGCGGTAGGCGCGTCGTCTCCAAAGGCGTACCGGGCTTGGTAACGCTTAGGTCACGGCCTTAGCAACACGTATTGACAGATCCTGGGCGGTTGCCTGACAGTGGAGGCCGCTCAGTTAGCAACACGTGTTGACAACGGATGGCAGGGGCCCGATGGTTGTCCACCGCAAGGACGTCGCCGTGCTGGCCGGTGTCTCGCCGGCAGTGGTGAGCTACGTGCTCAACGGCGGCCCGCGCGGGGTGGCTCCCGAAACGAGAGCGCGCGTGCTCGCCGCGATCGAGCATCTCGACTACCGCCCGAACGGTGTCGCCCGCTCCTTGCGGATGAACCGCACGATGACGCTCGGCCTGGTGGTGCCCGACACTTCGAACCCGTTCTTCGCCGAACTTGCGCGCGCGGTCGAGGAGGCGGCCTTCGATGCGGGCTACACCTTGCTGGTCGGCAATGCGACCGAAAGCCAGGCACGTCAAACGACCTACGTGCGCACGTTTCTGCAGCGGCAGGTCGATGGGCTGTTGCTGGTGCCCGCGCACGGGCCGGTCGAGTGCGTCGAGGAGTTGCAGGGTTCGGCGAAACCGTGGGTCGTCCTCGACCGCCTGGTCGACGGCGTGGAGGGTGTGTCGCAGATCCTCGTCGACAACCGCGGCGGCGCGCGCGAGGTCACCGCGCACCTGCTCGAACACGGACGACGCGAGGTCGCCTGCATCGCCGGCCCCCGTGACGTGACGGCCACCAAAGATCGGGCCGCCGGCTGGGCCGATGCGCTAAAGGACGCCGGGATGCGGCCTGCGAAGACGCTCGTTCGGCACGTCCCGTTCGGCCGGTGGGCGGGCTATCACGCGGCCTGTGACTTGTTCGCCACTCGGCGTCCGGATGCTGTCTTCGTCGCAAGTGATGAGCAGGCGATCGGCGTGCTGCGCGCACTCGCCGAACTCGGGATTCGCTGCCCCGACGACGTCGCGGTCGCCTCCTTCGACGGCATCGCTCCGGCGGCCTATTCAGTACCGGCGCTCACCACGATGCAGCAGCCGTTTGCCCTGCTGGCAAAGGAAAGTGTCGCTCAGCTGCTCGAGCGGATGGGCGATCCCGAGCACGAATCCCAGACCTCGGTGCTGCCGGTCTCGTTCGTGGCGCGCGGATCGTGCGGTTGCCCCGACCCGCCCGGCGGCGACCACTACGAGCCAGGTGTCGAGCTCGACGGCGTTCCGGAGCGGCCATGAGCGCGGTCGTCGTGGTCGGTAGCTGCAACCTCGACCTGATCGTCGAGGTCGAAAGCCTGCCGGCGAGCGGAGAGACGGTTCTCGGTGGCGACGTGATCAGCCGGCCAGGGGGCAAGGGCGCGAACCAGGCCGTCGCGGCGCGCCGGCTCGGCGCCGAGACGATGTTCGTCGGCGCGACCGGTGCCGATCAGTTCGGCGCGACGCTTCGCGCGGCGCTTGCCGCCGAGGACGTCGATCTCACACACCTGATGACGACCGACAGCCCGAGCGGAGTCGCGCTCGTCATCGTCGACAGCTCCGCCACCAATCTCATTACGGTCGCGGTCGGCGCCAACCGGAGGCTGACGCCCGAGCACGTCTCAGTGTTGCGCGGCAGCCTCGCACCGACGTCCGTCTTGCTGCTGCAGCTGGAGATCCCGCTCGCGACGTGCCTCGCGGCGGCGCGCATCGCCCATGAGGCCGGTGCGCCAGTGCTGCTGAACGCAGCGCCGTTGCCCTCGCGCACCGACGGCGAGTTCGAGCAGCTGCTCGCATTGACCGACGTGCTAATCGTCAACGAGGCAGAGGCAATGGGCCTGCATGATGTCGCACGGCCGAGCGATATCGAAGAGTGGCGAAGCTTTGCCAGTGAAATAAGCGTTTTCGGCCCGCCTGCCGTCGTCGTCACGCTCGGTGACGCGGGTGCGGTCGTCGCCGAGCGCGAGCGCAGCTTCGCGGTCGCGCCGTATCAGGTGAACGCCGTCGACACGACCGGCGCCGGCGACGCGTTCTGCGGCGCGGTAGCCGCAAGCCTCGCCGAAAAGCGCACGCTCGACGACGCCGTGCATCGCGGGTGTGCGGCCGGTGCGTTGGCGACGACGGCGCTCGGTGCGCAATCGGCGCTGCCGACCGCTGATGAGGTCGACCGTCTCCAGGCAACCGGCAGGGGGCGCTGACCTGATGCGAACCTCCGGACTCTGGCACGCCGAACTGGTGCAGCTCATCGTTTCCTTACGGCACCACGACACCCTCGTGATCGCCGACGCCGGGCTGCCGGTGCCCGACGGCGTACGCACGATCGACCTCGGCTGGGCGCGCGGCGAGCCGCCGATGTTGCCGGTGCTGGGCGCCGTCATGGCAGAACTCGTCGTCGAGCGCGCGGTCGTCGCGACGGAGACGCACGACGCGTTTCTCGAGTTGATGCAGGAACAACTCCGTGGCGTGCCCGTGGAGTTCACCAGCCACGACGAACTCAAGGCCTGCTGTGCGGGTGCGCGAGCCGTCGTCCGCACTGGAGAAGACACGCCATACGCAAACGTGATCCTGCATGCCGGTGTGCCGTTCGGGGCAACGCAACCCGCGGTGACAGGGGCGATGACGCGATGACCAGCCTCGTCGATACCGAGTTTCCGCCCGACTACGCCGAGCGGGTGTACGCCGGGGTGCTCGGAAAAATAATCGGTGTCTACCTCGGCCGCCCGTTCGAAGGCTGGCGGCACGCCCAAATCCTCGAGCAACTCGGCGAGGTCGGCTACTACGTGAACGACCGCACCGACGTCGCGCTGAAGAATCACCGGCTCATCGTCACGGACGACGACATCACCGGAACCTTCACCTTCGCCCGCGCCATGCGCGACTACCCGGCCAGCAAAGTGGACGCCGCTCAGGTCGCCCGCACATGGCTCAACTACATCATCGAAGAACGCACGGTCTTGTGGTGGGGCGGGCGTGGTAATTCCACCGAACACACCGCGTTCCTGCTGATGCAGGACGGCGTACTGCCGCCGCACAGCGGTTCCATCGAAAGCAACGGCAAGGTTGTCGCCGAGCAGGTCGGCGCGCAAATCTTCGTCGAGGCCTGGGCCATGGCCTGCCCGGGCGAGCCCGACCGCGCCGCGTTTCTCGCCGAGCAGGCGGCATCGGTCAGCCACGACGGCGAAGCCCTGTTCGCGGCTCGCGTCGTCGCGGCACTGGTCGCGCAGGCGTTCGTCGAGTCGGACGTCGACGCGCTGCTCGACACCGCAGTGTCGCTGATCCCGCGCGACTGCCTGATTCGCCGGGTCATCGACGACGTGCGCGAATGGCATGCGGGCAGCGACGACTGGCGGCAAGCCCGTGAACGCATCGACGAGCGCTACGGCTACGAACGGTACGGCGGCAACTGCCACGTCGTCCCGAACCATGCCGCTGTCGTGAATGCTGTCCTGCACGGTGGCGGCGACTTCACCCGTTCGCTCGGCATCATCGCGAGCACCGGCTGGGACACCGATTCCAATGGTGGCAACGTTGGCTGTATCGCCGGCGTCATGGGCGGGTTGCCCGGTATCGAGGCGGGCCCTGACTGGCGAGGCCCCGTCGCCGATCGGATGTATCTGCCGACCACCGACGGCGGTGGCTGCATCACTGATGCAGCCCGCGAGGCGTTGACGGTCGTCGGCTACGCCTACGCGCTGCGCGAAACGCCGCCGCCGGTAGTCAAGGACGGAGCGCGCTTCCACTTCGAGTTCGCAGGTTCGCTTCAAGGCTTCGCGGCCGAAAGGCCCGCGGCGCTGGAACTTGCGAACGTGGCCGGGCATAGTGCCACCGGTTCGCGCAGCCTTGCCGTGCACTATCCCGGCGGTGTGGTGCGCGGCCTCGTGATGACACCGACGTTCATAACTCCGCAGACGATCGCGATCCCGCCCTACGGCATGACCGCGTCGCCGACGCTTTACCCAGGGCAAGTCGTACGCGCGCGTGTCGTTGCTGAGGGCGGGCCGGTGACCTGCCAGCTCGCACTCCATCGCTACGACGGAAACGACGAACGCCGGCTCATGCTCGGTAGCGAGCATCACCTGCGGGTCGGCGAAGCCACCGAGTTGCTATGGCAGGTACCCGGTCTGGGCGGCCATCCGGTCGCTGACGTCGGGCTCGCTATCACCTCATCGGGCACCGGCACGATCTATGTCGACTACGTCACGTGGGACGGCGAACCCAACGTCACCTTCAGCCGGCCGCTCGACGGAGGGCGGATGTGGCGCCACGCCTGGGTCGACGCGGTCGACAAGTTCGATCCGCGGTGGCCCGAGCCTTTCCGGCTGGTGCAAAACCGCGGCAAGGGAATGCTGATCCAGGGCACCCGCGAGTGGCGCGACTACGAAGTAACAGCCGACGTGACACCGCACCTTGCGCGTGCGGTCGGCCTCGCGGCGCGGGTACAAGGACTCGGCCGCTTCTACGCACTTCGACTCGCCGACCGCGGCGTCGCGCAGCTGGTGAAGGCGCTCGACGGCGAGGTGGTGCTGGCCGAGCAGCCTTTCGCTTGGGAGTACGGAAAGACATACGAACTTCGAGTCGGGGTGAAAGGCGACCGCGTTGAAGCATCGGTCGGTGACGTCCTCCTGGGCGCCACCGATCCCGCAACCGACCTTGCAGGCGGCGGTATCGGCCTGCTGATCGACGAAGGCCGTACCGCATCGCAGCAGGTACGCGTACGGCCGATCACTTCCTGAACCTCTGACCGGCTCTTGTCCCAGACACACGTGCGAGGAAGGACCACCTGAGATGAACGACCCAGTGACGCTGACGCGTCGACGGTTCCTCGCCGGCACAGGCTTGGCCGCGCTCGGCCTCGCGCTGCCCGGCAGCTTGCTTTCCGCTTGCGGTACCGACAGCAGCAGCGGAAGTGGCTCGGCGAACCTGAAGTTCTGGATGGACGTCGCCGGCGCGGCGAACCAGGACTACTTCAAGAAGCACGTCATCGACCCGTTCGAGGCGTCGCAGTCGAAGATCAAGCTCAACGTTACGTATTACTCCGGAGCTGACCTGCGCCGGTTGATCCAGACCGCGCTGCAAGCCAAGTCCGGCCCTGACGTCGTACGAGCGCTGAGTGCGTCGCAAGACCTCGCTTGGGTTCGGTCGAACCTGCTCGCCGACCTCGACAAGTACGCGCCGAAGGGCGGCTGGAAGAGCAAGATCGCGGAGTGGGCGCTCACGCCGTTCACCGTCGACAACAAGATCTACGCGCTGCCGATGCGTGAAGACACCATGATGCTCTACTACAACAAGACGGTATTCGATAAGAACAATTGGAAGGCGCCGACGAACCGTGACGAGTTCGAGGCGCTGGCTACCGAAGCCAAGGGCAAGGGCCTGATCCCGATCGGCGGTACGAACTCGACGTACGGAGCGTCGTCCGAGTGGCTGGTCACGTTCTTCTGGAACCACTTCTGCGGCCCGCAGCCGTTGTATCAGGCGCTTACCGGCAAGCTGCCGTGGACGGATGCGGTCTTCGTCGACGCCATCGATCTCCTGCAGAGCTACTTCAAGAAGGGCTGGGTCGCCGGATCGACCGCGAAGTACTACTCGGTGCCGCAGGCCACGGTCAGCACGCAGTTCGGTCAGGGTCAAATCGCGATGTATCCGGACGGCGAGTGGCTGATGCCCCAGCTCAGCCAATACTTCGGCAAGGCTGCGAAGAACGACAACGACTGGGACTGGGCTCCGTTGCCGTCGCTGAGTTCCGATGTGCCGCCCGGCCTGTTCGTGGTCGGCGTCGGTGGCTCGTACGGCGTGAACGCCGCGAGCAAGAGCCCGGACCAGGCAGCCAAATTCCTGCAGTGGTACTACTCCGACAAGAAGACGGCGATCGACCGGATGGCCGGCTCGCCGTCGACGTACAACATCCCGATCGCGATCGACAAGAGTGACCTGCCCTCGAGCATGGACCCCCGATCGGCTCGCTTGCTCACATCCGTGCAAGACGCACTCACTGCCGGCAAGTTCGGCTACGCGACCTGGACCTGGTGGGGCCCGAAGGCGGACACCTTCGTGTACCAGGGTGTCGACAAGGTGTTGAACGGCAAGCTCTCGTCGAAGGACTACTGCTCGCAGTTGAACGACATCTTCCAGCAGGAGCTGAAGGCGGGCAACGTGCCCGCGACGATCGAACCCAAGCCACAGAAGCTCTAACTGGTATCGCGAATGGCTATTGCGGTCAATCAGCGGGGCGGCCGGGCCGTCGCCGACGCGCCACAACCGGTGCGTCGGCGACGGTCTCGCGGGATGACGGGGTGGCTCTTTCTCGCACCCCTGTTGCTCGTCAACCTGCTCGTCATCGTCGGGCCATCGATCGCGACTGTGTACTACTCGCTCACCGACTGGACCGGTACCGGGAGCGCCAAGTTCATCGGCCTGTCGAATTACCGGCGAGCATTCGACGACCCCGACCTTCGGCAAGCGGTCGTGCACAACGTCATCTGGTTCGTGCTGTTCCTGACCATTCCGACGATTGTCGGGCTGCTTGCGGCACATCTGCTCTCCAGCATTCGGCGCTTCCAGATGTTCTTCCGCACCGTCTTCTTCATCCCCTACATCACGGCGAGTGTGATCAACGCGTTCATCTGGACGAGTCTGCTCAATCCGACGAACGGCATCGGCGTGGCCTTGAGCCACATCGGGATTCCGTTCTTCAAGAACACGTCGTTCTTCGGGCAACCCAACTTGGCGCTGCCGTCAGTGAACTTCGTCGTCGACTGGCACTGGTGGGGCTTCCTCGCCGTCATCTACCTGGCAGCGATGCAAAACGTCGACCCTGCGCTCTACGACGCTGCGAAGGTCGACGGCGCGGGTAAGTGGCAGCTATTCCGGCACATCACCATGCCGGGCATCTATCCGACGCTCGTCTTCATGTTCTTGATGACGATCATCTGGTCGCTCAAGGTTTTCGACTACGTCTACATCATCACGCGGGGAGGCCCGGGCGGAGCCAGCCAGGTCATCTCGACGCTGATGTACGACGACATCTTCAGCAAGTTCGAAGCGGGATATGCGGCCGCGATCGGCCTCAGCATGAGTTTCGTCGTGGCAATCGTTCTCGCCGGCTACTTCTACCTGCGGAAGCGGGGTTCCGAGCTGTGACCGCCCTCACCAGACAAGGGCTCACGAGTCGCCGACGGGAGCCGCTGCCGATCGGCCGGTACGCGATCTTGACGCTTCTGGCGCTGTCCGTACTCTGGCCGCTGCTCACCCTCGTCTTCAACTCCCTCAAGACGAACGCGGCCATCGGCGCGAGCCCACTGACGCCGCCGACCCACCCTGCGTTTTCGAACTTCGCCGACGCGTGGCGGCAAGGCAACTTCTCGGTCACCATGCGCAACAGCGTCATCATCGGTGTCGGAACGGTCGTAGGCGTTTGCGTCATCTCTGGACTTGCCGCTTACGCGCTGAGCCAGCTCAAGCTGCCGGCCGGTGGGGCGGCGATCACCTACCTGTTTATGGGTAGCGCGCTGCCGGTGCAGCTGTTTCTGGTGCCGTTGTTCTACCTGTGGACCCGGCTGCACCTCACCGACAGTCTCTTCGGGTTGATGGTCATCTTCTGGGCTACCGATTCTCCGTTCGCGACGCTGTTGTTACGGTCGTTCCTCCTCAAGATTCCCAAGGACTTTCGCGAGGCGGCCCGGCTCGACGGCGCTTCAGAGCTGCAGATCCTGCGGCGGGTGGTGCTACCGCTGGCGTGGCCCGGTTTCTTGACGGTCGCGCTCATCTCGGCGCTGTGGTCGTGGAACGAGTTCTTCTTCGCCATCACGTTCATTCACGAACCCAACTTGCGGCCCATCTCGACCAGCTTCCTGGCGTTCCAGGACCAGTTCTCCACCAACTGGGGCCTCACGAGCGCAGCGGCGCTGTTCATGATCGCGCCGATCCTCATCTTGTTCCTCGCGTTGCAGCGCCGCTTCGTCAACGGCCTCACTTCGGGCGGACTCAAGTAAGACAGCACGGCACTCACTATCGAAAGGAACACTCGAGGGTGGACGTCGAAGCGCGAACGAACGTCATACTCGTCATCTCAGACCAGCTGCGGCGGTGCGCGCTGGGGTGCTACGGCGATCCGAACGTCAGCACGCCGAATATCGATGCGCTTGCCGCTGCGGGCGCGCGGTTCACGTCGGCGTCCTCGACGTACCCGGTCTGCGTGCCCTACCGGTTTACCGTCCAGACCGGCGAGTACGCACACACGCGCTTCATCCCGTCGATCGAATGGCGGATGTCACCGGCAGAGCGCACTCTCGCAGACGAGTTCAACGACGCCGGCTACGACACCGGCTACTTCGGCAAGTGGCACTTGTACGGCGGCTTCGGCCATTTGCCGGGCTACACGGTGGTCAAGGCGTCGCGTACGCCGGTACCGAGGCCGTTCCAGGGTCGTTGGCAGCGCTTCGCGGGCTTCGACATCTGCAACGACCCTTACGACACCTACTACACGAACGAAGACGACCCCACGCTGCACAAGATTGAGAAGTTCCAGACCGACGGGTTGTTCGATCTGGCGATCGACTATCTCAAGGCGCCCGCGCGTCATGAGTCACCGTTCGCCGCTGTGATCTCGGTCGAACCGCCGCATCCGCTCTTCACCGCGCCGCCGGAGTACCTGGAGCGATGGCGCGACAAGGAAATCGTGTTGCGCGAGAACGTAGACACGAGCAAGGAGTACAACACTCGCGGCCCGCACTCGCAGGGGTTGCTCGACGACTTGCGCGTCTACTACGCCATGGTCGAGAACCTCGACGACAACATCGGCCGGCTGGTCGCGAGCCTTCGAGAAGAAGGGTTGCTCGAGAACACTGTCATCGCGCTGACGGCGGACCACGGTGAGCTGCTCGGCTCGCATGGCCTGCTGGCCAAGCAGCGGCCGTGGGAGGAGTCGGCGGGTGTGCCGCTGATCGTCTCGGGTGCCCGGGTGCGAGCCGGTGCTGCCTGCGTGCTGGACGAGTCAACCTGCACCGAAGACTTGTTCCCGACACTGCTTGGCCTGGCGGGCATCTCGCCGCGAGACCCGAAGCCGGGAATCGACCTGACGCCACTGATGCGCGGCGACGTCGAGCAGCTCGACCGCGACGGCGTGCTGCTCGAGTTCGTCGCGGAACTGCGACCGAACATCGTGTTCTACGACGAGACCTGGCGTGGTGTTCGCACCCGTCGCTACAAGTACACCGTTCTCGGTGACGCGCACGGCGGCAAGCCGTGGCAGTTCTTCGACCTCGAGGCCGATCCCTACGAGATGCGAAACGTCGTCGACGACCCGGAATACAAGGACGAAGTCCTGCGGCACCACAAGCTCCTTCGCGAGTTGCTCGTTACGACGTACGACCACTACGTGCTCGCCCCGGCGCACGGCTGCCCGGGCCTCAACGAATGGGATGCCGAGGCGAAGTACCAGCGTCGCTACGGCTGATCGCCGCGCCACCGACCAACGATTCGGAGAAAAGCCATGCGATTCATGCGGAATATCAGGCGGACTGCGCGACTCCCGCTGATTGCGGCGGTCGCGCTCGTTGCCTCGACGCTCAGCGCGCCCGTCGCGCTCGCCCAACATCCGTCGGACGCCGGGGCGCCGTACGTCGGTACCGAGTACGACCAGGGTGGAACCACTGTGCCCATCGACGGTCCGGTGACGTCGATGGACGAGCTCGCGGATTCCATTACGGCGTCCGCAGGGCAGACGCTCGCCGACCTAGCCCAGAACCGAGATCGGCTGGCATACGGGCAGATCTACAACGACGGGCCGGTGCAGCCTCAGCTGGTGACGTACCCAGCCCCTGCCGGCATCGACGCCTCGGACCAGTATTCGGTGCAGGTGCAGCAGGGTGGGCAGGCAGCCGACTCGTTCGTCTACAAGGCCGATGCCCGCAAGACCGACACGAACGTGGAGAAGGACACGTCATGGACGTCGTTCTCCTTTGACGGCGTCGTAAGGGTGGCGGTTCACAAGCTGCAGGGCACCGCTACGGGTTGCATCGTGCGGCCGACGTCGTACCGCATCACCACCGAGTTCTCCGACAACACCTGCACCTTCGTGTTGAGCGATGCGGCCAACGTCTCTGTCGAGTTCGAGCCGAATACCACCAATCCCGTGCTGCACCCGATGCTGGTGTTCGCCAACCCGCCAGAGGTCGACGTGCCACCGAGCACCGACCCTAACGTGCTCTACCTCGGCCCCGGCGTTCATGACCTGGGCAAGGGCGTTCAGTTGCATTCCGGTGAGACCGTCTACATCGCAGGCGGTGCATGGGTGAACGGCGCGTTCATCGGCCGCAATGTTCAGGACGTCGTGATCCGCGGCCGCGGCATCATCTCCGGGCTGTTCCTTGACACCGGCGACCAGGCGAAGAACAAGAGTGCACCCGGCCTGATCGACATCACCGGCTCGAGCAACGTTGTCATTGACGGCATCACGCTCGTGGACGGCCCGCGCTTCAACGTGCGAGCTATCGGTAACCACGACACGATTCACAACGTGAAGATCATGTCGTGGTGGTACAGCACGGACGGCATCGTCGGCGGCAACAAGAGCCTGATCGAAGACAACTTCATCAAGGTGAACGACGACTCCATCAAGCTGTTCTGGGGCGACACGATCGCCCGGCACAATGTGATCTGGCAGCTCGAGAACGGCGGGCCGTTCATGATCAGCTGGAACATCGAGCAGAACAGCTCCGACTTCGACGTCTACGACAACGACGTGATCCACGCCGAGCACAATTCGCTGTCACCACAGGCAATCTTCCGGGCACGCCACGCGGGTGCCGGTCACCTGCAGCGGTACCTGTTCGACGACATCCGGGTCGAGGATGCGAACTGGCGGCTCTTCTACATCATTCTCGAGGACAACAAGTGGTACGACCCAACCCTGGGGTATGGCCAGATATCCGATCTCGTCTTCCGCAACATCACGGCGAGCACCCCCTTCCAGCTGCCCAGCGTGATTCAAGGCATCACGCCTGACCACACAGTTGCCAACGTCGACATCGCGGACGTGTACATGGACAACACGTGCGTGTCGAGCGCGACCGATGGAAACTTCGAGATCGACCCGGCAACTACCGATCAGATCAGAATCATGAAGAGCGAGGGCAACAGCTGCCAGACAGCCGGCCCGCCGCAGAATCCGGGAGCGTGAGCGCCGTGGCTGGCCAGGCAAGACCGCCCAACGTCGTCGTCGTCCTGGCCGACGACATGGGCTGGGGTGACCTCGGCTGCTATGGCTCGACCGCGATCCCGACTCCGAACATCGACCAGTTGGCACAGCAGGGATTAAGGCTGACCGACTGCCACTCGGCGTCCGCAGTCTGTACTCCCAGCCGTTACGCGTTGATGACGGGGCGCTATAGCTGGCGCGGGCCGCTGAAGAACTTCGTGCTGATGGGCCACGGCCCGGCGCTCATCGAACCGAGCCGGCCGACCCTGGCGTCGGTGCTGCACGACGCCGGCTACGCGACGGGCGCCTTCGGCAAGTGGCACCTCGGGCTGGGCTGGCGGCACCGCGATGGGAGCGTGCGCGATGCGTTCTCTCCGGGCGCCGGCCTGCACGACGATGTCGTCACGGATCGCGGCGACGACATCGACTACGCGACCCCCTTCGAGGGTGGCCCGTTGGCGCTGGGCTTCGACCGGTTCTTCGGGATCGCGGGCTCACTCGATATGCCGCCCTACTGCTTCCTCGATCAGGACCGCACGCTCGGCATACCTGCAATCGAAAAGCAGCAATTCTTCGCCGAACAGCGTCCGGGATTCCAGACCGACTACTGGCGCGAGGGCGACGTCGACGTCCGGTTCGTGTCCGAGCTGGTGCAGTGGCTGCGCGGCCGTGGCAACCAGCCGTTCTTCGGCTACCTGGCGTTGTCGTCGCCACACCGGCCATGCGTGCCGCCGGCGCTCGTGCAGGGCCGGTCGTCGGCAGGCGCTCGAGGTGACGCCGTCTGCGTCGTCGACTGGGCAGTGGGTGAAGTCATGCAGTGCCTGCGCGACCTCGGAGCCGCCGACGACACGCTCGTCATTGTCACCAGTGACAATGGCGCGCTGACGCACTTCACCGACGACACCGGCGGGAGCAGCCACAAGCCCAACGGCGATTGGCGTGGGCAGAAAGGCGATTTATGGGACGGCGGCCATCGCGAACCGTTCGTCGCGTACTGGCCAGGGCATATCCCGCCTGGCACCGTGCGTGATGATCCGGTGTGCCTCACCGACGTGTTTCCGACTGTCGCAGCGGCGGCCGGTATCGAGTTGCCCGCAGGAGCGGCAGAGGACGGTGTCGACGTGCTCGAGGTGCTCTGCGGCGGCAGCGGTGTCGATCGCGAGCGCGCGATCGTGCACCACAGCCTTGCCGGGCTCTTCGCCATTCGCCGTGGCCGGTGGAAGGCCATCTTTACGCTCGGTTCAGGAGGCGGGTTCTCGGAACCGACGATTGATTCACTCTTCAGTTCTGCGGCCGGAACGCCGCATCTGTCGCCGGTGTGGGACGTCGACCATCCAGAGGGGCAGCTCTACGACGTCGTCGCGGATCCCTATGAGACGACGAACCGCTGGGACGCTGACCGTGGCGTGGTGGCCGAGCTCTACGACGACCTCAAGAAGATCTGTGCCGACGAGTCGAGCGGGCTGCCCTTCGACGTCCGCCTCGATCGTGTGCCATAGCCGGTAGCGGTATCGGCCCGGGTAGGTGATGGTCGTTGGCCGTTCGGGCAATACCACGCGGCGGCGGCTAGGCGCTACGCTCCCGACCGATATGTGGAAAACCATCGGCGTACTCGCCTGCGGTACGGTCACTGCCTTCTTGGTCGCGGGGTGCCAGCCCTCGAACAATGCGGACGCCGATGGGCGCGCGACCCTTGTCTCCGTACCGGCTTCCTCGGCCAGTGTTTCGGACGCGGGCAGTTCCTGGGCGTCCGGCAACCCGACGCAGGCGGTGACGACGCCGGCGGCCGTCGTCCGCTCTTCTTCGATTGCGTTGGCCGAGCTCGGCACCCTCGCGGTCAAGGGCCGCGCGCCGATGACCGGCTACTCGCGCGAGCAGTTCGGTCCGGCGTGGCCGACGGTCGACGGGTGCGACGAACGCAATGACACGCTCCGGCGCGACCTCACCACGATCACGGTGAGCGGCAGTTGCATCGTCACATCGGGAACGCTGGTCAGCCCGTACAGCGGGACCACGATTCATTTCGTCCGCGGACCGCATTCGGCTGATGTGCAGATCGACCACGTTGTGGCGCTCGGTGACGCCTGGCAGACCGGAGCTGCCCAGTGGAGCTTCGCCCAGCGAGAGGCGTTCGCCAACGATGCTGAGGAGTTGCTGGCTGTCGATGCGCACAGCAACGAGCAGAAGGGCGATGGTGACGCAGCAACCTGGCTGCCCGCCAACAAGGGATTCCGTTGCACCTACGTGTCGATTCAAGTCAACGTCAAGGCGCGGTACCACCTTTGGGTAACGCCCGCTGAGCATGACGCGATCGCTCGGGTTCTCGACAACTGCACAGGGACAACGCCGGCCACGGTTGCTGCACCAGCGAAGACCACACATCCGCCGGCCGGGACGACGGCGGCAGCAGCTACGACGCCGGCAGCAGTTACGACGGCGCCGAACGCTACGACGGCGCCGGCCGCCGCGCCCGCCGCGCCACCGCATACCTACGTGACGCCAGGTGCCTTCTGCTCGGCCGCGGGAGCGACCGGCTTCAGCAAGACGGGCAAGCCGATGGTCTGCAAGACGACCGCAACTGATGCGCGGCTGCGCTGGCGAAGTGCCTGACCGTGCTCATCGAGCGGAGAGTTCGGGTCGCTTTCTGTGCCCAGAATCGACCGCAACCCTCCATTCGGCGTTGAGGGGTGGCGCAGGTGCTGAGCGTTGCCTCAGTGAGGCTGACTCTTCTCATCCAGTGAAGGGCTGCGGTCGCTTTTTCGCATCGGAAAGCGGCCACAACCCTTCACTCGGTGTTGAGGGGTGGCTCGGGTGCTGAGCGTTACTCAAGCAGCGCTTGAGGCGAGCAGGTCAGCCACCGAAGTGGCCGGGTGGCCGGTCAGATCGAGAATCGCCGAGCTAACGCCGTCCAATTCTCCTGCTGCTATCGCGGTGTACGTCGAAACCCAGGCATCGAGCTGCCAGTCAGGAGCGCCATACGAAGCGCGCGACGCATAGGCCTCTTCAAGTGTTTCGTTGTGGTAGCGAACCTCTCGCCCGGTCGCCGCACTGATCAACGCTGCCACCTCAGTCAGCGTGAGTGATGACGGCCCGGTGAGGTCATAGCTAGCCCCGGCATGCGCCGCAGGCCCCAGAAGCACCGCAACAGCCGCATCGGCGATGTCGTCTTGAGTCACGAAGGCTGCGCGGCCGTCGCCAGCCGGCCCGCGGATGACGCCGTCCTCGCCGACCAGATACTTCAGGAAGTCGGCGTACATGTTGTCGCGCAAGAAGGTGAACGCCACCCCGCTCGAACGGATGTGCTCTTCGGTCGCCCAGTGGTCGCGCGCCAGCGTGAAGGTCGCGTGCGGGCTCGCGCCGAAAAACGACGTATACACAAGGTGCCGCACTCCAGCCGCGACGGCGGCGTCGACGAAGGTCAGGTGCTGCGCGACCCGGTCGGCACTCTCGGACGCCGACACCATCAGCACCGTCTCGATACCGCCCAAAGCAGTGCGGACGGCGTCAGCATCGGCGAATTCGGCGCGCGCGATTTCCGCCCCGGCCAGCGGAGGCAACCGGGTTGGATCGCGGACGACGAGGCGCTGGGCGATCTCTGCGTCAGAGACGCGGCGGGCGACCCGGCTCCCGAGGTTGCCTGTCGCGCCCGTCACAGCAATGGTCGGCATGCCCGGCACGTTACGCCAGCGGGTTAGGGTCGACCCCCGTGACTGACGAAGCTGTCGTGCTCGAGCGTGTGCAGTCGCCGCGTGGAGAACTCGCCTTGCGCCGGCGCGGCGACACGTACGAAATCATCAGCAACGGCGTCTTCTTGATGGACACCAGCGACGGCCGTTCCGAACGCCTGCTCGCCCAGGTCGCGCTCGCGAACCCGCCCCGGCGAACTGTCCTTATCGCCGGGCTGGGAGTCGGGTTCACGCTGGCTGAGGTGCTGAGGTACGCCGACGTCGAGACTGTGACCGTCGTTGAGATCGAGGAGGACATCGCCCGCTGGAACGGCGGCCCGCTCGCGGCCATCAACGGCCGCGCGGTCGAAGACCCGCGAGCAACGGTCGTGGTGGCCGACTTCGCCGAGTGGATCGAAAGCGCGCCACAACGCTTCGACGCGATTTGCCTGGACGTCGACAACGGCCCGGACTGGACCGTGACCGATGACAACCGCCGGCTCTACACGACCGAGCACCTCGAGACGATCCGCGCCAGGCTGACGGACGACGGCCGGCTCGCGATCTGGAGTGCCGCCCCGGCTCCAGAGTTCGTGCAACGGCTCGAATCGGTGTTCGGCGAGGTGCAGACATACGAAAGTCCGACGGTCACCGGACCGCCGGACTTGATTTGGGTGGTTCACGCTTGAGGTCTCGGGGCGTGGCCCGGCGCCTGGCCCCCCACGCGCCGGACCCGCACCCGCCCCGGGAACATCGCGACGCCCCCACTACGTGCGCTGCTCGGATGTGAGTCTGTCGGTTTTTGCCTAACGGGGTTGCTGCCAAATGGTTAAGGAACGCGCAAGCCTTGACGAACCAGCCGTTATTGATCAACTTCGGCACGGGCCGCCTCGACGGCGAGCTGGGCGCGATGCGCCGCGCGTTCGGCCGTGGTGACCGCCTTACGGGCCGTCTGTTCCTGCCGCTTCGCGGCGGCGAGCTTCTCCTCCAGCTCCTCTAGCTCATGGCTCAGCTCGGCAACCCGGCCGGTGAGATCTTCGATGCCGGCCCGTAGCCGCTCGTGCTCGGCCGAGCGCTGCTCGAGTTCGGCCTCGGCCTCTTTTGCGGACGCCGTTGCGGCGGCCAGCTGAGCTTTTGCGGCCGCCGACCGGCGTCCGGCTTGGTCTTGCTTCTTGGGCTTGACCTCAGGCACGACCTGCAGGTGCGGACGGGCGGAGTCGAAGCCGCCGGACGGCGACAGGGCGGTGGTCAGCCGTCCGGTTTCGACCTGGTCGGCGGAGTCTGTGGAGGCGAGGGCGGCCTCGAGGGTGCGTTCGACCTCGCGGCCGACGTCGTCCCCGACCGGCCGGTCGAACTCGACGGCGAGCTGCCGGGCCTGGTGCACCAACGCGTTGACCGCTTGCCGCCGCTGCCGTGACAGCTCGCGCAACTGCGACCCTTCGAGCCGGGACTGCGCCTGCCGAAGCGCGCCGCCGAGGCCGAGCAGGGCGGCGACGTCGTCGCGATGGGTGCGCACGAGCTGGTTGACCAGCCAGGCCGCGGTCGACGGTTTGCGCAACGCGCGCACGGCCTTCGCCGCGTCGGAGTCGCCGGCCGCCTTTGCGGTGCGCACGAACTCGTCACGCCGCGCGGTGAAGTCGGACGGCGGCAGCGAGTACAGCTCGTCGGCTATCTCGTCGACCGAGACAGTCGATTCTGGACGCCGATCGCGGGCCATGCTGGGAACGCTACCGGTACTTCGGCTAACCTCTGCCCCACCGACCGTAGAAGGGGCCCCGCGTGACGACGTCCGCGCACACGAAGGAAAGCGATCTCGAGATTGTCGCTCCCATTCGGGAGGGCGAATACGGCGGCAAGGTTGCCGCGATCGAACCCGGCGGCGCGGAGTTCATCCCGGCCGAGGAACGGCATGGGAACCCGCTTCAGCTGCTCTGGACCTGGACGTCGCCGAACCTCGAGTTCGCCACGATATTCGTCGGCGTGCTGGCGGTCGCGGGCTTCGGGCAGTCGTTCTGGCAGGCGGTAGCGGCGATCGTCTTGGGCACTGCCCTGGGCTCGGTCTCCCACGCAGCCCTTTCGGCGCGCGGGCCGCTGTTCGGGGTACCGCAGATGATCCTCTCGCGGATCGGCTTTGGGTACCGGGGCAACTGGCTGCCGGCCGGGCTCAACACCATCACCGCCGGTATCGGCTGGTTCGCGGTCAACAGCGTCAGCGGCGCGCTGGCACTGAACACCTTGACCCACATGCCGAAGTGGCTGTGCCTCGTCATCGTGGTCGCGGCCGAGGTCGTAATTGCGTTCTTCGGGCACAACTTGGTGCACGCGTTCGAGAAATGGGCGCTGCCCGTGCTCGGCGTCGCCTTCGTGCTCGCCGCAATCTCGGTCTTCACCAAGGCGCACCCTTCGGCGGCTCACGGCGGTTCGGGCATCGGCGGCTTCCTGCTGACGCTCGGGGCGTCGTTCGGCTACGCCGCCGGCTGGAATCCTTACGCCGCCGACTACACGCGTTACCTGCCATCGGCGACGCCACGG
>Ga0105240_10005043_pt1 | contig 19807 bp, 15 predicted proteins | sample KBSC54metaG_FD_80426 | JGI IMG/M metagenome (GOLD analysis project Ga0105240, IMG submission 80426) | Corn rhizosphere microbial communities from Kellogg Biological Station, Michigan, USA - KBS C5-4 metaG | ecosystem: Host-associated > Plants > Roots > Rhizosphere > Soil | place: Michigan, USA... | reverse complement strand
CTACGGCGACGGCATGAACGTGCGCGACTGGCTGCATGTCGAGGATCATTGCCGGGGCATCGACCTCTGTCTGACTCGTGGCCGGCCGGGTGAAGTCTATAATATCGGTGGTGGGCAGGAGCTGCCCAACATCGAGGTTGTCGAGGAGATCTGCCGGGGCGTGGACGCCGCCTTCGCTGCCGATCCGTCTCTCACCGAGCGTTTCCCCGATGCACCGGCTGCCAGGGGCGAGCAGTCGGCCAGCCTGAAAAGCTACGTAAAGGACCGCAAGGGCCACGATCGCCGCTACGCGATTGATGAGACCAAGGCACGTAGCGAGCTCGGCTATGCCCCTGCCCGCGACTTTTCCGAAGGATTTGCCGCGACCCTCGTCTGGTATCTCGAGCGTGAGGATTGGTGGCAGCCGCTCATCCAGCGGACGAAGCCCTGACGCCGGCCTTTCGGGCCGATCACGACCGTGATCCTTTTCGGCGGGCAATGTGCCGGGTCCGCCAGTGGGCTGAGCCATGCTCCCCCGAAGCCGTCGCGATCGCGACGGCAGCACCCGATCCCGGTCGATGGGCACCCAGCCAGAGGCTTTTCGCGCCGCTTGCCGATGCGGGCCGCGCCCGCCAGGGTGCTCAACACGATGCAAAAGGCTTGCATTGGATCGGGCGGCTGATGCAAGAAGATCGCGCGCTCGAGGAGCAGAGCATCTTTCTTCCCAAGGCAAGAGAATGACGGAACGGCGCCGTATCTTTGGCGGAACCGACGGAGATTTGCTTTCGGGGAATTCGCGGCCCGCGCAGCATGGCGACGGAACGGATCAACTAAGCCTCGCCGCAAATCGATATCGAACTTGGTTGATGGACGTGGCGCTGCCGATCTGGTGGTCGCGCGGCGTCAATCGGGACCGAGGCGGCGGCTATCACGACCGGCTCGGGCACGATGGACTTCCCGATCGGGTTCCGCAGCGGTTGCGGGTGCAGGCGCGTCAGACTTTCGTGTACGCCGAGGCTGGTCGGCTCGGCTGGAACGGCCCCTGGAAGGAGGCCGTTAACCATGGTCTGGCCGCGGTGTTGGGGCCTCATTGCCGGTCGGATGGATTCTATCGCGCAAGTGTCTCGGCGATGGGCGATCCCGTCTCCGACGATGTCGATCTCTACGACCAATCCTTCGTCCTGCTGTGCTTGGCCGCCGGATGGCGGTCGATCGGCCGACCGCGCGCGCTGCGCGACGCGGCCGAGCAGCTCGTCGATCGTTTGAGATATACCCTCGGCCATGGACGGCTGGGCTTCGAGGAGGGCTCGCCCCGCCGCGTCCCGTTGCGCGCCAACCCGCATATGCATCTGCTCGAGGCTGCGCTCGCCTGGATCGAACTCGGCGTCGACGAGCCGTTCACATCGCTCGCCGACGACATCGTGGCGCTGGCGACGGGGCACCTGATCGATCGCCGCACGGGGGCGGTCGGCGAATTGTTCGACGGCGACTGGAACTTCGCGGCCGGCGCCGATGGACGGCTTCGCGAACCGGGACATCAATTCGAATGGGCCCATCTGCTGGACCTGCATTCGCGGCTTGTCGGTGGCGACAAGCGGGAGCTGGTCCATCGTCTCTATCGCTTCGGAGTGGATTTTGGCGTCGAGCGAGGTATCGTGCTCGGTGCGGTCGATGCCGACGGAACGCCCGTCGAACGATCGTCGCGGCTGTGGGCGCAAACCGAACGGCTTCGCACCATCCTCACCGTCGGCCTGGATGCCGGGCTCGCGACCGTCGACGATGCACTCGAGGCGGTCGCCGCCATCGACCGCTTTATCCCGAACCCCCGCAGCGGCTTGTGGTACGATCGCTGCAGGCCTGACGGCTTGCCGATCGTCGATGCCGCTCCCGCCTCTTCCTTTTACCATATCGTCACGGCGTTCGCTGTTTTGATCGACGGATATTGCGATGGACATTCTTCCGAGTTTTGATGCTGTGCGCGTACTCGCGGTGGGCGATCTCATGCTCGATCGCTTCGTCGAGGGAGGCGTAAAGCGAATCTCGCCCGAGAGCCCCGTGCCGATCGTCGAACATCGCGAGACCCGAAACGTCGCGGGCGGTGCTGCCAACGTCGCCCGAAACATCGCATCGCTGGGCGGCCGGTGCTCGCTCGTCGGATTGCTCGGAGAGGACGGCGCGGGAGCCGAATTGCAGGCGCTTCTCACGGCGGATCCGCATGTGCAGCTCGTTCCCATCCGCGATCCGAGCCGCGCGACCACGGAGAAAATCCGTTTCGTAGCCCATGGCCAGCATATGCTCCGGATGGATCGCGAGACCGTTATGCCCGCGTCGCCTGCGGTGGAAACCGAAATTCTCGCCCGCGTCAGGTCGGAACTGGCCGGGCACGACGTCCTCGTCCTGTCGGACTATGCCAAAGGCACGCTGACCGAGCGGGTCGTCGTCGCGGCGATCGCGATGGCGAAGGCGGCGGGCATTCCGGTCGTCGTCGATCCCAAATCCGCCAGTTTCGCCCGCTATGCGGGCGCGACCGTCGTCACGCCCAACGTCGCCGAGGCGATGCTTGCCACCGGATTGCCGATCGATGCGGATCCGTCCGCCGAGGAGGCCGGACGCAGGATGATCGAAGCCTCCGGGCTCGACGCAGTGTTGCTGACGCGCGCCGAACGCGGCATGTCCCTCGTCTCGCGCGACCAGAGCACCGTCCACATTCCCGCGACGGCGCGCGACGTGTTCGACGTCGTGGGCGCCGGCGATACGGTCGCCGCCACCCTCTCGCTCGCGATCGGCGCCGGACTCGATCTTGAAAGCGCGGCACGCGCGGCGAATGCGGCCGCGGGGATCGTCGTGGGCAAACGCGGCACCGCGACCGTCCACCATGCGGAGCTCGTGGAGGCGATGATGAGCGACAACCGTCGCTCTCTAGGGACCTCCTCCAAAATCATGGACCTAAAGGGCGTACTCGCCACCCGCTTCGAATGGGCCGCCGACGGTCTCGAATGCGGCTTCACCAACGGATGCTTCGACATCCTCCACGCCGGGCATGTCCGTATGCTCGAGCAGGCGCGTTCGCGATGCGACCGCCTGATCGTCGCCCTGAACAGCGACGCATCGGTGACGCGGTTGAAAGGGGCCGGGCGCCCGATCAATCCGGAGCGCGACCGGGCGGAGGTTCTCGCCGCGCTGGCGGCAGTCGACATGGTCCTGGTCTTCCACGAAGATACCCCCTTCGACGTGATCGCGGCGCTGGGCCCCGACATCCTGATCAAGGGGGCCGACTACAAACCGCACGAGATCGTCGGGGCGGACGTGGTCGTGGCGCGGGGCGGCCGCGTCGAGACTATAGAGCTGCTCAATGGACGCAGCACCAGCGGAACGATCGCCCGCGCGCGCGAAAAGACTGCAGCCATTTGAGGGTGCCGGATACGTCACCCGGCGGCGATCTCGCCGCCATATTCCTCGATCGCGATGGTACCATCATCGTCGAGCGGGACTATCTGGTCGACCCGATGAAGGTAGCGTTGCTGCCGGGAGCGGGCGAGGCGCTTGCCTCGCTCGTTAATGCGGGCTGGATATTGGTGATGGTCACCAACCAATCGGGTGTGGGGAGGGGCTATTTCGGTCTCACCGACGTGAAAGCGGTCAACCAACGGGTGCAGGATCTGCTGGCCGCTTATGGTGTCGGTTTCGAAGCAATCTATATCTGCCCCCACACCCCTGGATCAGGCTGCGCGTGCCGGAAGCCCGCACCGGGGATGCTACTGTCGGCCGCCAGCGATCATGACATCGACTTGTCGCGATCATTTCTGATCGGCGACAAGTTGTCCGACCTCGAAGCGGCAGCAAACGCGGGATCGACCGGGATCCTCGTTACCACTGGCCATGGCATGGCCTCGGCCGAGGCCGCCAGGTCTCGCGGGTGGACCGTCGTCGCGAGCCTTGCGGACGCTGCGGCGACCCTACTACCCCTGATGAGGGCGGAATGACCTTATTGCGTCAATACCCTGGCGGCGACAAAGGGTGAGAAGAGCTGGTTGATGACCGCGACCAGTTTTGAAGGCTGGTTGGCAGCGGCGTTAGCGAAGTAGAGCACATCCTTGTCGCGGATCTGGAAACGCTGCGCGAGCAGATAGGAGACCGGATCGAGCATGTTGACCCGATAGACCGTCGGTTTCCCGATGTTTGGTGAGTCGGGTACGCCGTCGAACCGGAAAAGGTAGACGGCTGACGCGTCTGCGCTGTTGTCGCTCGGGCCCCCGGCGCGCGCCACGGCTTCGGCCAACGACACGGCGCCTGTCTCGAAAGACACTTGGCTTGCCTTGGCGGTGGCGCCGAACACCGTGTAGCTTCGCGGCCGGCGGATCAATTCGATGCGGTCGCCTGGGACCAGCACGAGATCGTCCGGGGAGCCGGCGCGGATGAAGCCGAGCCGCTCGTCAACGACGTTCCCACCGCGCGAGAAGCGCACCACCGTGTCTTCCGCCGTGTTCTTAGAGCCTCCCGAGTCCGCGATGGCATCGAGCAGCCGCGGTCGGCTGACATCGAGCGGATACCGCCCCGGCTTCGAGGCATCGCCCGAAATGACCGCGGTGTTGCTGATATTTTTCTTGATCGTCACAATCGCATTGGGATTTTGGCTCTTGGAGGCCAGCGCTCGATCGATGATCTCCGCGATCTCGTGGGTCGTCTTGCCAGAGACCGTCAGCGTCCCCGCATAGGGCAGGTCGATGGTTCCATCGGTAGAGACGGTGAGATCGGGGAAGTCCTGCGGATGGGCGGACGGGTCGAAGCCTTCCGCGCTCTGCCGGGAGGCGAAAAGCGAGACGCCGACCTCAAAAAGAGCGACGCTCAATATGTCACCTGGCCCGACCCTGTCGACCGGATGCTCCACCGCCAATTGGGAAAGCGTGGGAATTTGAGCTGCTAAGGCGTGGTCTTCGGAGCGCAGCGCCTCGACGGTTGAGGCATCAAGTGGGACGATATTGAATTTATAAGGTCCGGTACTGCGCTCCGCACCCAAGCGGACCTGGTGCGCGGTAGGACCATTGGTCGGAAGTGTAGCGCAGCCGCCCAGCGTGATCGACGAAGCCAAAAGCAGCCCGAGACCGAGCTTGGCCGATTCTGCGTTATGCATGAGTGCCAAAAAACCCCTTCAGATCGAAGAATATTGCCTCGGAGGACGGCGCGTCCCGTGCGTGGCGTGCTGCTTAACTCTGTTTCGAAGCGATTGCCAGAGACTGTAGCAGGGTTCCGTCGCTCCAGCCGGTCGTGCCGCTTCGGCTCGTCAGTTCAGCCGAGTTCATAGCCGGATGCCTTCGAACGAGATGTGACAATCGCCCGTCCCGCTCCGCGAAGCGCGGCCTTGGCATCTAGCCCAATTCGTTATGTCGCAGGGGCGGGCGGGGCGGTATACTCGCCAGCCGTTGTGGCAGGCATCGAACCGTACCGCCCGTCGTTGCGCGGCCGTTCCGGCAGAGTCTCTAGAGACCTCGGAGCTGTAGGCGATGGTGGACTTCGCATGCTTCGTCGATTGTCTCATAGAGCACGAGCGTTCCCCCATAGAGAACGGCGCCGCGTTTGGTGTAGGCGCGCAGCGTCGAGGGATCGTGCGAGGTCATAACCAGCGAGCCGGTCTCGCGCCGGGCCATCAGCGCCTCCTCGGACCTCGCGCGGAACCGCTCGTCGCCCGCGCCGGTCACCTCGTCCACGAGATAGCATTCGAACTCTATCGCGAGCGACACTCCGAATGCCAGACGGGCCTGCATGCCCGCCGAATATGTATTGACCGGCTGGTACAGATAGTTGCCGAGCTGGGCGAAGTCGTCGACGAACGCCAGCAGCTCCTTCTCCGGACGATTATATATCCGCGAAATGAACCGGGCATTGTCCGCACCGGTGAGGCTTCCCTGAAAGCAGCTCGTAAAACCGAGAGGCCATGAGGTGGTCATCGTCCGCGTGATCTTCCCGGCGGTCGGCTGCTCCACGCCTGAGAGCAAGCGAAGGAGGGTCGATTTTCCTGCGCCGTTGGCGCCGCATATCCCGATCGAATCGCCGTGATGGAGCTCGAAATTGACATCATTCAGGACGATCTTGTCGGTTTTCCCCAAATGATAATGTTTGGAGACGCCACTGAGCTTGATCATCGCAAATCCATCGAACGGGGCACGGCGTATCTGATCCTCGCCGTGCAGCACCGCGTATTAAAGCGATGACGCACGAGGGTCATTTGCCGACGAGATTGGGGCGAGGGTGAATTTTTTGTGATTCTCTAATTCTTTTGACATAGGACTGGACGGAATCCATCGGTTCCTCAGCATGTGCTTTCCGGGGTTGCTCAGTCGAGAGTCCATGCGGGCGGCACGATCTTTTCGATCACCAGTTCGATTTCGTAGGCGCCATCCGAATGCTTGTCCGGGCCTAGCGTATAATCGAACCCTTCGTCATTGTCACAAAGGTGACGAACCCGATAACTGTTGAGGGGAAGCGCTTGTTCGACCGTCGCCAAGAGATTGGCCGGCGTATACATTCGCTTGTGATCCTCATTCCACCGGGACGGCAGGAACTGCTTTTTCTCGTACAGCGCTTTGTGCGGCACGAAACAGACAATGAATCCGCCGACCTTCAACACGCGGTACCAGTCTCGAATGGCGGCGTGGTCGTAGAGAATGTGCTCGAGGCAATGGCTCGATATGATCGAGTCCACGGATCCGTCCGCGAACGGCAGGTGTAGTCCGTCATAGCCGGGATAGCCGAGATCGATGCCGATCGCATTGGGGAGGGCGGTCAGGCCTTCCGGATTGTCATAGCCGCTGAAGCCGACGTCAAGGACAACATCCCCCGCGCAGTAGCGGTCGAAAAAGCCACTTCTGACGCGGCGCTTATAGCAGCGCCCCGCTTCGCCGGGCGGCTGATAGTCGATCGGGAAAGCTGATGCGAGAGCCTCCGCGCCTTCTCGCTCCACCACCTGCGCTCGGAACTGTTTGAACTGGGCCTCGCGATATTCGTCACTCGCAAGAAAGACACCGATGATAGCTCCCTCGCTCATGCCGGCCTGCATATGGGCGACGTAGGCGGCGAGGCCTCCGGGATCGGGCGCCCGCTGGAGTATCGTTCGGTAGAGTTCGCCGACGAAAAAACTTGCTCGCCCGGCTTCCACGGACTCCGCCATTTCTAACATCCATAGCTACTCGAGGGTGGGGGCAGGCCGCATGGCATAAGCCTGCGGGGGGGGCAATTCAAGACGATGGCGGATGGACGGTGGACGGTGGGACGTGTCCGTGCCGATCCAAGCAACATTTTTGGTTGCTTGGCGCCCCCTTCGGATCACCGATCGGAGCGCTACGATTGCGGGCCGTGAGAAAATTGCGAGCAACTTTGGATATTTGACCGAGCCCCTTCCTGCTGGCGTTGTCCGAGGCAGAATTTCGCACGAACAAGCGAAAAGATCCGCCAGGACTGCCGCTTGCCGTCAGCCGGGCTGATCAGGAGGGTTGTTCGCCGCTATCCGTTCGAGAAGCGCGGTCGCAATGCGTCGCGTATCGTCTGCCTCGGCCTCGACCCGTATGGTAAGTGCCAGCAGCGATGCGCGCAATCGCGCTATCGCCTCTCCCGCCTCGTTGCCACGGCCATCATGGTCTTTGACGCGGGATGCCAGCGTGTCGAGCCTTTTGCCGATGACGCGCATCGCACGGGCGAGCGCCGCGACACGGCGCTGTCTAGCCGCCTCGAATATAGCAGTTTCACGTGCGTCTCGTTCGGCCATCGAGACCCGTTGTCCCAAGGTCGCGACCTCGGAGCGAAGTTCTCCCAGTTGCTCCGTCATGATGTCAATCCGCGCGTCCGGGGCGAAAAGCCGCTTCAGCCACCCGATGCTCATGCGATCGTTCCTTCGTGTGCTTCGCGCGGTACCATCTGTTTCGTTCGGCCGCGAACAATGGCCGCCATTACCGCATCCGCAACCTCGCCAGGCTCGATCTCCCAGAGGCACGCCAGGCCATAGGCGCAGCTGGCGCCGTGATCGAGATGGCAGGGCGAGCAGCCGATCGTCCGCGACAGCAGTGTCACATTGAAGCCTATCGGCCGCCACTCGAGACGCTGGTGCGAGCCCCCGAAGATGCAGACGGTGGGCGTGTCGAAGAAGGCGGCAAGGTGAGCAATGCCCGAATTATTACCCACGACGCAGGCGGCGGTGCGCAGTTCGGTGACGACTTCAGGCCATGGCATCCGCCCGCAGTCGTTCGTCACCCGGTCAGCCGGATAAGTGCGCACGATCGAATCCACGCGCGGCCGTTGACCCGGCGTGCCGATCACGCGGATGAGGCCCGATCTTTCGGGCCATCGATCGAGCAGCAAATCTATCAATGTCGCGAAATGCGCCGACGGCCAATCGCGGATCGCGCTATTCGAGAACGGTGCAATAACGATCGTGCTCACGATGGGCGTGCTTCCTCCCGTAGCAGGCCGAAGTGACCGGTCCGCATCGTCACCAGTTCGATGAGCAAGGCGAGATATTCCGATTGGTGGAGGACGCTGCTTGCGCCGCGGCGATAGAGATCACCCCCGTAAAAGCTGAACGCCGGGGCGGGCTCGCCGGGAGCCGCGCAGATACGGAATTCGGCCTTTGTGTCCGGTTTCCAGACACGGAATTGAAGAGACGGCGACGATTCGCCTGTGCCGACGGCATAGGTAACCTGTTCCATGTCGAGCGCGACGTCGAAGAACAAGATATCGGCCTTGCGATCGATGTCGAACCGCGGTTTGTAGATATATTCGCCGGGCTGCAGCGCGACATAGGGTCCCCACGCGAAATAACCGTCGAATTCCGCTCCGTTCCTGGGATCGTAGGACAGGCGGAAATGGGAGCGCTTGCACGGCTCGGCAGCAACGAATTGAACATGCTCGAAATATTTGACCCAAGCTACCTCGGAATCATGACGGCTGCCGTCCACCGGCAGGAAGATATCGAGGAAGTCGAACTGCGCGCGGGTGCCGAGGCCGGCGCGTACACCGGCCTTTAGATGCTGCAGGAAGAAGCGGGTGTCGAGATCGGTGCGCAGGTCGATCGCGAGATCATAATCGGCCGGCATCAGCCGCTTGAAGTCTGAAATCCGCGCGGCAAGATCGACCTTTTCCTCGGTCGAGTTGCGCGGGAAGGCGTCGAAGCCGACGACGTTCTCAAAGAGGCCGAGGTCGCGCGCGATCTGAACATTCCAGGAGCCGACGACCAGCGTGAGCTCGGCATCCGCGAACGCCGCCCTCGCCTTCCTCAAGGCGGGGATGCCCATGATGAAATCCCCGAGATGGTCGAGCTTGAGGATGATCACCCGCTGTCGCGGCGCGAGCGCGACGATCTCGCGGCGCGTCCGTGCGGGCTCGAATGCGAAGGCGGGCGGGGGGCCGGGCAGCGCCTCGCCGGCATCGGGAATCCAGTCGGGCACCGCCAGGCGTTCGAGGACCAGCACGATGGACTGGCCGTGTCCCGTCGCCGTCTTCGCATCATAGTCATAGCCGCCGTCGTCGTCGCACAACAGGCGGATCCGGTAGCTGTTGGGTTCCAGCGCCTCCTCGATCTCGGCGAGCAGCGAGGCGGGGGTGTAGATCCTCTTGCGGGTCGGCGCATCCTTTACCGGCAATGCGAGCGAGCGTTCCAGATGCCCGTGCGGGACCTCGATCGTCAGCCTGCCGCCGACGCGGAGCATCGCGTGCCAATGTCGCAGCAGCGAGCGATAGTCGACGGCGTCCTGGAGCAGGGCGGGCGCATAGAGAAAGGATGCGTCGCGCACCGTAGTCCGGGCATCCGCCGCAAGGTCGCCCCCGACGATGGTCACGCTGTCATCGCCGAGGAAGGGAAGGGCGGCTCGGGGCAATCCGGCGGTGCGGCGGTCGACATGGTTCGTCATTTCGCTCGCGTGCTTGCTGACAGCTTCGACCAACCGTGCCTCTTCCGCTTTACTTTAAGATTAGCACGCCGCGTCCGCGCGAGGCGGCACGAGCGAGCAGGGCTTACACACTGATTGCTCACCGAAGCTTAGCGGAGAATATGTCGGGGTGCTAGAGAGTTGGCGTGGCCGGATCGCCGGGAATCGGTCGCCGTCGCTGCGCCAAGCAGTGGCCTGTGGATCACGATCGGACGACGGCAGCGAGACGACCGGCCACGGCCAGCGATCGCCGCCGGCGCTGAAGTGCCCGGCTACACGATCCGGGTGGTGTCGGCGTCCGCCGCGGGCCCCGTGGCGCCGCATCACCGCCGCCATCCGAGCCGGCTTGCGCGGCGACGCGTTAGGCCCCAGCGGGGTGGTGCCGGTCTGCCTGGACGCGCTGAATCATGCCGCCGATAGCAGCCTGTTCGGAACTCCCCGGCAGGAACGGGAAGAACAGCAACGGGTGATCGGTCACTTCAATGTTGTTCGCCCGGTCGATCGCGTCGGGAAACACGCTGGTCGACGGCGATGGCGTCACCAGGTCCGTCCGTATGAAGGAAAGTTCCAAGACATCCGCGACCGGAAAGCCACCGACGAAGCCGAGCGGACGGCAGTTGTTGGCATGCACGTGAAACAGCGTGAACTGCCTGGTGATAGTTTTCATCGAGCGCGCGACCTTCGCCCGGAATGTGGGATCGCCCAATTCCAGCAGCCAGTGGAATTCGCCCGCGATCTGATCGAACCGGCCAAGCGTCTCGTCGTCGATCGTGCTGAACACATCCCATTCGGCACCTTCGACGTCGATCTTGAGGATCATGCGTTCCGAATGATCGATGCGGTCCAGATGGCTTTTGATCGAGAGCAGGTCGTCGGCCTCGTCGTCCGAGCTTGACACGCCGATCTTGTGCCATTCAAACCTCTCATGGTCGTCCGGAAGGCCCGCGATCGTGTGATCGTACAGGAAGCAGCGGTGTCCGGCGTCCGCCAGCAGCTTTTCGAATCGGACGTCGTTGGATATCCCGAAGCTGATAAGATCTTGCGACGAAAGCTGGTCGGCGAGGATGTATCCGCCATCGCGGATCGGCCCGACCTTCCGCTTGGGAAGGTCGATGTCATAAGGTTTGAACAGCTCGAGTACACGGAAAACGTCTGTGGACATGTCGGGAATACCAAAGGTCGGCATCGCGTTCCTCGCTTGCGTCATGGTCGCACGCCGCCATATGCCATTGGTCGGCGAGCCGCTACGAGAAGTCCATCGCATGCCCCAGATTTTTTGGCACGGCGCCCGCCGATGCCAGCTGTAGAGTAAATGTCGTTGAGGCCTAATCGCGAATTTTGCCGAGGGGTCTCGCTTCGGGTTGACTTTAGACCAGATAACTCTCGAAGCCTGATTGCAAATGGGAGCAAAACGAATTGCTGAAATCAATAGTCTGCCGAGAAGAGCATTTTCGTTCAGATTGGTTCGCGCTCTGGTCCGGTCGCATGGGCTACGACGCACCCGCCGAGCGCCACACGCACCGCAAGCTATGGGAATGGGCGGCGATATCGCAAGCTCTCTGGGAGAGGGGCGTTCTGAATAAGGGAAAGCATGGTTTAGGATTTGCCTGTGGGACGGAGCCGGTCGTATCAATGTACGCTGCTCTTGGTCCTACCATCGAGGCTACCGACTTATTTGCCGGAGAGACCGCAGAATTTTGGAAGGGCAGCGCTGAGTATACGGTAAGCAGAGATGCGCTGTTCAGGGAAAATATGATTGATCGCGACGAGTTCGATCGACGCGTAAGTTTTTACAATGCAGACATGAACGATCTTAATCAGTTTGAGCGCGGTGCGTATGATTTCATCTGGTCATCATGCGCGGTCGAGCACGTCGGATCTCTCGATAAGGCAGCAACCTTCCTCAAAGGTGCTAACGAACTGCTCAAGCCCGGTGGCGTTTCGGTACACACCACCGAAATCAATATATCCAGCCTTGATACGCTTTTCGATGATGGAAATATTGTCATTTTTCGCGACAATGACCTACGACGTCTCGACCGAGACATGCGTTCTCAAAGAGGGTGCATCGAGAATCTGGATCTCGACCCCGGATCTGAGGTGCTTGATGTTGCTTATAGTGTCCCGCCCTACGACAAAGGGGCACACGTCAAACTCGAATTGTGTGGCCACGTCTCTACATCCGTCTTGCTAATTTGCAGAAAATATTGAGCATTCCGAATTTTTGCTCTGCCGGCGAACATGCTTGCGCTGCGCCGCCCGATTGGTCTGTTATGACCTGTAACGTATCGAGGGAGACTGTGACGATACGGGAGGCCGCCGACGAGGCGATGCGCGACACCGAGATGAACGATTAGGTCGGTGGCGGGCACCCCGCTCTGGTGGACTCGTTCAGCGGCGCCCCCCAAATCCGCTCGCGTTCATCGCCTATGAACGGGCCGTGATCGTTCGGCGCTGGTTGCGCTAAGCTCGACGCGTCGCAGCGTGACCGGCGGGACGCAAACTCTTGCAACGTAACAAATTTGAAATATGGTATGCATATTTGGCGTAGCTTTTACGCCGCAAATAATTGGGGGCGTTATGGTCTCTCATATCGTGGTGTCTGCCGAAACGCGGAAGCGAGGCTGATTTGACCCACGCCATCCTACACATCGGTGTCGAGAAGACGGGGTCGACAAGCATTCAGTCGGCGATACTCTCCAGTCGATACGCTTTGTCAGCAAACGGAATCCATGTGTCCAACACGACAAGTGCGTTCGGACGCCATGACTTTCTGCCGATCCTATGCGGAAAGATGTCGATGACGGAGGGAATTCGTCGGTCAATGGGTATTGGTGATCATGGAATGAACGAATATTCGAACGGGATAACTGATATCCTCAAAGAGGAGGTGAAAGAACTACCGAACCATGCTCATTTATTTTCGAGCGAGCATTGCCACACCATTCTTTATACCTGCGATTGTGTGTCTAAGGTACGAGATATTCTTACAGAAATTTACTCCGACATAAAGATAATAATGTACATCAGGAGGCAGGACAGGGTGGCCCTGAGTTATTATTCCACTTACCTCAGGATGGGTGGTGTAAGTCCATCCCCTTTGTTGGCAGTAGACAAATCGAATTTGAACTACGAGGACCTGCTTTTTCGGTGGACGAGTGTCTTTGGTCGAGAAAATGTCGAAGTAAGAATATTTGATGACGTCGAAAAGGATGGTCGATCGGTCGTCGAAGATTTTGGCGACGCAATCGGATGTTCCGGCCTGCTGGCCGATTCCCGGAAAAACAAGGGTCTCGGCCCGGTCGAGCAGCATCTGATGCAAATCATCAACAGCCGGATGGGATGTTTTGATGGGAATACGATAAGGTCTGCCATATCGTTGGTTTCGCAATCTTCACCGCATGCCGCTTTCGTGAGTGTCGGCAGGGGCGACGTGCTCGAATATATGGCGACGTTCACCGCATCGAATGAAGCGGTTCGGGGAGCGTATTTCCCGGAGCGGCCATCGTTGTTCGACGAAGATTACTCCTATTACCCGCCTGTACACACGCCGATACCCTCCGAGATACTGCTCGCGCTGGCCACCGAGTGCCTCGCGGAAGGCGGACGGATCATCTCCGACCTCGAAGCCAAGATACGGTTGCTCGAGGCCGGCATTACGGGCGCGGCGACCGCCCCTGTTGCTGTTCACGATGTTCCCCGGAGCAGTGGGAATTTCCATTTGACAGCGATAAAGCCCCGCATCCAATGACAAGTCACCAGGGTCTTGCGGCTATGATCGCGATGAGTCCGATCGCCCTCATCGGCAGCGGTGCGTGAAAGCACCTTGACGGCCGCTGCGGCTTCAGGTTGCGATGGCAACCTCGTCATCGGCAGGATGCGACACGTTCAACTGCATGAGTTCGTCCCAGCGGGAAGCGGGCCAGTCGTTCTGGATGCTCCATGGCGTACGCCATGTCGGGCTCGGCACCGACGCCATTGGCCCTGCAGGTTTCGATGATGCTCAGGATGACCGCAGACCGCTGGGCGGCGGCGCGTGAACCCGAGAATAGCCAGTTGCGTCGCCCGACCGCCATCTCGCAGACATTCTCGGCCAAGCAAAGCAACCGGTGGTCAGCCGCCTGATGAACAGGCAGAGTCCCCGATCATCGTGGCTAAGCGCCTTGACGACATGGCGCTTTGGTCCCCAAAAGCAGAAGATCGTCCCGACATGAGGATCGGGCGCGAGAAACTGCTGCACCATCCGTGCGAGTCCGTTGATTCTCCGACGCATGTCGGTCGTCCCGCAACACAGATAGATCCGATCGGTCGGTACGACCGTTGTCATAGACCGAGCGCCCCCAAGACCCGGCGCAGGGCTTCCTCGCTGACGTCATGGCCGACAAGGATCACCGTACCATCAACCAGCCGGGTCTCCATCGTCCCGGACACGGTAATGTCCGGCGCTTCCGGCCGGGCCTAATCCGTGACCTCGACGCGCGCAAACGAAGGAACGGCGCGCGGCGGCGGATCAATGTTCCTTCCGTCGCCTGCTTGTGCGACAAATAGATCTGGGCCGGCGACCGAGACCTCAAATCCATCGAAAGCGCCTGACCCATCCCGTGCCAGCCTCCAATCCCAGCCAGCATCGTGAATCAGATTTTGACACGGTTGGGAATCCCTCCCGATTCAGACCGGTCAGAAAACGCTCTAAGATCGCTCAGCGATTTGCGGCTTACGCTCTGGCACATGCGCAAGCTCATTAAGGCAATGCGCGATCACCAGGTGCAGCATCGGCGGCATTCCTAGAAGAGCAACTTTCGAACGCTGAGCTTGATCGCCCTGCCCATCGGATCGAGATAAGCGGGCTGGTAGGTGATCGGCGTGTCGCCGTTCGCGTCGCGGACGTGCTGGCGGCTGTCGGTGATGTTGGTGATCGACAGCGTGACGCGCATGCCCCGCGCCCATTTGTACTTCATCAGCGACAGATTCTGGCCGAGATCCGCGAACAGGCGCAGGTTGGCGGTGGCGAGCGAGGAGAAATGCAGGTTGCCGGTCGCGGTGCCGGTGCCCCCATCGACCGTGGTGGCGCTCTCCCATTCGCCGGTCATCCGCACGCCGATGCCGTTGTTGGTCGCGCCGAGCTGGACGTCGATCTGGTGGCGCGGCTGGCCGCCCCCCGATCCTGACGTGCCGCCGTCGAGCAGATCGAGCTCAGGGCCACCCGGGCGGGTGAGGATGTCGTCCCGGAAATACCAGGTGTGGTAGACCGAAAGCTGGAGCCGCCCGCCGCCGCCGCCGAAGCCGCCCCGGCCTCCGCCTCCGCCGCGGCCTCCACGATCGCCACCGGTCCATCCGCCGCCGCCCGATCCGGCACTCGCACTGCCGTTGCCGCCGGGTGAAGGGGCGTTGCGGTTGCCGCCGTCCGCGCCGCTGGCGGTTCCTCCATCCGCCGGAGGCGGGCCGTTGCCGCCGCCCGGTGGCCGTCTAAAGGCGCCGGATTCGCGCAGCTGGCGGAAGGCGTCGATCACCTTCTTCGACGTCTTGAGCTTCTGGGTGAAATTCACGCCCCAGCGCAGTTCCTCCCGCCGCTCGCGATAAAGGTTGACCGGGCGGACGTCGATCTCGGTCAGGTCGCCGTCGTCGTCGCGGGTGAAGCGATCGGGAAAGGCCGCCTCGATCGCGGCGGTGGGCGAGGGCAAGGCCGCGATCGCGTTGCGGATCGTCGAGTGGATGTAATTCGCCGAAAGCGTGAGGTCGGTCTTCGGGAAAGGCTTGAGCGTCAGGCCCAGTTTCTCGACGTGGCGGCTGTCGGCCTTCAGGTCCGGGTTGCCGCCGGCGATGTCCGTCACGTCGACGGTCTGGCCGGTCCGATAGTCGAACACGCGGGCGCCGGGCGTCGCGATCACGGGGTTGCCGAGCTGCTGGATAGTCGGCGCGCCGCGATCGTGGGTGGCGGACGCGATCAGCGTGATCCCGTCGCGCGGCGTCCAGTTGGCGCCATAGCCCACCGTCCACAACGTGCCGAAGTCCGAAAGCTGGTCCACCGCGACATTGGCGTTGGCGGTAAGGTCGCCGATCGCGCCCAGCACATGATGCTTGCGGCTGGTCAGCGGCAGATCGAAATTGAATTGCGCGCTGCCGTCGCGGCGGGACAGGCTGGTGTTCTGCGTTTCGCCGAAGCGGGTGGAGGTGGAGCGGAAACCGCTGGCGGTCAGCCCGATCTTGACGGTGGTGGAGAAGGGGCCGGCGGGCAGATCGACAAGCGGGCCGGTCCCGACGAACTGGACATTGCCGCTGTTCGAGATGCCCCTGGCGCGCATCGTCTCGATCGCGCCCAGGCGGCTCGCCGGAATGGTACCGAAGGGATTGAGCGTCGGGTCGCCGGCGTCGAGCGCGTCGTTCAGGCCGTCCACGTCGATCCCGGTCTGCGTATGCGTGAGCGTCTCGGCATAATCGTAATTGGCGGTGAAGTTCAGCCGCCACTTGGCGACGTCGGCGTTGAGCGTGCCGCCGAGGTGGCCGGAGATCGACTGCGTGCGCTGCTTCAGCGGATCGCTGCCGAGATAGCGATAGAGCGCGATGTCCTCGCCGAACGGATTGAACGGATCGCTCGACGGGACGAGCAGGTTCGATCCTGCGAGTCCGCGCAGCGTATCGCTCTGGCTTGCATCGAACGTGGCGTTGAGCGTGCCGTTCACCTTGCGCGAGAAGGGATGCGCCAGCACCGCGTTGAGCGTCGCTTCCTTGGTGGCGGGGGTCAGCGTGCGATAGGGCGAGATGTCGGTGACGTTGGCGGCGTTGGGGTTGAAGTCGCCGAGCGTCGGCGGGCCGCTTGCCTCACCGGGGCCGACGCCCGCCGGCGCGACGCTCGTCTGGCCGAGCGCTGTGATGGGGACGAGTTGCCTGGTGAGGGGATCGTAGCCCTCCACGTTGCCGGCCGTGTCGTAGGGCCGGCCGGTCGAACGGGAGATGAGATTGCGGTCGCTCTCCAGCAGGCTGTCGGCGCCCTGCACCTTGGCGTCGATATTGAGCCGGTCGTCGCCATGGATGCGGGTCAGCGTGAAGTCGCCGAGGCCGTTGGTGCCGCCGCCATCGGTGGAGGTGGCGCCGTTGCCCTCCACGGTCAGCGCGCGGAAGCGGCGGCGCAGCACGATGTTGACCACCTTCTGATCCGCCGAATAGCCGTATTTGAGCGCGACCTCCTCGGGCAGGATGTCGACGCGCAGGATCGCTTCGGTCGGCAGGTCGCGGATCTCGGAGAAGCTGGAGATGCGCCGCCCGTTGAGCAGCACCGCCGGCGCCTCGCCACCGCGCCCGCGTACCGAGGTGATCTCGGGCGCCAGCTCGGCGAGCAGGTCGGAAACCGAGCTCACGCCATAAGCGCGGATGTCGGCGGGGCCATATTGCAGCTCGGGCGGGATGTCGCCGACCACGGCGCCGGGAAGCGCCTGGTGCTGGCCGTTGACGACGATGTCCTGCGGCGCATCGTCCCCCTGATCCTGCGCCGCCACAGGCATGGCCGTCGCCAAAGCCCCGAGCGCCACCGTCAGGCGCCAATACTCCTTACGCACGTCCGTCTTTCCCACCCTCGAAACGACGCGCCCCTAGCATGACGAGGACCGGGCGTGATTGCATCGCTGCAAGAGAGGCGGAAACGTCGTGGAAACGTCAGGAGGCGGGTGCTGGAGCGGGCGGCGCCGGCGGGGCCGCGATCGGCGTGTTGGTCCGTCTTGCGGTCAGGATCTTGATCGGCGCCGCGATCATCTGGCCGCCCATGCCGTTGGCCTTGCCCTTGTTGGGATCGGTCGCGGCGTCGAGGACCTTGCGGGCGATGTCCATGCCCTGCACCACCCGCCCGAACACGGCATAGCCGGGCTCGGTCGTGGTCGCGTCCATCGAGGGCGAAGCGCCGACCATGATGAAGAAATCGCCCTGCGCCGTATTGGGCGCGTTCATCGCCATCGAGATCGCGCCGTCGATATGGCTGAGGCCGGTCTGCGTGGTCGGCTCGTGCTTGATCGGGGGAAAGGCCTTCTTCGGATCCTGCCCGATGCCGCCCTGCACCAGCCCGAAGCCGTCCGCGACCTTCACGGTGCGGTAGAAGTCGGTGCCGTCGAAGCGCCTGGTATCGACATAATGGAGGAAGTTGGCGGTGGTGACCGGCGCCTTGTCCTTCTCCAGCGCGAGGATGATCGGGCCTTCGCTGGTGGTCAGGGTCACCTGCACGGTGGCGGCCGGCGTGGGTGCGGCGGCGGGCGGCGCGGCCGTTGCGGCCGGCTGGGTCTGGGCGAAGGCGGCACCGGCGATCAGCGCGGCGAGCGGCAGGAGGGCGAGTCTGCGGATCATGGCTCCAGCCTAACCGAAGCGCTCAGAGGCTGTCGATCCACTCTACCACATCGCCCAATCGCTCCATCTTGCGGAAGCGTGGGTGGTCAGCAGGTTCCTCCGCCATTTCGTGCGCCCAAGGCATCGCATGGGGAATATGCGCGGCGAAGGCACCGGCCGAGAGCGCGGGCAGGATATCCGAACGCATGGAATCGCCCGCCATCAGCGCGCGGTCGGCGGTGACGTCATGGCGCGCGAACACGCGGCGGAAGGTGTCCGCTGTCTTGTCGCTGACGATCTCGATCCCGGAGAATCGCTCGCCGAGACCGGACGCCGCCAGCTTGGTCTCCTGGTGCAGCAGGTCGCCCTTGGTGACGAGCACCAGCCGCGCGCGGTCCGCCAGCGCGTCGAGCGCCTCCTCGATGCCGGGCAGCAGCTCGACGGGATGCGCCAGCAGCTCGCGGCCCGCCGCGAGGATCCGCTTCACCGCGTCGCCCGGCATCCGATCCCCGCCGATCTCCAGCGCCGTCTCGATCATCGAGAGGGTGAAGCTCTTGGCGCCGTAGCCGTAGAGCTTGAGGTTGCGGATCTGGATCTCGTCCAGCGTTCCGCGCGCCACGCCCGCCTCGTCGAAGGGGGCGACGATATGCTCGAACGCCTGCAACGTGGCGCCGAAATGCCTCTCGTTGTGCCAGAGGGTGTCGTCGGCATCGAGGCAGATGAGGTCGATCGGCATCAGTCCACCCAGTCGAGCCCGATCTCGCGATAGAGCGCGCTATCCTCCTCCCAGTCGGGCTTCACCTTGACGTGGAGGAAGAGGTGGACCTTCTTGCGGTCCAGCGCGGTCATCAGCTCGGCGCGAGCGCGACTGCCGATCTCCTTGAGCCGTGCACCGCGCGCGCCGAGGATGATCGCCTTCTGGCTGTCCCGCGCGACGAGGATCTGCTGGTGGATCGCGACCGAACCGTCGCCGCGCTCCTCATATTTCTCGGTCTCGACCGCGCAGGCATAAGGCAGCTCGGCATGAAGCTGGAGGTAGAGTTGCTCGCGCGTCACCTCGGCGGCGAGCATGCGGTCGGTGGCGTCGGAAACCTGATCCTCCGGGAAATGCCACGGCCCTTCCGGCACGCGCTGGGCGAGCAGCGACTTGAGCGCAGGCACGCCGTCGCCCGTGGTGGCGGACACGAACAGGATGTCCTCCGGGCTCAGGCGCTCCTGCAGCGTCTGGGCGAGGACGAGCAACGGCTCCTTGGCCGTCACGTCCACCTTGTTGAGGATGACGATCTTGGGTTCGGGCCGCTTGGCGAGTGTGTCTACCAGCGGCTCGATCCGCTTGGTGAGGCCGGACTTCGCATCGACCACCAGGGCGATCACGTCGGCATCCTCGGCGCCGCCCCAGGCGGCGGCGACCATCGCGCGATCGAGCCTGCGACGCGGATCGAAGATGCCGGGCGTATCGACCAGCAGAATCTGGCTCTCGCCCTCGATGGCGATGCCCATCAGGCGGACGCGGGTGGTCTGCGCCTTGGGGCTGACGATCGCCACCTTCTGCCCGACGAGCGCGTTGACGAGCGTGGACTTGCCCGCATTGGGCGCGCCGACGACGG
>Ga0105240_10005041_pt1 | contig 19810 bp, 18 predicted proteins | sample KBSC54metaG_FD_80426 | JGI IMG/M metagenome (GOLD analysis project Ga0105240, IMG submission 80426) | Corn rhizosphere microbial communities from Kellogg Biological Station, Michigan, USA - KBS C5-4 metaG | ecosystem: Host-associated > Plants > Roots > Rhizosphere > Soil | place: Michigan, USA... | reverse complement strand
GTTCACGCGATCGGGAAGAAGATCGTCGAAGAGGCCGCCGAGGTGTGGATGGCCGCGGAGTTCCAGACCACGGACGAGACCGCGGCCGAGATCTCGCAGTTGCTGTACCACCTGCAGGTGCTGATGCTCGCCAAGGGACTCTCACTCGACGACGTCCAGCGACATCTGTAGACCGCTCTCGCTGCCCGTTTTCCCGTCGACCGAAAGACGTCACCCCATGCTGCGAATCGCGGTTCCCAACAAGGGCACCCTCTCTGAAACGGCCGTGCAGATGCTGCAGGAGGCCGGATACGCCACGCGTCGCGACCCCAAGGAGCTGATCGTCAGCGACCCGCGCAACGATGTCGAGTTCTTCTATCTGCGGCCGCGCGACATCGCGACCTACGTCGGATCGGGCGCGCTCGACGTCGGGATCACGGGTCGCGATCTGCTGCTCGACTCGCATTCGGCGGCACGCGAGGTCGACGAGCTCGACTTCGGCGCCTCGACGTTCCGCTTTGCCGGGCCGATCGGCCGCTTCGAGTCGCTGGCGCAGCTGAACGGAGTGCGCGTCGCCACGAGCTACGCCTCACTCGTGGGCGACTTCCTCGAGCTCGAGGGCGTGCGGGCCGACGTGGTGCACCTGGACGGGGCGGTCGAGTCGGCCGTCCGGCTCGGGGTCGCGGATGCCGTCGCCGACGTGGTCGAGACCGGGTCGACGCTCAAGAAGCAGGGACTCGAGATCTTCGGGCCGGTCATCCTGGAATCACACGCCGTGCTGATCGCCGCCAGGGATTCGATCGACGGGCTCGAGACGCTGCGCCGTCGGCTGCAGGGCGTGATGGTGGCGCACCAGTACGTCCTGATGGATTACGACCTGCCGGCTGCGCTTCTCGACGCGGCCTCGAAGATCACGCCCGGACTGGAGTCCCCGACCGTGTCGCAGACGCGCGACTCCGAATGGGTGGCTGTGCGGGTGATGGTGCCGCGTGCCGAGACCAACCACGTCATGGATGCGCTGTACGAGCTGGGCGCGCGCGCGATCCTGGTCAGCGCGATCCACGCGGCCCGGATCTGACATGAGTGCGGCGGTGCGCTCGTGGGGGGTGACGCCATGAGCGTCGTGACGCGCGTCATCCCCTGTCTGGATGTCGCGGCCGGGCGTGTGGTGAAGGGCGTGAACTTCCTCGACCTGCGCGACGCGGGCGACCCCGTCGAACTGGCGCGGCTGTACTACGAGCAGGGGGCGGACGAGATCACCTTCCTCGACGTGACCGCGACGGTCGAAGACCGGTCGACCATGTACGAGACCGTGACGGCGACGGCCGAGCAGGTGTTCATCCCGTTGACCGTCGGCGGCGGCGTGCGCACGAACGACGACGTCGCACGACTGCTCGGCTTCGGAGCCGACAAGGTGGGCGTGAACAGCGCGGCGATCGCCCGACCCGAATTGATCGGCGAGATCGCCGACCGGTTCGGTGCCCAGGTGCTCGTGCTCTCGCTCGACGTGAAGCGCAGCCCCCGCACGTCGAGCGGCTTCGTCGTCACCACGCACGGCGGCCGCACCGAGACCGAGCTCGACGCGCTGGACTGGGCGCGTGAGGCGATCGAGCGGGGCGCGGGCGAACTGCTGGTGAACTCGATCGACGCCGACGGGACGAAGCAGGGCTACGACCTCGAGCTCGTTGCGGCGGTGCGCGAGCTGAGTTCGGTCCCGGTGATCGCCAGCGGGGGAGCGGGGGCGGTGGCAGACTTCGCCCCGGCCGTCGCGGCGGGCGCGGACGCGGTGCTGGCCGCATCCGTGTTCCACAACGGAGAACTGACGGTGGCCGATGTGAAGACGGCGCTGAGCGCGGCGGGGATCGCGGTCCGATGAGAGGGAGCACACGATGAGCGAGGTTCTGACGGCCGAGACGGTCGGTGCCGTCGTCGAACGCGCGCGCTTCGACTCCGACGGACTGCTGCCGGCGATCATCCAGCAGCGGGATTCGCGTGAGGTCTTGATGCTCGGCTACATGGATGCCGAGGCGCTGCGCCGCACGCTCACCGAGGGTCGGGTGACCTTCTGGTCGCGCAGCCGCCAGGAGTACTGGCGCAAGGGAGACACCAGCGGCAACGTGCAGCTGGTGCGCGGAGCGGCCCTGGATTGCGACGGCGATACGCTGTTGGTCCAGGTCGAGCAGCACGGGCCCGCCTGCCACACCGGCGCGCACACCTGCTTCGACGTCGATCCGCTGACCCCGTTCGTCGCTGCGTCGAAGGGGGATGCCCCACCTTCCGAGAGCACCACATGACCACGACCAGCCGTGCCGATTTCGACGCCGCCCTGGCCGCCGGTCACCGCGTGGTCCCGGTGCTGCGCGAGCTGTTCGCCGACGGCGAGACGCCCATCGGCGTGTACCGCAAGCTCGCCATCGGCAAGCCGGGCACCTTCCTCTTGGAGTCAGCGGAGCAGGGCGGCATCTGGTCGCGGTTCTCGTTCGTCGGCGTCGGGTCGCTGGGCGTGCTCACGCAGGGCCGAGCGGACGACGGCAGCGATCGAGCGGTCTGGCTCGATTACGGCGTCTCGGCGGAGCGCGCTCTCGGCCAGGGTGCCCCGACGGCACCCCTGGAGGCGCTCGCCCACCTCTACGCGCGCTGGAGCACTCCGCATGTCGACGGCCATCCGCCGCTCACCGGAGGGCTCGTCGGTTTCATCGGCTGGGAGGCCGTCCGTCAACTCGAGAAGCTGCCCGACGCACCCCCCGCCGACTTTTCGGTTCCCGGCCAAGCGCTCAGTTTCGTCAGCGAACTGGTCGTGCTCGACCACCGGCAGGGCACGGCGACCCTGATCGCCTCGGTGCTCAACGATGGCACCGACGACGCGGACGCTCAGTGGGAAAGCGCCCAGGCCGCGCTCGACGCTCTGCAGGCCGGCCTCGCTCAGCCCTCGGAGGCGTGGATCGCCGATGTCGACCTCAGCACCGCCGCCACACCGATCCCACGTGTCAGCTCGACCGAGTACGAGATCGCCGTCGAGCGTTCGAAGGAGTACATCCGCGATGGCGACGTGTTCCAGGTCGTCATCTCGCAACGCTTCGACCATGAGATCACGGCCGAGCCGATCGATGTCTACCGCGTGCTCCGCGCCCTCAACCCCAGCCCGTACATGTATCTGCTCACCCTCGAGGGGCCGGCCGGTGACTCGTACTCGATCGTCGGCTCGTCGCCCGAGGCCCTCGTGAAGGTGCAGGGCGGCCGGGTCTTCACGCATCCGATCGCCGGATCGCGCCCCCGTGGGGAGACCCCGGAGCGCGATCTGGAGCTCGCCGACGAGCTGCTGGCCGATCCCAAGGAGCAGGCCGAGCATCTGATGCTGGTCGACCTGGCGCGCAATGACCTGTCCAAGGTGTGCGTCGCCGGCTCGGTCGAGGTCACCGAGTTCATGCAGGTGGAGCGGTTCAGCCACATCATGCATCTGGTCTCGAGCGTCGAGGGCGACCTGCGACCGGATGCGAGCTCCATCGACGTCTTCACCGCGACGTTCCCGGCGGGCACGCTCTCGGGCGCGCCCAAGCCCCGAGCGCTGGAGATCATCGACGAGCTGGAGGTGGCGCAACGCGGCGTGTACGGCGGCGTGGTGGGCTACTTCGGACTGGCGGGGGATGCCGACCTGGCCATCGCGATCCGCACGGCGACGATCGTCGACGGCCTCGCTCGCGTGCAGGCGGGAGCAGGGCTGGTCGCCGACTCGGATCCCGCCACCGAGCACCAGGAGGCGCAGAATAAGGCGGCCGCCCCGCTGCGCGCGGTGGCGATCGCCAACGCCATGCGCAGGCTGTCGTGACCGGAGGCCGGCTCAAGCTGATCTCGCTGGTCGGCATCGCGGCGCTGGCGGGTCTGCTGTTCGCGTCCTGGTCGCAGACCTGGTTCATCATGACCGTGCAGGCCAAACCCTTCCCGGTGTCCGGTCAGATCGCGGGTGGCGCCCTCTCGGCCCTCGCCCTCGCCTCGCTGGCGCTGATCGCGGCCCTTGCGATCGCCGGGCGATTCTTCCGACCCGTGCTCGGCGTGCTTCTCGCGTTGCTCGGGGTGTGCGTGATCGCGGTGTCGGCGTTCGCGATCGGCAATCCGGTGGTGGCCGCAACCGCTGCGATCACAAAGGCGACCGGAGTGGCCGGGACTCAGTCGGTCGCGCGGCTCGTGAGTGGCACGTCGATCACGGCCTGGCCGGTGATCGCGATCGTGCTCGGCGTCCTGATGACCCTGTGGGGGCTCGCGATCGTGCCGACGTCGCGGTCGTGGCCGGACTCGGGTCGCAAGTACAGCCGCTCGCGCCTGGGCGAGGCGGATCTCGACGCGCAGGACCCTGTCCAGGAATGGGACGCGCTCAGCGAGGGCGACGACCCGACGCGGTCGTGACCAGTACGCGCCAACGGACGCCGACCGACGTCGCTGACTGACCATTTCCTCCTGGTGCAGGAGTCGGTCTCCCCACTGAAGGAGCCCTAGCTCGGCGGGGCAGTGACGGCCAGCGCCCAAAGGAGCGAGTTATCCCCCGTCACGCGCACGGTCACGCTTTTCACGAATCGAACGTCGAGGGTGTTCTGGGTGCCTAGGTCCGACCCATCAGTCGAACATTGATTGCTGAACGAAGCAACGCCGACTACCACGACGTCAACACTTCCTTGGCCGAGGCACCGAACGTAGACCGATATGCGGGGGCTGGTGACGGCGAAGGGCCCCACTTCGTTTATCCCCCGTTGTGACGAGAGTTGCCCCATCAACGTCTCGCTTGACGGATATGACGCCTCCAAACTCGCCCCGGGACCCGTCGGAGAGGTTGACGGAGAAGGTGTGGCGGTCTGCGTTGGGTTAGCGCTTACTGAAGAGTCATCGGTCGGACTCAACGTGGTCGAGCAGGCCGACAGCGCGAGGGTCGCCGCCAGAATGGCAACGACCCCCGTGCGGTGGCGGATCAACTGATCCAAGTATTCCAGCCCTTCTTGTAGGGCGAATAGACGGTCGTACTATGCGACTGGGTTACGGCGCAGGACGCAGCGTAGTAGCGCTCGATCCCGGTGACATATGCACGCCAAGCGCCGTAGTCGCCGTTGCCGGAGTGCATAGGCGGGACAGTGATCGTGATCGAGTTACCGACAGTGACCGCCAGACTCGTGGATGCCGAGATCCCATAAGTGGAAGAAATGCTGGCGACCTTCGCCGACACACCTACGTTGGTTCCGCCCGAAACCGACGTGGTAACCGTGCCGCTCGTGGTGGCCGTGAACGTCACGCTGGCATTGCTGGGTGTCCCGTTGTAGTCGCTGTGGGTAGATCCGACCTTTGCAAACGTGTCCGCACCCCGGCCAGTGGGCGAGTAATACCAGCCAGCTGAACAAGCACTGTTCGGGCTGGGGTTGATGCCCGGCGTATTGGTTGCCGACGCCGAGAGGGCGGGCCCGACCGCAAGTCCCGCCACAGCTAACGCGAGAGCCGCAGCGATGCGAATGGGTCTCAGTTGGCTCATAAGTGAATTCTCCTCCTGTTGGGTGGTCAACGTAACAGCCGCGCACGACGGGGCGAACCGATCTGTCTACCGGGCGTGTCGCTCGCGATCGGGGAACCAAGCGGACTCTCGCTCACCGCTAGACTGGCGACGATTCGATCAGAAGGAGCAGCAGTGGCCGACGAGAACGAGCCTGGAGAGGGCAACTCGCCCGCAGCCTGGATCGCCGTGATCATCATGCTGATTGCGATCGCCGGAGGCACTCTCGCCTTCTGGTTCGACGTGCCGTGGCTGGTCTGGAGTTTCGCGGGGCTGGTCGTCGTGGGCGCCCTGGTCGGCGCGATCCTGTCCAAGCTCGGGTACGGCGTGAAGGGCCCCCGCTACGCGCCCAAGGCGCATTCCTAGAGTGCTCTCCGAACTCGTCGCCGGGGCCGTCGCAGACGCCTCGGAGCGACGCGCGATCCGTCCTCTGGCCCAGGTCGAGGCGGATGCGGCAGCGCGCCCGCCCGCGCTGGACGCGATGGCAGCGCTGGCGCCCGCCGACCGCGTGAAGATCATCGCCGAGGTGAAGCGGGCGAGCCCGTCGCGCGGTTCGCTTGCCGACATCCCCGACCCCGCTTCGCTCGCGGTTTCGTACCAGACCGGCGGGGCGAGCGCGATCAGCGTGCTCACCGAGGGTCGCCGCTTTCTCGGATCGCTCGCCGATCTCGAGGCGGTGCGTGCCGCGGTCGACATCCCGGTGCTTCGCAAGGATTTCATCGCCGAGCCGTATCAGGTGTTCGAAGCCCGCGCCGCCGGCGCCGACCTCGTGTTGCTGATCGTCGCCGCGCTCGAGCAGCCGGTGCTATTCGAACTGCACGACCTCATCGGGCAACTCGGTATGACGGCGTTGGTCGAGACCCACTCGGCCGACGAGGTGGAGCGCGCGCTCGACGTCGGAGCATCCGTCGTCGGGGTCAACGCCCGCGACCTGAGCACCTTCGAGCTGGATCGTGAGCTGTTCGGGTCGCTCGCCGACCGCATCCCGTCGGGTGTCATCCGGATCGCCGAATCCGCGGTCACCGAGCCCGCAGATGTGGCGCGCTACCGCGCGGCGGGCGCCGACGTCGTGCTCGTCGGCGAAGCCCTGGTGACCGGCGGCGACCCCGTCGCAACCCTCGAGAGCTTCCTCGGTGCTGGCCCGGTCCGGCCCGCAGGGCCGCGAGTGAGCACGGTCAGCGCGTGACGAGCCTGCGGGAGATGCCCGGCCCGTTCTACGGCGAGTACGGCGGCCGGTTCATGCCCGAATCGCTGATCGCCGCGATCGACGAACTGGCCGCGGCGTACGACCTCGCCAAGGCGGACCCGGCGTTCCACGCCGAGCTGCGCGAGCTCGAGCGCAGCTACAGCGGTCGCCCGTCGATCATCACCGAGGTGCCGCGGTTCGCCCAGCATGCCGGGGGAGGGCGCATCATCCTGAAGCGCGAAGACCTCAACCACACCGGCTCGCACAAGATCAACAACGTGCTCGGCCAGGCGCTGCTCACGAAGCGCATCGGCAAGACGCGCGTCATCGCCGAGACCGGGGCGGGCCAGCACGGGGTCGCGACCGCGACGGCCGCCGCCCTGTTCGGCTTCGAGTGCACGATCTTCATGGGCGAGGTCGACACCCAGCGCCAGGCGCTCAACGTGGCCCGCATGCGCCTGCTCGGCGCCGACGTCGTGTCGGTGACCACGGGATCGCGCACCCTGAAGGACGCGATCAACGAGGCCTACCGCGAGTGGGTGACCAGCGTCGAGACCACCAACTACATCTTCGGCACCGCGGCCGGTCCGCATCCCTTCCCCGCCATGGTGCGCGACTTCCAGAAGGTCATCGGCGAGGAGGCCCGCGAGCAGGTGCTCGCCCTGACCGGACGGCTCCCGGATGCCGTGGCGGCCTGCGTCGGCGGTGGCTCGAACGCGATCGGCATCTTCGACGCCTTCCTCGACGACGAGTCGGTGAAGCTGTACGGCTACGAGGCGGCGGGCGACGGGATCGACACGCCTCGGCACGCCGCCGCGATCGAACGTGGTCGGCCGGGCGTGCTGCACGGCGCACGGAGTTATCTGCTGCAAGATGAGGACGGCCAGACCGTCGAATCGCACTCGATCTCTGCCGGGCTCGACTATCCGGGCGTCGGCCCGGAACACGCGTACCTGGCTGACATCGGGCGGGCCACCTACCTGCCGGCGAGCGACACCGAGGCGATGGAGGCTCTGCGGCTGCTGAGCCGCACCGAGGGCATCATTCCGGCGATCGAGTCGGCGCATGCGTTGGCGGGTGCTCTGAAACTGGGCCGCGAGCTGGGCCCGGACGCGATCATCCTCGTCAATCTCAGCGGGCGCGGTGACAAAGACGTGCAGACGGCGGGGGAGTGGTTCGGCCTCTTCGACGAGGGAGCCGTGCAGTCGTGAGCGGCGTGACATCGGTCGCCTCGACGATCGAGGCGAATCGGCGCGCCGGCACCGGGTCGTTGATCGGCTACCTGCCGGTCGGGTTCCCGGATCTCGCCACCAGCATCGACGCGGCGGTCGCCCTGGTCGAGAACGGCGTCGACGTGCTCGAACTGGGTGTTCCCTACTCGGACCCGGTGATGGACGGCCTCGCGATCCAGAAGGCGACGCAGGCGGCCCTGACGGCGGGATTCCGGGTGCACGACGTGTTCACCGCCGTGGAGGCGATCCGCGCGCGAGTCGACGCCCCGGCGCTCGTGATGACCTATTGGAATCCCGTCCTGCAGTTCGGTGTCGATCGCTTCGCCGATGACCTCGTCGAGGCGGGAGGGGCCGGGCTGATCATCCCGGACATCACTCCCGACTCGGCCGGCCCGTGGATCGCGACCAGTGACCGGACGGGCCTCGACCGGGTGTTCCTGGCGGCACCGAGCTCGACCGACGACCGCCTGGTCGATACCGTCGAAGCCAGCCGCGGGTTCGTCTACGCCGTCTCGACGATGGGTGTGACCGGCGCTCGACAGAATGTGGATGCCGCCGCCCGCGGCCTGGTCACGCGCCTGCGCGCCGTGCACGCCGAGAATGTCTGCGTCGGGGTCGGCATCTCCCGCGGGGATCAGGTCGCCGAGGTGCTCGAGTACGCCGACGGCGCCATCGTCGGGGCGGCGCTCGTCACCGCGTTGGCCGAGCACGGCGTCGGCGGTGTCGCCCGTCTCGCTGCGGCGCTCGCTCAGGGTCGCACTCGCTAGACTTCCATCCGACTTTCCTCCCACCGAAGGGTGCTCCGTGCTTCCGCTCACCATTCCCAGCCCGCCTCCCGCCTGGCAGGTCCCGATCTCGATCCCGACCGGCTGGCTGCACGGGATCTTCCCGGGGGTGGCGGCCGACGCGACGCTGCAGATCCACACCTATGCGCTGTGCATCCTCGCGGGCATCATCGTGGCGCTCATCATCACGAACCATCGCCTGACGGCCCGGGGCGGCGAGCCGTGGATCATCATCGACGTGATCATCCCCACCATCATCTTCGGGCTGATCGGGGCTCGCGCCTGGCACGTCGCCACTCACATCAGCGACTACTTCGGACCCGGGAAGAACACCTGGAACCCTTTCAAGCCCGGCGCGATCTGGAACATCTGGGATGGCGGTGACGCCATCCTGGGAACGCTCCTGTTGGGCGCGCTCGGCGTCTACGTCGGCTGCCGGATCACCGGCCTCCGCTACACCTCGGTGATCGACGCGATCGCCCCGTCGCTGCTCGTCGCTCAGTCGCTCGGCCGGCTCGGCAACTACTTCAACAACGAGTTGTACGGTCTGCCCACCGACCTGCCGTGGGGTCTGCAGATCTCGCCGGACAACGCCGCGTACCCCGCGGGGCTGCCGACGAGCGGGGTGTACTTCCACCCGACATTCCTCTACGAGATCATCTGGAACCTGACCGGTTTCGTCGTCATCCTGCTCATCACCTACCAGGTGACACGCGTCGCGTCGGCGGACGGTCGGGTGCGGTTCCGCGCGACCGCGCGCCCCCAGTGGCAGTGGGGCAAGGTGCTCGGTCTCTACCTGATCTGGTACGGCGTGGGGCGCACCTGGTTCGAGAACATCCGTATCGATCCGAGCCAGACCTTCCTCGGGATCCGTGACAACGTCTGGGGCGCCCTCGGCGCGATCGTGCTCGGGCTCGTCATCATCGTGGTCCAGAGCCGACGCCATCCCGGCACCGAACCGAGCATCTACCGTCCGGGGAAAGAGTGGACGCCGCCCTCTGAGGTAGACTCCGAGGACATCTACTCCGACACCGATGAATCCGGCGATGACGCCGCTGCCCCTTCAGGCAGATCGGGTTCGAGCAAGCAGGATGATCTCGCCACAAGCGGGGCGGTCCACAACTCCTAAAGTCCAGCGACACCACGCCCGGCATCCCTCGACTCGTTGGGCCATTGACGTCCCATCTCCAGCACCATCGTGAGGACGGTACTCATGGCGCACTCCGCTCCGGCACCGAACCCGTTCAGCGGGTTCAGTGGCGTGCCCGCGGCTCAGGGTCTCTACGACCCGAGGCGTGAGAAGGACGCCTGCGGTCTGGCCATGGTCGCCACCCTGCGCGGAACCGCGGGCCACGACATCATCGCGCTGGCCCTTGACGCGCTGCGTCACCTCGAGCACCGCGGCGCCGTGGGATCGGATGCCGGCACCGGCGACGGAGCGGGCATCGTCACGCAGATCCCCGACGCCTTCCTGCGCGCCGTCGCCGGGTTCGAGCTGCCGCCCGTCGGACGCTATGCCGTCGGCATGGCGTTCCTGCCCCTGGATGCCACCGCAGCTGCAGCCCTGAAGGACGGCATCGCCCGCATCGCCGCCGACGAGGGCCTCCGTGTCCTGGGCTGGCGCGAGGTCCCGACCGACCCGACTCATCTGGGCCATCTGGCCCGTGAGGCCGCTCCGGCGTTCGAGCAGCTCTTCCTGGAGTCCACCAGGACCGGTGAGAACGGCGCGCCGCTGGCGGACATCGAGCTCGACCGCCAGACCTTCCGGCTGCGCAAGCGCGCCGAGCGCGAACTGGGAGCGTACTTCCCGTCGCTGTCCGCCCGGACCCTGGTCTACAAGGGCATGGTCACCACGCTGCAGCTCGAGCCGTTCTACCCGGACCTCAGCGACGAGCGGTTCGCGTCGAAGCTCGCCCTGGTGCACTCGCGCTACTCGACGAACACCTTCCCGTCATGGCCGCTCGCGCAGCCATTCCGGGTGATCGCGCACAACGGCGAGATCAACACCGTGCAGGGCAACCGCAACTGGATGCGCGCGCGCCAGAGCCAGCTCGAGTCCGAGCTGCTCGGCGACCTGCGGCCGCTCTTCCCGATCGTCAGCGAGGGCGCGAGCGACTCGGCGTCATTCGACGAGGTCGCGGAGCTCCTGCTGCTGTCGGGCCGCTCGCTCCCGCACTCGATCATGATGATGGTTCCCGAGGCCTGGGAGAACCAGGTCGACATCGATCCGCAGCGCCGCGCGTTCTACGAATTCCACTCGATGATGATGGAGCCCTGGGACGGCCCCGCCGCCCTCGTCTTCACCGACGGCACGCTGGTGGGAGCCACCCTCGACCGCAACGGGCTGCGTCCCGGGCGGTTCCTGGTCACCGATGACGGGCTCGTCGTGCTGGCGAGCGAGATCGGCGTGCTCGACGTGCCCGCAGACAATATCGTGCGCAAGGGCCGACTGCGCCCGGGCAAGATGTTCCTCGTCGACACGGCAGCGGGCCGCATCGTCGAGGACGACGAGATCAAGGCGGAACTGTCTGCCGCCCGGCCCTGGCAGGACTGGCTGGATGCCGGCCGCATCCACCTCGCCGACCTGCCGGAGCGCGAGCACATCACCCACACGCCCGCCTCGGTGGTGCGCCGGCAGCGGACGTTCGGTTACACCGAAGAAGAAGTGCGCATCCTGGTCAGCCCGATGGCGCTGAACGGCGCAGAGCCGCTGGGAGCCATGGGCTCCGACACGCCGATCGCCGTCCTCAGCGACCGCCCGCGGCTGCTCTTCGACTACTTCACCCAGGCCTTCGCCCAGGTGACGAACCCGCCGCTGGACAGCATCCGCGAAGAAGTGGTCACGAGCATGAAGCTCGGCCTCGGCCCGGAGCGCAACCTGCTAGACGCCACCCCCGAGCACGCCAAGCAGATCGTGCTCGACTTCCCGGTGATCGACAATGACGAGCTCGCCAAGATCCAGCATTTCGAGACCGGGGGAGGCCGCAAGCCCTCTCACGTGATCAAGGGGCTCTACCGCGTGTCCGACGGCACAGACGCGCTCGCGCACCGGCTGCAGGCGATGTGCGACGAGGCCGACGCCGCGATCGAGAACGGCGCGCAGTTCCTGGTGCTGAGCGACCGCGACTCCAACGCCGAGCTGGCGCCGATTCCGTCGCTGCTCATGCTGGCCGCCGTCCACCATCACCTGATCCGCCAGGAGACGCGGATGAAGGTCGGGATCGTGGTGGAGGCCGGCGATGTGCGCGAAGTGCACCATGTGGCGCTGCTCGTCGGCTACGGCGCGTCGGCCATCAACCCCTATCTGGCGATGGAGACGGCCGAGCAGCTCGTGCTCAGCGGAATGATCACGGGACTCACCCCCGAGAAGGCGGTGAAGAACCTCATCAAGGCGCTCGGCAAGGGCGTGCTGAAGATCATGTCGAAGATGGGGATCTCGGTGGTGGGCTCCTACGCCGCCGCGCAGGCCTTCGAGGCGGTGGGGCTCAGCCAGGAGTTCGTCGACCAGTACTTCACCGGCACCACGAGCCTGCTGGGCGGGGTCGGCATCGAGGTCATCGCCGCCGAGAACGCGGCTCGTCACGCGGCCGCGTACCCGCAGGATGGCGCGATCCTGGCCCACGAGCGGCTCGAGATCGGCGGCGAGTACCAGTGGCGCCGCGAGGGTCCGCCGCACCTGTTCAACCCGGACACCGTCTTCCGGTTGCAGCACTCCACCCGGGCGAAGCGCTACGACATCTTCCGCGATTACACCAAGTTGATCGACGAGCAGGGCGAGCGCTTGCAGACCCTGCGAGGGCTGTTCGGCATCAAAACCCACGCGCGCTCGCCCATCCCGATCGACGAGGTCGAGCCGATCGAGTCGATCATCACCCGCTTCAACACCGGCGCGATGAGCTACGGATCGATCAGTCAAGAAGCTCACGAGACGATCGCCGTCGCGATGAACAGGATCGGCGGCCGGAGCAACACCGGTGAGGGCGGCGAAGATGTGGAGCGTCTGCTCGACCCCGAGCGCAGCTCCCGCATCAAGCAGGTGGCGAGCGGCCGGTTCGGCGTGACGAGCATGTACCTCACCCACGCCACCGACATCCAGATCAAGATGGCGCAGGGGGCCAAGCCCGGAGAGGGCGGTCAGCTGGCTGCCGCGAAGGTGTACCCGTGGATCGCGCGCACGCGTCACAGCACCGCCGGCGTCGGCCTCATCTCGCCCCCGCCGCACCACGACATCTACTCGATCGAAGACCTCAAGCAGCTGATCTTCGACCTGAAGCGCGCCAACCCCGCAGCGCGCGTCCATGTCAAGCTGGTCTCGCAGTCCGGCATCGGCGCGGTCGCGGCCGGCGTCACGAAGGCCCTGGCCGATGTGGTGCTGGTCTCGGGGCATGACGGCGGCACGGGCGCTTCGCCGCTCAACTCGCTGAAGCACGCCGGCACCCCGTGGGAGATCGGGCTCGCCGAGACGCAGCAGACCCTGATGCTGAACGGGATGCGCGACCGGGTGGTCGTGCAGGTCGACGGCCAGATGAAGACCGGGCGCGACGTGATCATCGCGGCACTGCTGGGGGCCGAGGAGTACGGATTCGCGACGGCGCCGCTCGTGGTGAGCGGCTGCATCCTGATGCGGGTCTGCCATCTGGACACCTGCCCGGTCGGCGTCGCCACGCAGAACCCCGAATTGCGCGCCCGCTTCAGTGGCAAGCCGGAGTTCGTCGAGACGTTCTTCGAGTTCCTGGCCCAGGAGGTGCGCGAGTACCTCGCCGAACTCGGATTCCGCTCGCTCGACGAGGCGATCGGGCACTCCGAGCTGCTGGATGTCGACCGCGCCATCGAGCACTGGAAGGCTGACGGCCTCGACCTGACGCCGATCCTCGTCGGCCCGGAGTTCGCTGCCGACGAGCCGCGGCGCAACCGGCGCGGGCAGAAGCACGACCTCGAGAAGCACTTCGATGTCGAGTTGATCCGCCTGTCGCAGGCTGCGCTCGACCATGGCGACGAGGTTCGCATCGAGCTGCCGGTGCGCAACACCGAGCGGGCGGTCGGCACGATGCTCGGCCACGAGGTCACGAAGCGGTACGGCGAACACGGACTGCCAACCGGCACGATCGAGGTGTCGATGACCGGGTCAGCCGGGCAGTCGCTCGGGGCGTTCCTGCCCAGCGGGATCACCCTCCGGCTCGAGGGCGACAGCAACGACTACGTCGGCAAGGGCCTGTCAGGCGGCAAGATCGTGGTGCGACCGCCCCGCGGAGCCGTCTTCCCGGCCGAGCGCAACGTCATCGCCGGCAACGTGATCGGCTACGGCGCGACGCAGGGCAGCATGTTCATCCGGGGGGTCGTCGGCGAGAGGTTCCTGGTGCGCAACTCGGGCGCCAGCGCGGTCGTCGAAGGCGTCGGCGACCACGCGCTCGAGTACATGACGGGCGGGCTCGCGGTCATCCTCGGCGGCACAGGGCGCAATCTCGGGGCGGGCATGTCGGGCGGTACCGCCTACGTCCACGAGCTCAAGCGCGAACGGGTCAACCGTGACGCCCTCGCCAGCGGCGAGTTGGAGCTGTTGCCGCTGGAGAGCGCCGACATCGAGATCCTCACCGACCTGCTCACGCAGCACGTCGCCGAAACGGACTCGCTGCTCGCCGCGCGCATGCTGGCCGATCCCGAATCGTTCTCGTCGTTCGTCAAGGTGCTCCCGCGCGATTACGCGGCCGTGCAGAAGACCCGTCAGACAGCCGTCGACGAGGGACTCGACCCCGACGGAGACGTCGTCTGGAGCCGCATCATGGAGGTGACCGGTGGGTGACCCGAAGGGCTTCCTGAAGACGCAGGAGCGCGAGCTGCCGAAGCGCCGTCCGGTGCCGGTGCGCATCATGGACTGGAAAGAGGTCTACGAGGCGCAGGATCCCGAGCAGCTGCGGCGCCAGGCCGGCCGTTGCATGGACTGCGGCGTCCCGTTCTGCCACCACGGCTGCCCGCTCGGCAACCTGATCCCGGAGTGGAACGACCTCACCTGGCGCAACGAGGGCCGCGCCGCGATCGAGCGGCTCCACGCGACCAACAACTTCCCCGAGTTCACGGGGCGGCTGTGTCCGGCCCCCTGCGAGTCGAGCTGCGTGCTGGGCATCAACCAGCCCGCCGTGACGATCAAGCAGGTCGAGGTCTCGATCATCGACCAGGCGTTCCAGAACGGCTGGGTGACCCCGCATCCGCCCGAGCGCCTGAGCGGCAAGACCGTCGCGGTGGTGGGATCCGGCCCCGCCGGTCTCGCCGCCGCCCAGCAGCTCACCCGCGCCGGACACACGGTCGCGGTTTTCGAGCGCGACGACCGCATCGGCGGTCTGCTGCGCTACGGCATCCCGGATTTCAAGATGGAGAAGAAGCAGCTCGAGGCGCGCCTCGCCCAGATGCAGGCGGAGGGCACCCGATTCCGGGCGGGCGTCGAGATCGGCGTCGACATCTCGTGGGACGACCTGAAGTCGCGCTACGACGCGGTCGTGATCGCGACCGGCGCCATGGTCCCGCGCGACCTGTCCATCCCGGGCCGCGACCTGCTCGGCGTCCACTTCGCGATGGACTACCTGGTGCAGCAGAACAAGGCGGGCGCCGGCGATACGGTGCTCAACCAGATCACCGCGGAGGGCAAGCACGTCATCGTGCTCGGCGGTGGAGACACCGGGGCCGACTGCATCGGCACGGCGCACCGTCAGGGTGCCCTCAGCGTCACGAACCTCGCGATCGGCGTTCAGCCGCCGAGCGAGCGTCCGGCGCACCAACCGTGGCCGATGACCCCGAACCTGTTCGAGGTCTCCAGCGCCCACGAGGAGGGCGGCGAGCGGGTCTATCTCGCGTCGACCGTCGAGTTCCTCGCGAACGAGGCGGGTGAGGTCCGGGCGCTGCGCGTCGCCGAGACGGAGTACGTCGACGGCCGACGCGTGCCGAAGTCGGGGACGGAGCGCGAGATCCCTGCGGACCTCGTTCTGCTCGCCCTGGGATTCACGGGCGCCGAGTCGGAGACGCTCGACGGACAGCTGCACCTGCCGTTCGATGAGCGTGGCAATGTCGCGCGCGACCAGGATTACCAGACCTCCGAGTCCGGCGTCTTCGTCGCCGGAGATGCGGGTCGTGGTCAGTCGCTGATCGTCTGGGCGATCGCCGAAGGCCGTGCCGCGGCGTCCGCCGTCGATCGATACTTGGAGGGGGAGACGCAGCTGCCGTTCCCCGTCCGTCCCACCGATCGGGCCATCGCGGTCTAATCTCCAAGAGACTCACACACGGTCGCGCACCGCCACTGGCGCGCCCTCACACCCGAGCATCACCTCAACACACCGAAGGAAGTCATGAGACGAGCCAAGATCGTCGCCACGCTGGGCCCCGCCACGTCGAGCTACGAGAACATCCGCGCCATCATCGAGGCCGGTGTGAACGTCGCGAGAATGAACCTGAGCCACGGCAGCTACGACGTCCATGACGAGGTCTACGGCAACGTGCGCAAGGCGGCCGCCGATACCGGGATCCCGGTCGCGGTCCTCGTCGACTTGCAGGGCCCGAAGATCCGTCTCGGCAAGTTCGAGGCCGGCCCGTACGAACTCGCCGTCGGCGACATCTTCACCATCACCACGGAAGAGGTCATCGGCACCAAGGAGCTCTCGGGGACGACGTTCAAGGGCCTGCCTCAGGACGTGAAGCCCGGCGACTTCCTGCTCATCGACGACGGCAAGGTGAAGGTCGAGGTCATCGACACCGACGGCACCCGCGTGCGCACCAAGGTCATCGTCGCGGGGCCGGTCTCGAACAACAAGGGCATCAACCTGCCGGGGGTCGCGGTCAATGTGCCCGCCCTGTCCGAGAAGGACGAGGCCGATCTGCGCTGGGGCCTCAAGCTCGGCGCCGACTACATCGCCCTCTCGTTCGTGCGCGATGCGGCGGACATCACCCGGGTCCACGAGATCATGGAGGAAGAAGGCCGCCGGATTCCCGTGATCGCCAAGATCGAGAAGCCGCAGGCCGTCGACAACCTCGAGCAGATCATCGACGCGTTCGACGGCATCATGGTCGCCCGCGGCGACCTGGGTGTCGAACTGCCATTGGAAGCCGTGCCGATCGTGCAGAAGCGCGCGGTCGAGCTGGCCAGGCGGATGGCGAAGCCCGTCATCGTGGCCACGCAGATGCTCGAGTCGATGATCTCCAGCCCGGTCCCGACCCGTGCCGAGACTTCGGATGTCGCGAATGCCGTGCTCGACGGAGCGGACGCCGTGATGCTGTCGGGCGAGACGAGCGTCGGCGAGTATCCGGTGATCACGGTGGCCACGATGGCTCGCATCGTCGCCTCGACGGAAGACCACGGACTGGAGCGGATCCCCCCGCTCGGCACGAAGCCGCGCACCCAGGGCGGCGCGATCACGCTTGCCGCCGCCGAGGTCGCCGACTTCGTCGACGCCAAGTACGTCTGCGTCTTCACGGAGTCGGGCGACTCCGCGCGACGCATGTCGCGACTGCGCTTCAAGATCCCGATGAAGGCCTTCACCCCGGATGAGGCGATCCGTCGGCGCATGGCGCTGACCTGGGGCATCGAGTCGTTCCTGGTCGACCGCGTCACGCACACCGACGCCATGTATCACCAGGTGGACACCTGCCTCATCGAGGCGGGCCTCGCCGAGGTGGGCGACAAGGTGGTCGTGATCTCCGGATCCCCTCCCGGAATCCCGGGATCGACCAACGACCTGCGCGTCCACGTCGTCGGTGACGCGGTGAACGCGGTCGCTCCCGTCTGGGAAAGCGGTGAGCACGCCGACTGAGGGCCGCGGCCGGGCTTTCGCCGATGGCAGTGCCGGTGACGCCGACTACGGGGCGATCGGGCAGGAGTACAGCCGGTTCCGACACGCCGACCCTCGGATCGCCGCTCGGGTCGTCGCCGCGCTCGGCCACGCCAGGACAGTGCTGAATGTCGGCGCCGGCGCAGGATCGTATGAGCCGACAGACCGCGACGTGACCGCTGTGGAGCCGTCCGCCTCGATGCGGGCCCAGCGCCCCGCGTCGCTGCCCGTCGCCGTGGATGCCCGGGCTGAGAGCCTCCCGTTCGCGGACAACAGCTTCGACGCGGCGATGACGACGTTCTCGGTGCACCAGTGGGCCGATCTCGCCGCCGGCCCCGCCGAACTGCGGAGGGTCAGTCGTGGACCGGTGGTCATCCTCAGTTGCGACCCCGACGAACTCGGAAGGTTCTGGCTGAGCGAGTATGCGCCGGCGGTGATCGCCACAGAGGCGGCGCGCTACCCCTCGCTGTCTCGTCTTGCGGAAGGTCTGGGCGGAACCGTGCAGATCGAGTCCGTCCCGATTCCCCTCGATTGCACGGACGGGTTCGGAGAGGCCTACTACGGCCGTCCCGAGTCCCTGCTCGATCCCGCGGCGAGACGAGCGAACTCGGCCTGGAGTTTCGTGGACGCCGAGACGACCGACGGCTACGTGGCCGACCTCGCCGCAGACCTGGCATCCGGTGCCTGGGACCGGCGGTTCGGCGCGCTCCGAACGCAGCCGGAGTTCGATGGGTCGCTGCGCCTGATCGTCGGTCGCTAGCGCATCGCGCCGGTCGAGTCGCCTAGAGCGCCCGCATGCTGTTGTTGCGCGCCTCGTGCGTGAGCTCGGCGAATCCCAGCGCCTCGAGCAGCGGTGGCATGTACATGCCGAACCGGCCGCGATAGCCCTTACGGAGCCCGTACCAGCCGCCGATCGGGTTGCTGTCCCACCGTCCGAACCACTCGACGGTGCCCTCGGCAGCCTCTTTGCCCTCGTCGGCTGCCCCGAGCGGGACCCAGTCCGCCTTCTCCTGCAACCAGAACCGCAGGTCGTCGATCGCTCGGTCGTTGTACAGCAGCTTGGTCGACCCGACCTGGCAGACGAGCGAGGGCGGATCGGAATCTCGATCGCGGTACATCGTGTAGCTGGACGACCCGGGCGGCGTCAGCAATTGCCACGGGTCGTCTCTGGTGCCGGAGCCTATTGCCATAGCGGCCTCCTGATGTTGTGAGCGCAAGCGTAGCGGCTTCCCCCGTCCGGGGGAGCCCCGCATGCGGGGTCGCCGCTGCCGCCCATTCCGACAAGGATCGAGGTGTGCAGAGTGCACGAAGGCCCCGGAGGGACGCATGACCGACATCATCACGCCGCAAGCCGGGTGGTACCCGGATCCGACGGATTCTCGGGCATACCGGTGGTGGAGCGGTGGCGCCTGGACGGAACACCTCACCGCGGCGCCGACCGCCGAATCCGTCTGGTCGAACGACGCGACCGGACAGCAGCTCGCCATCGGGGCGGGCGCCTTCGATTTGGCCGATCAGGGCGAGAGCCCATTCAGTTCGAGCTTCGAGAACACCTGGGCTGACGCGTCGATGCAGGTGTCCTCGGGCAAGAACCGCACGGGCACGGTGGTGATCATCATCGGCCTCATCGCCGTCGCCGCATATCTCGGGTCGATGGCCCTGAACTACTCGACCATCATCCCGCTCATCCCGGGCGTCATCGGTTTGATCTGCGCGGTGCCGGCCTTCCGGAGGGCGCGCGTCACGGGTGAGGGTCTGGCCGTGTCGCTGCTGGGAGTCCTGCTGTCGGGCGCGGCGAGCGTTCTCGCGGCGCTCCCGCTCGTTCCGCTGCTTCTCGGGGTGCCCAGCGCCGCGGAGGTCAATCAGATCAACCAGACCGTCGCCCACACGGTCGCCTTCCACAGCACCGTCGAGAAGCAGCTCATCACGGACGCCCAGAAGAACTTCGGTCAGACCGCAACGGCGGCTGCGTGCCCGTCGACCGCGCTCCCGGCCGCGGCCAGCACGTTCAGTTGCACCATGACCCTGGCCGACGGCTCGACCGGAATCGTCAACGTCACGGTGACGAACGACACCGGGGCGTTCACCGCGATTCCCGCGACTGCGGGCTAGCCACCTCGCGACCTTCGGTGCCGGATGTGGGACTTGAACCCACACGCCCTTGCGGACAGAGCATTTTGAGTGCCCCGCGTCTGCCATTCCGCCAATCCGGCGCTCTCGCCCCCGGGGGCGCAGCACCTGGAACGATACCGTAGGCTCCCACTGTGAGTGACGTGCAGGAGACCCCACCC
>Ga0105240_10005037_pt1 | contig 19823 bp, 18 predicted proteins | sample KBSC54metaG_FD_80426 | JGI IMG/M metagenome (GOLD analysis project Ga0105240, IMG submission 80426) | Corn rhizosphere microbial communities from Kellogg Biological Station, Michigan, USA - KBS C5-4 metaG | ecosystem: Host-associated > Plants > Roots > Rhizosphere > Soil | place: Michigan, USA... | reverse complement strand
TGTCCGGACGCCCACTCAAGCCCAGCATCTTCGGAATGCTCGGGCCGTAGATATCGGCATCGAGTACACCGACGGTGGCGCCTTCGGCCTGCAAGGCGAGCGCGATGTTCACCGCGGTCGTGGATTTGCCGACCCCGCCCTTGCCCGACGCGATCGCGATGATGTTCTTCACTTCCGGCAGCGGCGTGAGTTCGCCCTGCACGCGATGCGCGAGCACGCGCGAACGCACTTCGACGGTGGCCTGCGCAACGCCAGCCACCGAGAGCGCAGCCTTGCGCACCTGTTCCGCGAGCGTGGCGTGCCAGCCCGCGGCCGGATAGCCAAGCACGATCTCGATCGCGACCCTGTCGCCATCGATGCCGATGCCCTTCACCGCGCCCGCTGCGCCAAGGTCGGCGCCAGTGTGCGGATCGGGAATGCGTGCGAGCGCATCGGTCAGGCGGTTGCGAAGGTCGTCGGGCATGTGAATTCCATCCAGAGGTGCGCAGTTTAGCAGGCTGTCTTTCGCGCCCGAACCGGCTCTGAACCGACTTGCAGGCGAAAGACTGGAAGCGCGTGCGATATCCAGGGCCCGCTTTCAGCAGGATGCACCCGCACTTGCAATATACAAAGATCAATCTTAGTATTTGCCAAGACTCACCTTTGTATACGGCATGACCAAAGCCCACCCCGATGCGGCACAGTGCGCGGTTCGCCTCCGCAGGGCGGTGCTGGTGCTCGCGCGCAGGTTGCGGCCGTCCATGCAGGGCGACGGCATCAGCGCCGCGAAGTTGAGCGTTATCGGACAGCTGTACCGCACCGGCTCGATGAGCCCGACCGAGCTTGCCGCGCGCGAAGGCGTGAAGCTGCCGTCGCTGACGCGCCTGGTCGCCGAACTCGAGGGCGATGGCTGGGTCGCGCGCGAGCCGCATGCATCCGACGGCCGCCGATCCCTGCTGCGCCTGACTGCGCTCGGCAGGAAACGCCTGGTCGCTGCCGCGCAGGCGGCGGACGCGCCGTTGGCCGATGCCATCGCGACGGCCGTCAGCGCCGATGAACGCCGCATCCTGCTGCAAGCCTGCTCGTTGCTCGAAAAGATCGACGAGACCCTGGCTGGTCACGCAGAGAACGCGTCGCATGCCCCGCTTCGATAATCGCGCCGGAACGCATGCGACACAACTTGATCGTCACGCACAGGAGAAAATCGTGGCCCCTTCCGTTCTCGACCTGAAGACATTCGTGCCGGCCAGGGATTACGGCCTTTCCAAACAGTTCTATCTCGACCTCGGATTCAAGCTCAACTGGGGCAACGAACATGTGGCCGAATTCGAGGTCGGCGCATTCCGCTTCCTCCTGCAGAATTTCCATGTGCAGCAGCTGGCGGACAATTTCATGATGCAGCTGATGGTCGACGATGCGGATGCCTGGTGGAAGCACATCGAGGATATCGGCCTCAAGGCGAAGTACCCGGACGTTACGCTCAATCCGCCCACCGTGCAGCCGTGGGGACTTCGCGTGTTGTACCTGACCGATCCCACCGGCGTGTTGTGGCACATCGCGGATCGACGCGCTGCATGACAAGCATCAAGCCTCACAACGAAGGAGAATTGTTCGTGTCCGGGAACCCAATGGAATTCGAAAACACGTCGCTCGCGGGGGCGCACTTCAAGAACGTCAATCTGCGTTCAACGCGATTCGTCGACGTGAATCTCGCCGAGTCGTCGTTTTCGAATGCCTCGCTTGCCGGAGCGACGTTCGACGACGCGGATTTCAGCAACGTCACGATCACCGATGCGAATCTCGAAGGAATGATGATCAACGGCATGCCTGTGTCCGGAATGTCGCAGCAGGCAATCGTCGGCACCGTCCTCTATGCGAAAAGCGTCGCACGCATTAGTCCGTTTTATGCCGAGTGCTGCGGCCTGGAACTCATGCACTCGGAAGACGACCATGTCGTACTCGCGTCGCCCGCGTTCCAACTCGTGATCGTTGCCATTCCGCAATCGATCGCCGCGTCGATCTCGATCGCGACGCCGCCTGCGCGAAGGGAAAGCACGCCGATCAAGCTGTTCTTTCTTGTCCAAAGCATCGACGCGATTCGCAAGGTCGCCACACGCCTTGGCGGCGCGCTCAACCCGCCCGAAAGCGAGTGGAATTTCCGGGGCGGCAAGGTCTGCGATGGCCACGACCCGGAAGGCAACGTCGTTCAATTCCGCGAACGAACGCGCTGAGTCCCGGTTTCCCGTCGATTCCTGCATGCGAAGAAGGGGCTGCGAGCACCTCGTTATGGAATAATCACGGCCTTCCGTTCGTGGATTCCCGTGATGCCGGCCGAAAAGCCCACCGCGCTCGTCACCAGCGCCCTGCCCTACGCCAACGGCGAACTGCACCTCGGCCACCTGGTTGGCTACGTGCAGGCCGACATCTGGGTGCGCGCGCAGCGGATGGCAGGGCGTACGGTGCATTTCGTCTGCGCGGACGACACCCACGGCACGCCGATCATGCTCGCGGCCGAAAAAGCTGGCGTCACATCGGAGCAGTTCGTCGCCGACGTGCAGGCGCGACACGAGAAGGATTTCGCGGACTTCCTCGTCGCCTTCGATCATTACGATTCGACCAACTCGCCGCGCAACCGCAAGCTCACCGAAATGATCTATGCGCGGCTCGACGCCGGCGGCCATATCGCGCGACGCAGCGTCGAGCAGTACTACGATCCGATCAAATCGATGTTCCTGCCGGATCGCTACATCCGCGGCGAGTGCCCGAACTGCGGCACGCCCGATCAATACGGCGACAACTGCGAAAACTGCGGCGCGACGTATGCGCCGACCGACCTGAAAAACCCGCGCTCGGTTGTTTCCGGCGCAACACCAGTGCTGCGCGCATCGGAGCATTTCTTCTTCAAGGCCGGCGATTTCCAGCAAGCCCTGCAGACGTGGATCGAAGGCGATGTCGCGCATTCGTCCGTCAAGGCGAAGCTGCGCGAATGGCTTGATGCCGAAGGCGGTTTGCGCGATTGGGACATCTCGCGCGACGCACCCTACTTCGGTTTCGAGATCCCGAATGCGCCGGGCAAGTTCTTCTACGTCTGGCTGGATGCGCCGATCGGCTACCTCACCTCCTTGCAGGCTCTGTGCGAGGAGAAAGGTTTCGACTTCGATGCATTGCTTGCCGCGGACAGCGAAGCCGAACTGCACCACTTCCTCGGCAAGGATATCGTCAACTTCCACGGCCTGTTCTGGCCTGCGGTGCTGCGCGGCGCGAACCTCAAGATGCCGACCGCGCTGCACGTCAACGGTTACCTGACCGTCAACGGCGCGAAGATGTCGAAATCGCGCGGCACCTTCATCCAGGCGCGCACGTATCTGGATGCTGGGCTCGATCCCGAATACCTGCGCTACTACTTCGCCGCGAAGACCGGCGCGGGCATGGACGACCTCGACTTGAACCTCGAGGACTTCGTTGCGCGGGTGAATTCCGATCTGGTGGGCAAGTTCGTCAACATTGCGAGCCGCTGTGCGGGTTTCATCAGCAAGCGTTTCGATGGGCGACTCGCCGATGCACTGTCTGATCCGGCGATGTACGCACGCTTCGTCGAAGCATCGCGTGTCGTTTCGGAGTCGTACATGGCAGGCGAGTACAGCCACGCGATCCGGCAGACAATGGCACTCGCCGACGAAGCCAATCGCTACATCGACGAATGCAAGCCGTGGGTGATCGCCAAACAGGATGACTCAGATGCCGCGCTGCAGGCCATCTGCACGCAAGGACTGAATTTGTTTCGCGTGATCGCGACCTGCATCGCATCCGTCTTGCCGCGCACGGCCGCACGCATCGAAGGCTTTCTCGGCGCGCCAGTCGCTTCGTGGGATGCGATAACCGAGCCGTTGCTCGATCGCACCATCAGCGTTTACGAACCATTGATCACCCGAATCGACCCCAGGCACATCGAAGCCATGACCGCAGCCAGCATCGAATCCATGCAACCCACCGAACAACCCAAGGCTGTCGCGCCCGTCGTTCAAGCAAGCAGCACGCCCGCACAGCCGAATGCGGCGAACGTCAACACGATCTCCATCGACGACTTCGCCAAGCTCGACCTGCGCATCGGCACGGTGCTCGAATGCGGCTTCATCGATGGCTCGGACAAGCTGCTGCGCTTCCTGCTCGACGCCGGCGAACTCGGCCAGCGGCAGATTTTTTCCGGCATCCGCGCAGCCTACGCCGAACCGGAAAAACTCGTCGGACGAAAAGTCGTGTTCATCGCGAATCTCGCGCCGCGCAAGATGCGCTTCGGCGTCAGCGAAGGCATGATCCTGTCGGCTGGCAGCGGCGACGGCGACTTGCATCTGCTCGATGTGGATTCCGGCGCGAAAGCCGGCATGCCGGTGAAATGATTTTTAACAGCGCAAACTGGTCAATGATCGGGCGGAAATGACCAAGCCGATCGACATCGACGATCTGGTCGAAGCGATCGACCAACTGCTTCCGCAAACCCAGTGCGGCCAGTGCAATTATCCGGGCTGCCGCCCGTATGCGACCGCAATCGCCGAAGGCAAGGCCGACATCAATCAGTGTCCGCCGGGCGGAATGGATGGCATTCGCGCGCTTGCCGAACTGCTGGGCCGCGAACCAAAGCCGCTCAATCCCGCGAATGGTATCGAGAAACCGAAACTTGTTGCGCTGATCGTCGAGGAAGACTGCATCGGCTGCACGAAGTGCATCCAGGCCTGCCCGGTCGACGCGATCATCGGTGCGTCCAAGCGCATGCACACCGTGATCGCCGACCTGTGCACGGGCTGCGAGCTATGCCTGCCGCCATGCCCGGTCGATTGCATCGAATTGATCGCGTCGCCGCGCACCGCATGACGCGCGATGGAATTTGCGCGATGCGGTGAAGCGATTCGCGACCGCAATCAGTGTTTGATCTTCGCGCAGCCCGTGCAAATCCGTTCGACGGTGTAACCCTTCTGTTGCAACAGATGCACCACGCCGTCCGGCCCCGCGAGGTGCAAGGCTCCCACGATCACCAAGGTGTCGTCGTTGCCGACGAGCATCCTTTCGATCTGCGGAATCCAGTTGCGGTTCCGCTGCGCGAGGATCTTCTGGTACAGCTCGGGGTATTTCGCGAACTCCTTTTTCGCAGCGACGATCATCGCGTCGCTGTCGCCGCGCCGCCAGGTGTCGTGTTCCTTGTTCATCTCTTTCGGGAAATCGCCGATCTCGTCGAGGCTTTGCCGCAACATGTCTTGCTGGGCCTTGAGCGGCGACGTGTAGAAGATCGCGAGTTGCTGGTCGACCGTTTCAAGCCCGCCAGTCGGTTTGTGGTCGGCGGACGCCATCTGCATGAAATGCATGTCGAGGCCCGCATCCGGCTTCATGCCCATCTTCTGGCTTTCGAGCGCGACGAGCGTCAGCGACGCCATCCACGGCTCGAATTTCTGCAACGCAACGGCTGGCAGATTGTTCTTCTCGCCGTACGCGACAAGTTCCTGCCACGTGGTCGGCGACAGGTCGTCCTGCAACTTGTGCGTGTCGTGGTACATGCCATGTTGCAGCGTGAGCGCGAGCGTCGCTGGCGAGTTCAGTTCGTCGGGCGAAATCTCGAACACGAGTTTCCCGGCGTCCTTGTACGCAACATCGACATCGCGCGACAGTGGATAGTCGCCGTCCTTGAGGAAGTGCATCGAACCAAGCAGCCAGACCGTGCTTTCACCCTTGCTGACTTTCCACAGCATCGGCGTCGGCGGCTCGGCGCATGCCGCGCCCGCAAGCAGCAAGCCCATTCCGAAACCAAGAACGATGCGACGCAGCGACGGCATGCGCATCAGGATTTCTTCACTGGCGCATTGTTGGCGGCATCGTGACGAACCGCGCCGCGATAGGCTTTCTCGCCAGCGGTGATCGTCAGGTCGAGCCGATTCTCGGGCGGCGGCAACGGGCATGTCGCGTAATGCGTGAACACGCACGGCGGATTGTAGGACTTGTTGAAATCGACGACCGTCATCCCGTTCTTCACCGGCTCGGCATAGAGGAAACGACCGGCGCCGTACGTCGAATGGCCGTTCGTGCGATCGGCGAAGATCAGGAACAGCGCACCATCGCCTTCGTCCACGGCTTCGAGCCGATAGGTCTTTCCGTTCTTCTCGAACACCACCGTTCCGGGGTTCACCATCGGGTCGATCGTGTTGATGACGCTCGCGACCTGGATCGTCTTGCCTTTCGGATGCGGCTCGAAGCGCGCGTTGAAACGCCACGCCGGATCGGCGTCGAAATAATCGATGCCGAGGAAGCCCGTACGCGTCGGCGCATTCGCGTCCTTCACCCGCAGTGCAAAACGGCCGCTGCGCTCGATCACCTGGAAATTCGCCGTGCCCTTGTTGAACACAACGATGGTCGGGCCCTTGTCGTCGGTCGTCGCGTCGGTTCTCAAGGCGATTTCGCCGGTTGCGGGCTTGCCATCGATCGTCACGCCTGCGGCGGGATTCGGCTTCAGCGTCGCGTTGCCGTCCTTCAAGGTCAGCGTGCCGAGCTTCGCCGGCCCGGTGCGCAACTGGATGTCGTTCGACGCGGCCATGCCAATCTTGTGTGCGCCCGGCTCGACCCAATGCAAGCCAACCAACGACAACCAACCGTCGGGCTTGCGCAGGCGCTCGACGCGCCCGCTGCGCCACTTCGCGATGTCCTGCTCGAATGCCGCGCGATCGGTCAGCACGGGGGATGCGGATGCCGCGGCAGTAGCTGCCTGCGCGCGATTGCTTGCAGTGAACGCAAGAAATCCGACTGCCGCAACACTGATGATTGCGCCCGCGCATCGAATAGGGAAGCTGGAGTGACGCATGTGGATTCCTCACCGAATATTTGTTTAGCCATTACGTCGATCTGCTTTTTCTCGTCATCCCAGCGAAAGCTGGGATCCATGTTGATCTTATTCCTAGCATCAAAAAATGGATTCCAGCTTTCGCTGGAATGACGAGCGTGGAACAAGGGCATCACCAAGAAATTCTACCGCCCACGCATGAACAGCCGGTCAAGCTCCGCATGACCCAGTTGCACCCAGGTCGGGCGGCCATGATTGCATTGTGCGGAGCGTTCTGTCGCCTCCATGTCGCGCAACAGTGCGTTCATCTCGGCGATGCCGAGCCGCCGGTTCGCGCGCACCGAACCATGGCAGGCCATCGTCGAAAGCAACTCGTTGCGACGTTCTTCGACCTTGCGCGAATCGCCGTGTTCGCGCAGGTCGGCGAGTACGTCCAGCAACAACTGGCGCGGGTCGGCGCCATCGAGCAAGGCCGGCACGCTGCGCAACCGCACCGATTGCGGGCCAGCACGATCGACCTCGAAGCCGAGTTGGGCAAGCGCCACGGCGTGTTCCTCGGCGGCATCGGCTTCGCGTTCCGACAGTGCGAGCGTCAGCGGCACCAGCAATGGCTGCGCGCGGATGCCGACGCCTTCCTGTGCAGTTTTCAATCGCTCGTAGGTGATGCGTTCGTGCGCGGCGTGCATGTCGACGAGCACGAGGCCGTGCTGGTTTTCGGCGAGGATGAAGATGCCGTGCAACTGCGCGAGCGCATATCCGAGCGGCGGCGCTGCGCCTTCGTCATCCGGTATTGGTATCGCCTGCATCGGCGCGATCGACGACAGCGCATCACTGCCGAAACCGCCCGCGTACGCGGCGGATGCGTCGTTGACCGCAAGCGACAAACCCGATTGCCGCATCGACGACCACGATGCCGTATTCGCTGCCTGCGTCGTCGAACCAAACGCGGTCGCACCTTGCGGCGGCGACGCGACGTTGCCGGCGCGCGCATCGGCAAGCGCTTCATGCAGGGTGCGGAACACGAAATCGTGCACGAGCCGGCCATCGCGAAACCGCACTTCGTGCTTGGCCGGATGCACGTTGACGTCGACGCGGCGCGGATCGAGTTCGAGGAACAGCACGAATGCCGGATGGCGTCCGTGGTACAGCACGTCCGCATAAGCCTGGCGCACCGCATGCGCGACCGTGCGATCGCGGACCGCGCGACCGTTGACGAAGAAATATTGCTGGTCGGCATTCGAACGAGCGGTCGTCGGCAATCCGATCCAGCCGTGCAGGCGCAAACCCGCAGCGGAGTGATCGAGCGCGATGCAGGCGTTCGCGAAATCCTCGCCGAGCGCATCGGCGACGCGGCCGATGCCGCTGTCGTCCACTCGCAACGGGCGGTAATGGCGGATCAATTTGCCGTTGTGGTTCACCCGCAGTTCGATGCGCGGACGCGATAGCGCGAGCGAGCGCAACCACTCCTCGATATGCCCCAGTTCGGTACGCTCGGCCTTCATGAAACGACGACGCGCGGGCACGTTGTAGAACAGGTCGCGCACTTCGACCGTGCTGCCTTGCGGATGCGGATGCGGCGTCACCGCGCCGGGCTTGCCGCCGTCGATCTGCAATTGCGCGCCGTGTTCGGCATCCTTGCTGCGCGAGCGCAGGCTGAAATGGCTGACCGATGCGATCGACGGCAACGCCTCCCCGCGAAAACCGAGCGTGGCAACCTGTTCGAGATCATCGAGCGACGCGATCTTGCTGGTCGCGTGGCGCGACACCGCGAGCGGCAAATCATCCGACGCAATTCCGCCGCCATCGTCGCGCACGCGGATCAGCCGCGCGCCGCCTTCCTCAAGATCGATATCGAGCCGCGTCGCGCCCGCATCGAGCGCGTTCTCGACGAGTTCCTTGACCACGGATGCGGGGCGCTCGACGACTTCGCCTGCGGCGATCTGGTCGATCAGGGTGTCGGGAAGTTGTTTGATCTGCACGGCATCGTCGCGTCAACAAGAACGCAATGATACCAGCGCGGATTGCACGTCCGTCCCAGGAAAGGCGATTGCTCAGCCCGCGCCCGACCGTGACGGAATGCGCAACCGTTGGCCAGCGCGTACGCGGCTGCTTTCGAGGTCGTTGAACTGGCGCAATTGCATCACGCTCACGCCGTACTGATCGGCGATGTCGATCAGGCGCTCGCCGTGCTGGACGATGTGGACTTGCCGCGTATTGTCGACGGAAGCCAGTTGCATTGGCGCTGCATCGGCCGAGGAGGACATGTGTTGCGCTGGAGTCGGTGCGGCGACGGCGACTGCTTGATCGTCATCACTCGCGCGTGCGTTGCGATGCCTGCCGTTCGCATGCAGCGCCGCGTATTGCGTGCCCGGCAGCGGATTGTCGATGAAGTAACCGCGCACGCCGCTCAGCACCGCGTTCGCGAGGCGCGAGCGGTAGCCGGCATCGTTGAGGTGCTGTTCTTCCTCCGCATTGGTGATGAACGCGGTTTCGACCAGCATCGACGGCACGTCCGGCGAACGCAGCACGACGAAATTGGCGCTTTCCGGATGCGATTTGTGGGTACGGCCGATGTCGCGCAGCGCCTGGTGCACGCGCTCGGCGGCGTCATCGGAGGCTTTCATCGTCGCACTCTGCGACAAATCCAGCAGCACCGAAGCGAGCGTGTTGTCCTTGTCGCTGAGCGACACGCCACCGATGAGGTCGGCAGCGTTCTCGCGATCAGCGAGCCAGCGCGCGGCCTGCGAGGTCACGCCGCGCTGCGATAGCACCCACACCGACGAACCGGTCGCGGTATGCGTCGGGTCGGCATCGGCGTGGATCGAGATGAACAGGTCGGCCTTGGCCGCACGCGCCTTGTGGTAGCGGTCGGCGAGCGGGACGAAATAATCGCCATCGCGGGTCAGCACGGCCTGCATGCCGGGTTCGGCATTGATCTGCCGCGCGAGTTCACGCGCAGTAGCCAGGGTGACGTTCTTTTCGTAGGTGCCCGAATAACCGCGTGCGCCGGTGTCCTGGCCGCCGTGGCCGGCATCGACTGCGATCACGATCTTGCGCTGGCCCGATCCAAGCACATCGCGCAATGTGCGTGCGCCGGGATGGGCGCGCTGCGGAGTCGGGTCGGACCTTTCGGCTGCATCTGCGGCATCATCGTCCTGCGAGACTCGATCCAGCGCAGGACCGGCAGGCCCCGGATCAGGCAGGATCACTGCCGTACTGACCGGCGGATCGACCTTCGGATTGAGCTTGCGAAGTTCGGCGACGCTGGGATGTCTGCTTGAAGACGTCGGCTTGACGGGTGCGTCCGTGCTCAAGGCATTGGACACAGGCGCGTCTGGTATTCCCGATGCATTGGCATCCGACGCGGCCGGATCCGACCGCGTGGACGCTGTCTTGCCGGCGTCTGACGCACCCAATAGCTCGATCACCAGCTGCGCATGGCCGTTTTCGTTCTGGAAGGAACTGCGCGGACGCACTTTCGCCGCGAGGTCGAACACCACGCGGACATCGCCGGGGATTGGCTCGCCGGTGCGCACGTTGGCGATCACACCATCCGGCCCGGGCAGGCGGAACTGGCTGCCGAGGCGGCTATTGTGCAGGTCGACGACCAGGCGGTTCGGGTTCGCCAGTGCAAACACGCCGTAATCGGTACCGTCCGGGACATCGATCAGGGCGCGCGTGCGGCCACCGGATTCGACGACCGTCATGCCCTCAATGTCCGCAGAGCCGGCCGGCCGGGCAGCCTCGGCCAGCCCGCTGCAAGCAAGCAACAGCGCGGCTGAAAGGACTGAAATAACGTTTTTGCTACACATGGGCGCGATTCATAGCGCAATGCGCACATGATTTCAAGCACTTTTTCCTTGTGAATCCGTCAGCTAGGGCAACTATCTGGAATTCACAGCAGGAAAGTGTGCCAGGTTAGGGTCGGAATGCAGCCGCTCCAGCCATTCCCGACCTGTGTCGGACAGTCCATCCAGCACTGTCATGCGACCGTCGCCAACAACCTCGAGATGCACGTGCAAATCGGCCTGCGGCAAGGCTTTGCCGCCACGTTCCGGCCATTCGACCAGCCACAAAGCAGCCTGCGCGGCAAGGCTGTCGAGGCCGAGGAATTCGAGTTCATCGGCTGTGGCGATGCGGTAAAGGTCTAGGTGCACGGCCTCGTCGCCGCAGCCGAGGCGATAGGGCTCGATCAGGGTGTAAGTCGGGCTGCGAATCGCCCCGCGTACGCCAAGTGCGCGCAGCAAAGCCCGCGCGAGCGTCGATTTGCCGGCGCCCAGGTCGCCATGCAGGTACACCACTGCTTTCGCCGGGCGCGTCGCGGCCAAGGAAGCGCCGAGCGCATCGGTCGCCGCAGAAGTCGGCAGGGTCAACCGCATGCCAGCCTCATGGATTGGCCCGGCGGCGCAATTGCCACAGCAGGTCGGACGCCAGCAATCCGCGCTCGCCGCCCTTGTTCGCTGCAGCATCGCCCGCAAGCGCGTGCAACAGCGCGCCGCAGACTGCTGCATCGAAGGCAAGCAAGTGCTGCGTGCGCATCGCCGCTATCACACCGGTCAACACGTCGCCCATGCCACCGCTCGCCATGCCTGGATTACCGGCTGCGATCACCACCGGTTTGGCATCCGGCGCAGCGATCACGGTTCCCGCGCCTTTGAGCACGACGCAACAACCGTAGCGCGCCGCAAGTTCCTGCACGGCGGCATAGCGGTCGGCTTGCACTTCTTCCGTCGTGATTCCCAAAAGGCGTGCCGCTTCACCCGGATGTGGAGTAAGGATCGCGTCGCGAAGCGGTTTCGTTTTCGGCGACTCAGCAAGCAGGTTCAGCGCGTCCGCATCGAGCACGAGCGGCTTGCCTGCATGCAACGCCGCCGCGAGCAAGGTGCGGCCCCATTCGCCCCTGCCGAGCCCAGGGCCGATCGCAAGCACGCTCGCGCGTTCGCACAAGGCCTGGAATCCACCCATTTCCTCGCTTGTGCGGCCCTCGCTGGCGCGCGTTCCGTTGATACCGAACTCGATGCCACGCACCATCAGTTCCGGCCGCCGCGCTAGCAGCATCACGACGTGATCCGCGCGCGTAGCGACGCTGACCAGCCCCGCGCCACTGCGCAACGCCGCTTCCGACGTCAGCGCGATTGCGCCCGCGGTGCCGTGGTCGCCGCCGACGCACAACACATGGCCGTAGTCGCCCTTGTTCGCATTGCGATGCCGCTGCGGCAACCACTTCGCGAGCGCGCTGGTACGCACCACTCGCGCGGCGCGCGCATGGCCGGCGAAGGTCGATTTTGCGACGCCCAGTGCGTCGATCTGCAAGTCGCCGACGTGTTCGAGCGCCGCGCCCGTATGCAACCCGCGCTTGTTGACGATGAAAGTGATGGTGCGCGCCGCGCGGATCGCCACGCCGGGAACATTTCCGGTGTCCGCATCCACGCCGCTCGGCACGTCGAGCGCGAACACGTCGACACCCGATGCATTGATCGCTTCGATCAAGCGTCGCGTCGCTTCTTCGGGCTCGCGCGCGAGGCCGATGCCGAATAGCGCATCGACCCACAGATCGACCGCCGGCAGCGAGCCGTCGAAGACGCCCACCGCGCCACCATCCGCTTTCCATCCCGCGAACGCCTGCCGCGCGGTAGCGTTGCGCGGCGCGCCATCGGGCAGTTGCAGCACCACCACATCGCGGCCGGACGCGCGCGCCAAGCGCGCGAGTACGCTGCCGTCGCCGCCGTTGTTGCCCGGCCCGCAGGCGATGCCGATGCGTTGCGCGCGCGGCCAGTGCTGCAACACCGCGCGCCACGCGGCCGCGCCGGCACGCTGCATCAACTCGTATTCCGAGACGTCGAGCGAGGCTTGCGCGGCGCGATCGATCGCGCGCGCCTGCTCGGTACTGAACAAGGGAACGTACTGGGACATGCTGCGATTCTATACTTGCGGCATGCACGCACTCGATGCCCCGCCAAAACCCGATGCCGCGACCTCAATGTCGGCCGAACTGTTGATGACGCGCATCCGCACCTGGGCGAGCGAACTCGGCTTCCAGCGCATCGGCGTGACCGGCGTCGACATCGCGGAAGACGCCGCCTACCTGCGCGACTGGCTCGACAAGGGCCTGCACGGCGACATGGAGTGGATGGCGCGCCACGGCGAGTTGCGCGAGAAACCCGACGCGCTGCGGCCCGGCACGCTGCGCGTGCTGTCGGTGCGCATGGACTACGCGACCAGCACCGATGCAGACGACTGGAATGCGATCGGCGATGGAGAACGCGCCTACGTCGCGCGTTACGCGCGCGGCCGCGACTACCACAAGCTGATGCGTGGGCGCCTGCAGAAACTCAGCGATCGCATCGCCGCCGAAGTCGGCCCTTTCGGCCATCGCGTGTTCGTCGATTCCGCGCCGGTGATGGAGCGTGCGCTCGCGCGCAACGCGGGCCTCGGCTGGATCGGCAAGCACACCTGCTTGATCGATCGCGACAACGGCTCGTGGTTTTTCCTCGGCGAGATCTACACCGACCTGCCCTTGCCGCTCGACGCGCCCGCGACCGCGCATTGCGGCACCTGCACGCGCTGCATCGACATCTGCCCGACGCAAGCCATCACCGCGCCGAACCAGCTCGACGCACGCCGATGCATCGCCTACCTCACCATCGAGCACGAAGGCGCGATCCCCGAGGAATTGCGTGCGCCGATCGGCAACCGCGTGTTCGGCTGCGACGATTGCCAACTGATCTGCCCATGGAACAAGTTCGCGAAAGTCGCAGCCGAACCCGACTTCCGCGTGCGCAATGGACTCGATCAGGCGAGCCTTGCCGATCTGTTCGCGTGGACGGAAGAAGAGTTTTTGCAACGCACCGAAGGCTCCGCAATCCGCCGGCTTGGGCATGAAAGGTGGTTGCGCAACATTGCGGTGGGACTGGGGAATGCGCCGGCTACTGTGGCCGTGATCGCGGCGTTGCAGTCACGTCGCGAGCATCCATCGGAGTTGGTGCGTGAGCATGTGGAGTGGGCTCTTGCCCGACATGGCGCGTGATCGCACGCACATTTCCGATGCGACCAGGCGATTGAGGCGCAGCGACCACAGGTAAGATGCATCCGATGCGAACCCTACGCATCGATCGTATCGTCCCTTCCCGATGAGTTCCTTGCCGATGCCCGATCGCAGAGCGACCTCGCGCCACAAGCTCGAATGGGTGCAAGCCCTGCGTGGCATCGCGGCGTTGATGGTCGTGCTCACCCATGCGCGGCTGTTCCTGTACGGAACGGAGTGGGACGCTTTCGCGAGGCGCTTCATGCTGCCGGCCGCGCAGGGCGTGGACCTGTTCTTCCTGGTCAGCGGTTTCATCATGGTCTATACGACCGCGCGATCCGACGGCAGCGCGCATTACACGGCCGATTTCCTGATCAAGCGCTTCGCGCGGATCTGGCCGGTGTATGCGGTGTGGGTGTTCATCAACTGGGCGTTGCAAGCGACCTGGGCGTCGACGCCGGTTCCTTCGTTGCAGGACATCGTCACAAGCCTCGCCTTCCTGCCAATCAATACCGACGTCCCGCCTTACCTCGGCCTGCCGTTGTCGATCGGCTGGACGCTGAATTTCGAGTTCTATTTCTATCTCGTGTTCGGGTTGTCGCTGCTTGCAGGTCGCTATCGCTGGCTCGTGTTTTTCGGATGGATGCTGGCGACGCTGGTGCTGTTGCCGCTGGCCTTGACCGGCACGTGGTCGATGCACGCCGAACACGATTATGGGATCGGCATCGCCTACATCGACCAGAACGTGAATCCGATCATCTGGGATTTCGTCGCCGGCGTCGTGATCGGCCTGCTTTATGTTTCACGCGTGCAGGTTGCGAACAAGGCGCTGTTGGCGATCCTTGCGGCTTGCGCGGTCGCGCTCGCATGCGAATGGTCGTTCAACGCACCTGCCATCGAAACATTCCACGGCATGGCGCGCTGGGGATTGCCGCTGGCGATCGGGTTCGCTGCGATGGCGCTCGCCTTCAAGGAACGCGAGCCGCACGTTCCACGCACGCTGGTGTGGCTGGGTGGGATCTCGTACTCGCTGTACCTCGTGCACTTGATCGTCTTCGAAACCATCGATCGCCTGCTGGATTCGCTCGACTGCAAGGACTTCTCGCATACCGTGGCGTTCGTCCTGCTGGTCGTGCCGATCCCGATGATCTACGCGGCGATTTCGCGGCGCTTCCTGGAAGACGGCCTTGCGGTCTTCGTGAGAAGGCAACTGCTCAGGCTCACGAAACCACGCAATGCGGCAACAATCGCTTCAGGGAGCGACTAGGGCGGCCTTATGCGGCCTGCATCGGCATCGAGTCGTTGGTATGGGTCAGGCGGTTGTGGCGGTCGACGTATACCAGGCGCGGCTTGTGCGCTGCGGCTTCGGCGGTGTCGAGCTGCCCATAAGCGCAGATGATGACGAGGTCGCCTGGGCTGGCCTTGTGCGCGGCGGCGCCATTGACCGAAATGATCCCGCTACCCGGCTCGGCTTTGATCGCGTAGGTAACGAAACGCTCGCCGTTGTTGACGTTGAAGATGTGCACCTGCTCGTTTTCGAGGATGCCGGCGATTTCCAGCAGCCGCGAATCGATCGCGCACGAGCCTTCGTAATGCAGCTCGGCGTGGGTCACGCTGGCGCGATGGATCTTGGCCTTGAGCAGGGTGAGCTGCATGGACGGCTCCGACGGTATGGGTCAGCTTTGGCGCTGCGCGAGTGTAGGACGAGATTTTGCGCACCGCAACATAAACGTCATGCGCGGTGGGCGACGGTTCGGATTGCGGACTCTACCCGGTTGCGCCTCGAGTCGTTACTCAGTGTATGGAATGGGCCAATGCGGCCTAGTGGGAGTCTCAATCCAGCAGCAGGTTGTCGATCAGGCGGGTCTGCCCGAGCCGTGCGGCAATCAAAGCGACCATACCAGTGCGCTCGTGCGGCGCAGGCTCTGCGAGATCGACGCGATGGATCGCAGCGTAGTCCACCACGAAACCCGACTTTGCGAGGCGGTTTGCCGCTTCGGTCGCGACCAAGGCCAACGGCTGCCCTGTCCGGACCGCGTCGCGCATCGCGAGCAATATGCGATGGATTTCCGGAGCGGCTGCGCGTTCGGCTGCGGACAAATATTGGTTGCGCGAGCTCAGGGCGAGTCCATCGTCGGCGCGCGACGTCGGCGCAGCGACGATGTCGATCGGGAACGCGAGGTCGCGGACGAGGTAACGGATCACCTGCAACTGCTGGTAATCCTTCTGCCCGAACACCGCGACATCCGGCTGCACCATGTTGAACAGTCGCGCAACGACGGTTGCGACGCCGTCGAAATGGCCCGGGCGATGGGCGCCGTCGAGGATCGTGGTGATGCCGGGCACGCGCACCATCACCGCGTTCGCGGCGCCCTCCGGATACATTTCGGCCACGCTTGGCGCGAACAACGCATCGCAGCCGTGCGTCGCAAGACCTTCGGCATCGGCATCGAGCGTGCGCGGATAGCGCGCGAAATCCTCGTTCGGGCCGAACTGGGTCGGGTTCACGAACACGCTGGCGACGATGCGATCCGCATGCTGTTTCGCGAGCGCGACCAGCGAAAAATGCCCGGCGTGCAGGTTGCCCATCGTCGGCACGAAACCCACGCGCAAGCCATCGCGCTTCCACGCGCGCACTTGCGCGCGCAACTCGGCGATCGTGGTCAGCGTCTGCATCGCCTGTTCAAGCATCGATAGCTTCAGGCGTAACTGTGTTCGGCATCGGGAAAACTGCCGTCGCGCACCGCAGCGGCAAACGCCTGCGCCGCGCCGACGACCGAGCCGCCTTCGGCAAGGAAATCCTTGACGAAACGTGGGCGCCGATGGCCGCTGGCGAGGCCAAGCATGTCGTGCAATACCAGCACCTGCCCATCGCAGCCGGGACCCGCGCCGATGCCGATGGTCGGAATCTTCAACGCCGCGCTGATGCGTTGCGCCACGGCGGTCGGCACGCACTCGAGCACCAGCATTTCCGCGCCCGCGGCTTCGACTGCAAGCGCGTCGTCGAACAACTGCTGCGCGGCCGCGCCTTCTCGACCCTGCACGGAATAGCCGCCGAGCTTCATTACCGATTGCGGCGTCAGGCCAAGATGCGCGCAAACCGGAATATCGCGCTCGACGAGGAAGCGAATGCAGTCGAGTACGTGTCCCGCTCCTTCGAGTTTCACCATCGCCGCGCCGCCTTCGGCCATCAATCGCGCGGCCGAATCCAGCGCGCGCTCGGGCGTCGGGTAACTCTGGAACGGCATGTCGGCGACCAGCAGCGCCGAGCGCAGTCCGCGCGCGACGCAAGCCGTGTGGTAGGCCATGTCGGCCAGCGAGACCGGAATCGTGCTCGCCTTGCCCTGCACGACCATGCCGAGCGAATCGCCGACCAGCACGATGTCCACGCCCGCCGTGTCGAGCGCCGCCGCGAAACCGGCGTCGTAGGCGGTCAACATCACCAGCTTGCGGCCATCGCGCTTGGCCTCGCGCAACGACGGCACGGTGACCGACGGGCGCGGCTTGGTCTTGTTTTCGGATGCGTACATCGGCTCGTCAACCGTTCCGGAGGCCGCCTACTCTAACCCACTAACCCAGCGCCACGATCCCCTTTGCATCGACCGCAGCGAGCAAGGCATCGACACGACCGCGGCCTGGAACCAAAGCGTCAGGCGCAATCTCAGCTAGCGGCACCAGCACGAAGGCGCGCTCATGCAGATGCGGATGCGGAACACACAATCCCGGGTGCGCAATGAGCTCGTCGCCATACAACAGCAAGTCGAGGTCGAGTGCGCGCGGGCCCCAGCGTTCGGATTGCGCATCGCGATCGCGGCCCGCTTCGCGTTCGATGCGCAGCAGTTCTTCGAGCAACGCTTCCGCTGGTAATCGCGTGGACAACACCGCAGCGGCATTGATGAAATCCGGCTGCAAGGTCATGCCCCAGGCTGGCGTGCGATAGAGCCGGGAGCGCTTCACTGCCTGCGTTTCCGGCAACGCATCCAACGCGGCGAAAGCGTGCCCAATCGTGGTTGCAACATCGCCAAGATTGCCGCCGATACCGATGCACGCGTGCACCGTAAGAATGTTCGAAGCACGTTCGTTCGTGATCATGGTTCAGCGCGGCATGATCACGGCGCGGTGTCGGGCGCACCGGAATCGCTGGCGGACGAGTGGCGGCGACGACGGCGCGGACGGTTGCGCGGTGCGGCAGCCTTGTCGGCACTCGCTGCCGGCGGTGGCGCAGCTGCAAGACGTTCCGCAAGGCCATCGTGCGACAGCGTCTGCGCTTCGGTCCAGAACGCGACCGGCTCGGCGAGCTCGGGTTGTTCGGTGACGCGCAGCGCGAGGAAATCGTAAGCCGCGCGGAAACGCGGATGCGCGAGCAGGCGGAACACGCGCTTGCGCTGGCGGATGTCGAAGCGTGCCTGCAGCAGCCAGATTTCCTGCATCGGAATCGAGAACCGGCGCGGCATCGCGATGCGGTGCGCCTGGTGCAAGGTCACGCGATCGGCGGCGCGCTGCTGCATCGCCAGCGGATCGAGGCCTTGTTCTGCCAACAAACCGAGTTCGCGACGGAACGCGGGCCACAGCAGTGCGGCGAACAGGAACGCCGGAGTCACCGTCTTGCCGGAGCGCACGCGTTCGTCGGTGTTGGCGAGCGCCTTGCGCAGCATCGCGCGCTGGCGGCCGTCGTGATCGTCGGCCAGCGCGGCAGCGGTTTCCGGGAACACCACCGCAAGCAGGCCGTGTCGATCGAGCGCGTCGAAACTCGCCTCACCGTGGCCAGCAAGGAACATCTTCAGCATTTCGTCGAACAGTCGTGCGGGCGGCGCTTCGGCGATCAGCGCCGCGAGGCGCGGGATCGGCGCCGCGCTGGCCGGATCGATCGAAAAACCGAGCTTCGCTGACAGGCGCACCGCTCGCAGCATGCGCACCGGGTCTTCGCGGTAGCGCAGCTCGGGATCGCCGATCAGGCGCAGCGTGCGGTTCTGCACGTCTTCCCAACCGCCGACGTAATCGAGCACCGCGAAATCGCGCACGCCGTAGTACAGCGCATTGGCGGTGAAATCGCGGCGCACCGCGTCGTCCTCGATCGTGCCGTAGACGTTGTCGCGCAGCAGGCGGCCGCCTTCGTGCAGTTCACGGTCGCCGGTGCCGTCGTCGGTGTTGGCGCGAAAGGTCGCAACCTCGATGATTTCCGGCCCGTAGATCACGTGCGCGAGCCGGAAACGGCGACCGATCAAACGGCAATTGCGGAACAGCGCCTTGACCTGCTCGGGCGTCGCGTTGGTCGCGACGTCGAAATCCTTGGGATGGCCGCCGACCAGCAGGTCGCGCACCGCGCCACCGACCAGGTAGGCGTCGAAACCGGCCTCGTTGAGCTTGTACAGCACGCGCAGCGCGCTCTGGCTGATCTGCTTGCGCGAGATGTTGTGCGCATCGCGCGTCACGATGCGCGGCGCGGGAGGGTCGGCGATGGAGGCTGTGGGTGTGGAAGCGGGCGTCATGCTCGCGGCAATGCCGCTGATCCTTGCGTGGGTGGAGATTACTTTGACAGTCCGCACAGGGATGTGCGGTTTGTTGCGAGGGATTCGCATACGGCTGATATACTAACGCGTCAAGCCCGCTTGCACCCCGCTCCCTTCGTCTAGTGGCCCAGGACACCGCCCTCTCAAGGCGGGAACACGAGTTCGAGTCTCGTAGGGAGCGCCATTTACTTGTGCGAAGGTCCTTCTTCGCCGCGATCCCAATCGCCTAGCAAGACCCAGGGACTTGACCATTCTGAATTAGCACAACCGCACATCTGACCGCCATGGATGGCGGAAATGCCGAAAACGCAGGAGCGGTTTTCGGCCATGTGCGGACTTTCAATGGAAAGTCCCTCTTCGTTCCTCAGTCATTCGGTCTTTTTGTAGTTTTGCGCGGCGGCTCGTTACACTGCACGCCTCGTCATGATCGCCGAGCGGATCCACGCCATGCCCTTCGTCGTCACCGAAAGCTGCATCCGCTGCAAATACA
>Ga0105240_10005036_pt1 | contig 19826 bp, 13 predicted proteins | sample KBSC54metaG_FD_80426 | JGI IMG/M metagenome (GOLD analysis project Ga0105240, IMG submission 80426) | Corn rhizosphere microbial communities from Kellogg Biological Station, Michigan, USA - KBS C5-4 metaG | ecosystem: Host-associated > Plants > Roots > Rhizosphere > Soil | place: Michigan, USA... | reverse complement strand
GCACGATCACGGCGCGCGGAGGGGGCACCTCACAGGCGGGACAGTCCATTGGCGCCGGCCTTCTACTCGACACCTCGAAATATTTCAATCGCGTCCTGGAAGTGAACGCGGAAGGGCGCTGGGCCCGCGTCGAGCCCGGCGTAGTTCTCGATGAGCTGAATGCGCAGCTCGCTCCGCTGGGTTTGCGATTTGCGCCGGACATTTCCACGGCCAGCCGCGCGACCATCGGCGGGATGATGGCGAACAATTCTGCCGGCGCCCGCAGCGTCCTTTACGGCAAGACCATCGACCACGTGCTGGAACAGACCGTATTGCTGGCCGATGGGAGCATTGTGCATTTTCGCGAGATCCCGCGCCAGGAAGTCCCCACAGGGGATTCGATGGAGGCTCGGTGCTACCAGACCGTGCTGCGCCTGGCCGCCGGGCACGCGGAAGAGATCGACCGGCGATACCCCAAAATCCTCCGCCGCGTCGGCGGTTACAACTTGAACGAATTTGTAGATTCATCCGTGGTGAATCTGGCAAAAATGATGGTCGGCTCGGAAGGCACTCTGGGCGTGGTGCTCGAAGCAAAACTGAAGCTGGTGCCGTTGCCGAAATTTAAAGCCGTCATGGTGATCGAGTTTGCGGATCTGCTGGAAGCACTCTCCGCCGCACCGGTGATCGTGCAGCACAGGCCGTCGGCGGTCGAGGTGATGGACAAATCGATCCTCGATAACACGCGGCAGAACGCCGGACTCGATCGCATTCGAAAGTCGTTCATCGAGGGGGATCCGGCGGCGACGCTGTGCGTCGAGTTCTACGAAGATCGGAAAGAAGACCTGCCGCCGAGGCTCGTTGAGCTGGAGCGAGATTTGCGCGCGCGGCGACTTGGCTACCGGTATCATTCCGAAACGGATCCAGCAGCGCAAGCGCGCGTATGGAGCCTGCGCGAAGCCGCCCTGGGCCTTTCGATGGCGATGAAGGAAGACGCCAAGTCGATCTCCTTCGTCGAAGATACGGCTGTCGCGCCCGAAAAACTCAGCGCATATATCGGACGATTTCTCGAAATCGTCCAGGCCCATGGGACCACGGCGGGCGTGTACGCGCATGCATCTGTGGGCTGCCTGCACGTGCGGCCGGTGATAAATCTGAAGACTGCGGAGGGCGTCGCCAAATTCGAAAGCCTGGCCCAAGCGGTGGCGGATCTGGTGCTTGAATTCGGCGGAGCGCTCTCGGGCGAGCATGGCGATGGCCTGGTCCGTGGACCGTTCATGCGCCAGATGTTCGGCGACACTCTTTACGAAGCCTTCCGCGAGATCAAGCGGACCTTCGATCCGCAGGGAATTTTCAATCCCGGCAAGATTGTCGATTCGCCGCCTTTGACCTCACATTTGCGATTCGGCGCGGGATACCAGACGCCCAACGTCAAGACGTTTTTTGACTATTCGGAATTCGGCGGATTCGGCGGCGCTGTCGAAATGTGCAGCGGCATAGGGGCCTGCCGCAAAAAACTCTCTGGGACTATGTGCCCGTCCTACATGGCCACGCGTGAAGAAAAAGATTCGACGCGCGGCCGCGCCAACACTCTTCGCCTCGCCATGGCCGGGCGACTGGGAGAATCGGGGCTCGGCGATCAAGGCGTCTACGACGTTCTGGATCTCTGCCTGGAATGCCGGGCGTGTAAAGCTGAATGCCCGGTCGGCGTGGACGTGGCGCGATTCAAAAGCGAGTTCCTCGCGGATTATTGGGCTCGTCATGGAACGCCTTTACGAGCGCGCGCATTGGGAGACGTTGCAAGAGCGTCCGTCTGGGGTTCGCGTTTTGCGCCGATTTCCAATTGGGTCGCAAGCGCGGTGGCCGGCAGGATGGGGATAGATAACCGCCGCAAGCTGCCCGCATGGCGGCGCCAGACTTTCGCGCGCTGGGCTGCAGAGCACAAGGTGGGGCGAGCCTCCCCCTTATCAGTGACGCTCTTCAACGATACCTTCACCAACCACTACGATCCTGAAATCGGCATTGCCGCTTTCGAGATCCTGGAGCGCGCCGGCTGTGCGGTCAACGTCATGCGGCCCGGATGCTGCGGGCGACCGCTTATCTCGCAAGGGCTATTGGCGGACGCGCGCACGCACGCGGCGAAGATAGTGGGAGGCTTGCTGCCCATCGCCAGCCGCGGCGATAAGATTCTGTTCCTGGAACCGAGCTGCCTTTCGGCGGTGACCGACGATATTCCCTCTCTGCTGCGCGGCGAGCAACAGATCCAGGCTCGCACCGTGGCCGCTGCCTGCATGCTGTTCGAGGAATTCGCCGCCGGGCTCGATCTTAAATTGCGGCCTGGACTGCAGCGCGTTCTGCTGCACGGCCATTGTCATCAAAAATCCATGGGATTGCTGGACGCATCGAAGAATCTGCTGACTCGTATTCCGGGCGCCACTGTAGTCGATCTCGATGCGGGTTGCTGCGGAATGGCAGGCTCGTTCGGCTACACTCGCGAACATTACGATGTTTCCGTGGCCATAGCCAACCGCAAGCTATTGCCCGCTGCCAAGGCGATGAAACCGGGCGATGTGCTCGCGGCGCCAGGCACCTCCTGCCGACATCAGGTGGCCGACCTCGGCGGCATCGTGGCGCAGCATCCCGCCGTCCTGATTCGTGGATTGATGGACTGACAGGCTTGATGGAGTAGAATGGCTCAACCCGTGAACGCTCTTCGCCCCCGTCCGACACACGCGCGCTACGTGGTACTCGGCCTGACCGTGGCCGCCTACATGATCACGTATATGGATCGTCAGGTGTTGGCAACCACGCGGCCCGCCATCATGAAGGAATTGGGCATTTCCCTCACCACCATGGGCTGGGTGACGTTCGGTTTCCGCATGGCTTATGCCTTGTTTCAGGTCCCCGGAGGCTGGCTGGGAGACACGATTGGAGCGCGGCGCGCACTAACGATCGTGGTGGCTTGGTGGAGCGCTTTCACTGCGCTAACGGCACTCGCGTGGAGTGCGGCTTCCATGATCGTAATTCAGGTTTTCTTCGGCTTGGGCGAGGCCGGGGCGTTTCCCATTGCCACGCGTTCGCTTTCCCGCTGGATGCGTCCCACCGAGCGAGGATTTGCGCAAGGCGTTACGCACGCAGGGTCGCGCTTGGGCGGGGCCATCACACCGGTCATCGTGACTCTCGCCATCTTGCCGTTCTTTGGGTGGCGCGCAGCGTTTTATATATTTGGCATTGTAGGTGTGGTGTGGTCCACGATTTGGTTCGTCTACTATCGCGACACACCCGAAGAGCACAGCGGCGTGAATCCTGCCGAACGCGAGTTGATTGCCGGCGGTATCAAACGCAAGACGTCGGGCAGAGTTCCTTGGAAGCAAATTCTATCGCACGGGAACCTGTGGGTCCTGGCGGTCATGTATTTCTTCTACAACTACAACCTGAATGTGTACCAGGATTGGTTTCCCATCTATCTGCAGCAGTCGCGCAGAATGACCATGGGGCAGATGGGAATCTATGCCAGCCTTCCCCTGCTGGCGGGCGTGATTGGCGATCTCGGAGGCGGATGGTTCTCCGACGTGGTGTTGCGGCGCACGGGAAATGTAAACCTGGCGCGACGCTGGCCGGCCATCGCGGGATTCCTCCTTTCAGCAGCCGCTACGATACCGGCTGTGCTTACGCACGATCCTAAAGTATCGGTGGCATGGTATTGCGTGGCGTTTTTCGGACTGGAGTGGACCGTCGGGATCTCATGGGCGATACCGCTCGATATCGGCGGCGATTTTGCCGGTTCCGTTTCCGCCGTCATGAACATGCTTGGCAACATCGGCGGCGCCGTTGCGGCAACTGTGGTCACCTATACCGCGGCCCGTTATGGCTGGAACGTGCCATTTCTGATGACTGCCGGACTGTGCCTGATCGCCGCCGCGCTGTACCTGAAGATCGACGCCAGCCGGAAGGTGTTTCGATAGTCCAGCCGCAAGCCGCCGTCCTCCGTGAATCAGCGGTTTCTCCACCACGTAGTAGCTGAGCACAGCCGCCCCAGCCATGCCAGCGCCGCGCTGGTGGTGGTTCCAATCGGCAGGAGGGCAATCCGCTTCACCACGTTGGTAATCGGTGGGTGGAATCCGGCTACACGGACCGGGCATTTCGCCCGATAGATAGATGGTCCTTTCATGCCTGTAAACGGAGCCTCAAGCACGGCGAAAACCATAGCCATGGCGCTGCTGTTCACGTTGCTGCTGGTGCCCTCGGCGTGGTTTGCCTGGGAGAACCGGCACATGCCTCAGTTCGGACAGGCGCACGACGATGCCATTTACTACATCGCCGCCAAGTCGCTGGCCGATGGCCAGGGCTATCGCATCGCGAGTTTGCCGCAAGCGCCGTATGAGACCAAGTATCCTCCGATGCTCCCTTGGCTTTTGTCGATCGCGTGGATCGTACAGCCCCGGTTTCCCGAAAATCTCGCAATCGCGACGGCCATTCAGTGGGCCATGATCCCGCCCTTCTTGTGGCTGTGCGCGGCGTGGTTCCGGCGCATGGGATTTTCGCCCGCGTGGCGATGGTCCGCCCTCGCCATCCTGGCCCTGCAGCCTTATACCGTAATGTTCGCCGCGGGCATCTTTACGGAGACGCTGTACGCGGGGTTTCTGCTCGGATCGCTGCTGGCCTGTGAGCAAGTACGACAACGCGTGAATGGCCTGCGGTGGGCAGCTCTCGCCGGCATTTTAGCGGGTCTGGGATACATGGCCCGCAGCGCCGGTATCGTAGCGCTCGTTTCGATTCCCGCCGTGTTCCTGTTGTGGAAAAAGCGGCGCGAGGCGTTGGCGTTCTTTTTCGCGATGATCCCCATGGTTGCGGGCTGGATGCTGTGGGCCCGCTTCCATCAGTCAACCTCCACGAATTTCGTCAGTCTGTACAACACCAACTATCTTGGATTTCAGTTGTACAACGTGCATTGGAACGATCTGGGCGTCGTCGTATGGACCAACGTGGCGCACCTTTTCTATCAGATGGGCGCTCTCCTATTTCCGTTGGAGGACACTTCGTTCTTTATGCCACTGGTGCGGGACACCATCGCCGTGGCCATCCTCTGGCGACTGTTCTGCCGCAGACGAGACCCAGCTTTGCAGCCGTACTTGTGTTTCGCCGTAGTCACTGTTTTGGAGCTGCTGGTCTGGAATTTTCCGCCGAACCTGCGCTTGATGTATCCGCTGGTTCCCCTGTTTGCTGCCGCAGTCATGTGGGAAGGAGAGCACTTGGCACATATGATCCGCCGATCCCTTTCGCACAAGGATCGGAGCCAGCGTGCAGCCGCCTGGATCATCACGGGAGCGGTCGCGGCCGCTGCTATGTTTGCAATCGGGACACAGGAATACATGACCTTCCGCTTGCTGCCTCAACTTTCGCGCAATAACGAGAACGTCCAAAGGGAACACGCCGAGGCGTACCGGTGGATCGCAGAGCATGTGGATCCCAAATTCAACGTGATGGCCACCAATCCGGCACTCTACCTGTACGCCGGACGACATACCGGCAGCATCGGCGTGCTGCCGATCGACTGGTACCGGCAAAATCACGCCCGTATGCTTGCGCCGTTCCGGCGCATTTCCGCTTTCGCGTCGGAAAACGGCCTGGACTACATCTACATGCACGAATCCGACTATCAGGCTCTGATTCCCGATGCTGCCGACGATGCGCGAAAAGCTGTCGAGTCCGAAGCGGGCCTGCGTCTAGTCTTTCAAGGCGGTCACGCGGCCGTGTACCAAGTGGAACACGCGGTATCTTCCGCGTCCCGTTAGTCGCGCTTTCCTGCCGGAGTGAGTGCCAGCTTCAATGAGCCCGCTGCGCCCGTGGCGCGATCCTGAATCGCTAGTCGCAATAATCCGGTCCGGTTCCCCGCGACCACCAGCTTCTGTATCGTATAGCCGTTCGCCAGGGTTTCACGAAGCCTCTGTTCTGTGAGGGTGATTTTGATGGTTTCCTCTGTGCCGTTGGGTTTTGCGGCGGAGGGAAAATACGTCGCGAACTGGATCAGCGCGACCCAGGTATTCTTTTCGTGTTCCAGGTGCAGCTCCTGGAGGTTGAACGTGAGAGTAAGCATGTACACGCCGGCCTGGCGGGCGTAAGGATCCAGGCGCGCGATCATACCGAGGCCGGTGGCTTCTAGCGGCGTGTCGAAAATCTCTTTGAGCGACGCCTGGCTCTGCTTTTCGGTCGGCTGCTTCAGGTCCGTGGCGAAGTAGCCCTTGCGATGGCGAAGATCCATACTCTTCCGGGCTACTTTGACGGACAGTGAATGATAACTGCCGTCGAGCTTGATATCACCGGGATAAAAGCCCAGCGCGTAGGTGACCTCGGAATCTTCCACAGCGGTCTTAATGGCCGCGGCAATGTCGTTGATCACGTAGAAGGCCTGTCCGCCGGTTCCACCCGCGAATAGATTCATAGCATCGATGCCGGGCCTTAAAAAGGCGACCGCATCGATCGGCTTGGGGTCGATGGGATAGACGGCTACATTTGCATCGTTCAGCGCTCGCACGGCCTTGTCGATTTCGCGGCCGAACTCTTTGTGCTCGATCGTGTCATGGCCATTATGCGAGCGCACATCGGTGGTTTGCGCGGCGAAGCTGGACGAGATCCAGATCAACTTCTTTCGTCCCGGGAGCCCCTGCAGGTGCCGGGCGATCATCTCCATTGCTCTTCCCGTAATCACAGCACGGTTGACTTGCGCCGCGTCCTGCATTTCCTTGATGGAGTTCGCATACATCGCGTTGGCGATGGGGTCGCCCAGATCCGGGGCGTTGGTCAATAGGTCGTCTGCCAGATCATCGGCCGTCTGATCAAAGGACGCTTCGGGACTGGCACGCCTCGCTGCCCGGCGGATGCGATCCGGATCATCCGTAAAATCCTGAATCTCACGCAGCGTTTTGCCCAGCGAGTAAAGTGCAAAATGGTCGCCCCTTTGAAGTGTGTCCAAATATTTGACCAATGCCTGGCGGCCATAGCCCTGATCCTCCGGCACCGTGTTCAGCATGTCGTACAAGACGACCGTTATTCCCGGCGGTTCCGCGCCCTCGGTAATCAGGCGATTCGATACCGTTCCCGGCGGCGGCGGAATGGATTCAGCAGCGTGCGCTCGGGAAGAAATGACGGTGAAAGAGGCGATCTTCTGGGGTTTGCCATTATCCAGAACGGTGAAATCGTCCTGCTTCAGATCGGTGACCGCGGCGCCCTTGCTGTGGACCACCACGTCCACTTCAACCAGCCGCGTGTTGACGCGAACAAGGGGTGTCTCTTGAGCGATAACCACCGTGGCGGCTGCGGTCAGGCAGAACACACCGATGTATTTGATCGCCCCCACCATTCGATACCCAACATGGTAACGCGGGCGGCGAGGCATGCCTCGCCCCTACAGCATCGCGTAGTGTCTTCGATACGCGCCGTAGGTGGAACGAAATGCGACCAGCATTCCGACGGCTGCGATGGCAATCGTAATCGCCAGTGAGTATCCCAGCTTATTCGGATCGTGGAATAAATAATCGTTCAACACGCCGGGCAGCAGCGGACCGAGGCTCCCGCCGCCCAGGTTCAATAGGAACAGATACAGCGCTGATACCTGCCCGCGGACCTGATTCGGGAAGATGTGCTGTAGTGCGGCGACCGACGTCCCCATCGCCAGCGCATCGAAGCACAATGCCGGGGCGAGCATCGCCAACGTCCACTCGGGCTTGGGGAGCAGCAGTGCGGCCGGCATCAACACCAGCGTTCCAATTGCGCTGATGACGGCGACCTTCAGTGGTCCTTCCGGCACGCCGCGTTTCTGCCAGTAATCGCTGAGACGCCCGCCCAGGTACATACCCAGGCAGCCGAACGTCAGCAGGATCCCCGCCAGAGCACGCCCGGACTGGCCGACGGACCAATGATGAACCCGCTGGAAAAATGCGGGCACCCAAAGGAGGAACCCATAGGTGATCATTCCCTGACAAACCATGCCCAGCGAAATCCCCACCACCGATTGCCACCGTTTGCGAATTTCCGCCGCTGCTTCGGCGAAGCTGAGTTGCTTGGCCTGCCCGTCGGCCGTGGCCAGCAGGTTGCGGCGAATGGGTTCGCGGATGGTCCAGGCCAGCAGCGCGAACAGAACGCCGGGCAGGCCCACAATCACGAACGTCAACCGCCAGGACGCCATGGTGCCGAGCACCGGCACAGTAATGAACGGTGTGCGGGCCAGCATGTCGACAGTGGTTCCTCCGACCAGCGCTGCCAGGGCCGATCCGATGAACACACCCATGTAAAACACGCTGATGGCGGCCGCTAGTTTTTGCTTGGGGAAATAGTCGGACAGCATCGAGTATCCAGCGGGTGAAAGGCTCGCTTCTCCTACGCCGACGCCGATCCGCGTCAGAAACAGCAGCAGGAAACTCTTAGCCACGCTGCTCAGCGTGGTGAACAGGCTCCAGACCAGGATGCCCGCGACAATCAGATTGCGGCGGTTCCAACGGTCGGCGAGACGGCCGATCGGCAATCCCATAAACGTGTAGAACACTGAGAACGCCAAACCCTGCAGCAGGCCGATCTGCGTATCGCTTACGCCTAAATCGCGCTTGATGGAGGGAACCAGCAGCCCCAGGATCTGTCGATCGACAAACGAAAGCGTGTAGACCGAGGTGAGGGCAATCACTACCCACCAGGCGTAGCCGGCGCTAGGTGTGGTCTCGCTTCCGGACCGAACACTCTCATCACGAGCCGTGCGGGGTATCATCAGAAATTGCGGTTGCCTCCGCGCCGTATGAAAGCGTAACAGATTTCCGCCTCGTTACCGATATGACCCAGCCTGTCACTCTCTCCAAGCGCGACGCAATCGCCGTCATTACTATCGACAATCCGCCCGTGAACGCTCTGAGTCCGGGTGTGCCCGAGGGCATTCTCACAGCGATTGAGACGGCAGAACGCGATTCGTCCGTGCGTGCGATCGTGGTGATCGGCGGAGGCCGCACGTTTGTCGCCGGGGCCGATATCAAAGAACTTGAGGAAGCTGCTCGCAACCCTGCTTCGGGTGGCCCGAATCTGCATCCGCTGCTGACCCGCATTGAGGATTGCGCCAAGCCGGTGATTATGGCGATCCACGGCACGGCTTTAGGCGGGGGCTTGGAGATTGCCATGGCGGGGCATTATCGCGTTGCTGTTGCGGAAGCATCGCTGGGCCTACCCGAGGTGAATCTCGGTATCATCCCAGGCGCCGAGGGTACGCAGCGTCTCCCGCGCCTGGTGGGTGTGTCCGCGGCGGTGGAGATGTGCGTATCGGGAAAACCCATCAAAGCCCCGGAAGCTTTGCGGCTGGGCCTGATCGACCGTGTGATCACATCTATCGAGAATGGCGATCTGCTAACCGGTGCGGCGGACTTTGCGCGCCACGCAGCCGGGGAACGGGTTCACAAAACGCGTGAGAAAAATGACAAGCTCGGAACGGCTCCCGAAAACGCACCGATTTTCGCCGCTGGGCGCGCTCAGGCAGGCAAGATCCGGAAAAATCAGACCGCGCCGCTGGCTGTTCTTGAAGCACTGGAAGCTGCGACAACGCTGCCGTTTGCAGAAGGCTGCAAGAAAGAGCGCGAGATCGTCCGCCGCGTGCTCGCCGGGAACCAGGCCAAGGCGATGATCCACATCTTTTTCGCCGAACGCGCCGTGGCCAGAATCCCCGGAATTCCAAAGGACACCGCGACGTACCCGATCGCCAACGTCGGAATCATCGGTGCCGGCACCATGGGCGGCGGCATTGCGATGGCGTGCGCCAACGCTGGAATTTCAGTGCGGCTCAAGGAAACCGAACAAGCCGCGCTCGACCGCGGTATGGCAGCGATTCGCAAGAATTACGAGAGCTCGGTCAAGAAGGGCCGTTTTCCGCAGGCTGTAATGGACCAAAGAATGGCGCTGATCCATCCACAGCTCACCTATGACGGATTTAATCAGGCGGATCTCATCATTGAAGCGGTCTTTGAGAGCATGCCGCTCAAGAAGCAGATTTTCGAAGAGATCGACAGGATTGCGAAGCCGGATTGTGTACTGGCCTCGAATACTTCCACGCTGGACATCGACGAAATTGCTGCGGCGACGTCGCGGCCTCAGATGGTGATCGGCCTGCACTTCTTCAGCCCGGCGCACGTAATGCGGCTGGTCGAAATCGTGCGCGGCAAGCACCCCAGCAACGAAGTGGTGGCGACCTCGCTGGCGATCGCCAAGAAATTGGGCAAGGTCGGCGTGGTTGTAGGGAACTGCCGCGGCTTCGTCGGCAATCGCATGATGCTGCCCTACATGCGCGAGGCGCAATTTTTGGTGGAAGAGGGCTCCACTCCTGAACAAGTGGATCGCGCGCTCACCGATTTCGGCATGGCGATGGGCATCTTCGCCGTGGACGACATGGGCGGAATCGATCTGGCGTATCGTGTGAAGCAGGAATACGCGTACCTCCGGAAGCCAGGCGAACGCGTGCCGCTGGTTCTCGACCAGCTGTATGAAATGGGCCGTCTGGGACAAAAGAAAGGGGCTGGCTGGTATCGTTACGATGAAAGTCGCGCGCCGATCTCGGATCCCGAAGTGCACGCGCTGATCGAAAAGACGGCGCTCGAAGCGGGAATCGCCCGACGCAACGTCACCTCTGAAGAAATCATCGAGCGCTGCATTTACGTGATGATCAACGAAGGCGCCCGCATCCTGGAAGAAGGACATGCTCAACGCGCGGCCGATATCGACGTGATTTACTGCACGGGCTACGGATTCCCCGGTTATCGAGGCGGACCGATGTGGTACGCCGATACCGTGGGACTCAGGGCCGTTTACGCGCGCGTGGATGATTTTCACAAGCGCTACGGCCACCTGTGGGAACCGGCGCCGCTGCTTCGGCGGTTAGCGGAAGAAGGTAGCTCGTTCGCAGAATGGGATACTCGTCACCAATGACAGCCCCGGCTTCCGCACCGCTGCGCGATGTTCGCTTCGGATCCCGCGATGTCACTTTGACGCGCAACGCTGACGGCGTGATCTACGTGCGTCCCGTACACCCTCTGGGGAATTATCCGGCGAAGCTGACGGAAAGACTGGATTACTGGGCGCAGACGACTCCGGGTCGCGTCTTCATGGGCCAGCGCGACGGCACAGGCAATTGGCGCACCCTGACGTACGCGCAATTTCGCACGGCCGCGCGCAACGTCGCGCAGGCGCTGCTGCATCGGAATCTTTCTGTTGAGCGGCCCATTGCAATTCTTTCGGGCAACGATCTGGAGCATGCGATATTGGGTTTTGCGGCCTACTATGCCGGCATCCCCTACGCGCCCATTTCGACGGCTTATTCCCTGGTATCGAGCGACTTCGGCAAGCTGCGATACATTTTCGACTTGCTGACCCCCGGGCTCGTCTTTGTGAGCGAAGCCCCGCCTTTTCGGAAGGCGCTTGAGGCTGTAAAACCGCCCGACGCCGAACTCGTCATCAGCGGCGATCCGGGCGACTTGCAGGCCATGCCCTATTCGGCCCTTGCTGCGACGGCTGCTACGGAGGACGTGGATCGCGCGCACGATTTGGTCACACCAGATACCATCGCGAAGATTCTGTTCACCTCCGGATCCACTGGCACTCCGAAGGGCGTCGAGAACACGCATCGCATGCTCGCCAGCAATCAGGAAATCGTCCGCAGCGTGCTTCGCTGGGTGGATGACGAGCCGCCGGTGATCTGCGATTGGCTCCCGTGGAACCACACCTTCGGGGGTAATCACGATGTTGGGTTTGTTTTGTATAACGGCGGATCGTTCTATATCGACGAAGGCCGCCCCACTCCAGCCGGCATGGCAGCCTCGGTGCGGAACCTGCACGACGTCGGCCCGAACGTGTATCTGAACGTACCCAAGGGCTTCGAAGCTTTGATTCCTTTCCTACGCGACAGCCGCGAGTTTCGTCAGCGATTCTTCAGCCGCGTCAAGATGTTCTATTACGCAGGCGCCGGTCTGCTGCAGCCCGTGTGGGATGAACTCGATCAGCTCGCAGTGGAAACCTGTGGCGAACGCATCATGATGTTCACGGGCCTGGGATCCACGGAAACCGGTCCCGCCGCTCTGTTTCCAGGAAAGGATCTGCGTCGCGCGGGAGAAGTCGGGCTGCCCGCTTCAGGCGTCGAGCTGAAACTGGTCCCGGCCGGCGACAAACTGGAAGCTCGCCTGCGCAGCCCCAGCATCACGCCGGGCTATTGGCGGCAGCCTGAACTGACCCGGCTAGCATTCGACGACGAAGGTTTTTATAAGATCGGTGATGCACTGCGCTTCGTCGACCCGGCGGACATTTCGCGCGGCTTCGTGTTCGACGGGCGCATCGTAGAGGATTTCAAACTGTCCACCGGAACCTGGGTCAGCGCCGGTCCCTTGCGCGGAAAATTTCTGAGCCACTGCGCGCCCTATGCCCACGACGCCGTAATTGCGGGGCACGATCGCGATTACGTTACCGTGCTGGTGTTTCCGGCGCTGGATGCCTGCCGCGAACTGGCGCGGCTCCCGGCGACGGCGGCCGCCGCTGACACAGTCGCGAATCCGGCCGTACATGCGAAGTTTCAGGCCCTGTTGAACGAACTCGCGGCGGAGGCCACGGGCAGCTCCCATCGCATCGCCCGGGCTATTCTCATGGCCGAGCCGCCTTCTATTGATGCCCACGAAGTCACCGACAAGGGATCCATCAATCAAGGCGCGGTGTTGAAAAATCGGGGCGCGCTGGTGCTGGACTTGTACTCGCCGCGCCCTTCCGCGCGTGTAATTTCCATCCAGAAAGGTGCTTAGGTGAATATTCAGAATCTGGTCGCTATCGACACGCATGTGCATATCGAATCTGAGCCCACCGGCAACGCCGCCGAGGAGGCCGCCCGCAAGTATTTCGGCAACACCGGGGTTTCCTACAAACGTCAGGACCTGGCGGATTACTATCGCTCGCGGAATATCGGATGCGTGGTGTTTTCCGTGGATGAACGCCTGACGGGACGTCCGCCTGTTCCCAATGAAGAAGTGGCAGCCTTCGCGGCGGAGAACAGCGATTTCATGATTGCCTTCGCCAGCGTGAATCCTATGCGTGGAAAAGACGCGGTGGAGGAGGCCAAGCGGCTGATTAAATCAGGCGGAATCCGCGGCTTCAAGCTGCATCCGCCGCTGCAGGAGTTTCATGCCAATGACAAGGCGGCGTATCCGTTTTACGAAGTCGTCGCTGAGGCCAAACTGCCGGTCATCTTTCACACCGGCCACAGCGGAATCGGCACCGGCATGCCCGGAGGCGGAGGGGTCCGCCTGAAGTACGGGAATCCAATGGATATGGACGACGTCGCAGTGGACTTTCCGGATATGCCGATCATCCTGGCGCATCCTTCGTTTCCCTGGCAGGACGAAGCTCTTTCGGTGTGTATGCACAAGCCCCAGGTCTACATCGATCTTTCCGGATGGTCACCCAAATACTTTTCGCCGACGTTGATCCAATATGCCAACAGTCTCTTGAAAAAGAAGATGCTGTTTGGATCGGATTATCCGATGATTACTCCGGACCGTTGGCTGGCGGATTTCTCAGCAATTAACATTAAGGAGGAAGTCCGTCCGCTGATCCTGAAGGAGAACGCGATGCGTCTGTTCGGGCTCGCCGGAGGGTGATCGGTGCCAGGCAAAATCCGCATGGGGGCCGGGCTGTTCAGGCAAACTTTCGACCGATGCCTGAAGCACAACACCTCTATGCTCTCCGGGGCGCTGGCTTTTTTTACGCTGGTGTCCCTGGCTCCCGCGCTTTCGTTCGTGGTCGCAGCAGCTGGATTATTCGTTGGCCGTCGGGAAGCCCGCGGCCATGTGATCGACTGGTCTACCAACATGCTGGGCCCAGTGGCGGCGCGCTTCATCAGCGGCGTTATCGATAGCGGGAGCAACAGCAGTTCGTTCGCCACCATCGCCGGCGTGGTGTCCCTCTTTTTCGGCGCGACTGTAGCCTTTGGAGCCTTGCAGGACGCGCTGAACCTGGTTTGGGAAGTCCCCGCGACCGGTCGCGGTTACGTCCGGCAGTTCTTCTTCAAGCGCTTGGTCTCGTTTGTTGCAGTCATGCTCGCAGGATTGCTGCTGCTGGTATCGTTGCTGATCGGGGCGCTTCTTTCGGCCGCCGGAAAATTTATTCCCCACGCCCTGCCCGCCACCGAGTTCCTGCTGCAAGCGGCCAATTTCGCCGTCTCGTTGGCGCTGGTCACTGTGCTCTTTGCCATGCTTTACCGCATACTGCCGGATACTTGGGTGGCCTGGACGGATGTGTGGACCGGAGCCGCGGTAACAGCACTACTATTTTCGATTGGAAAGTTGCTTATCGGGCTGTATCTCGGGCATACCAGCCCCAGTTCTGCGTTCGGCGCGGCCGGATCCGTGGTGGTGTTCCTGTTATGGGTGTATTATTCGGCGCAGATCTTTCTGTTCGGGGCAGAGTTTACCGAGGTGTACGCCGTGGCTCGACGGACCGCCGCGATTCCCGATCAGGATCATTGACGAGCTTGCGATCATAGATACATGCCCACTGCCTATATTTGCCAAGGTGTTCGCACGCCCATCGGGCGGTTCGGCGGAGCGCTCTCCTCGGTCCGCACCGATGACTTGGCTGCCCATCCCCTGGCGACGCTGCGGCGAAGGTTTCCCAACGGGGACTGGGAATCCATCGACGAAGTTTACTACGGCTGCGTTACTCAGGCTGGCGAGGATAATCGCAACGTGGCGCGCATGGCGCTGCTGCTGGCAGACCTTCCGATGAGTGTTCCGGGCGTCACCGTAAACCGACTGTGCGCCTCTGGAATGGAGGCTGTGGCGGTGGCGGCGCGCGGTATCGCAACCGGCGAATTGTCCCTGGCGATCGCGGGCGGCGTCGAAAGCATGAGCCGGTCTCCATGGGTCATACCCAAACCATCCGCTGCTTTCCAGCGCGATCCGGAGATCTTCGATACCACGCTCGGCTGGCGCTTCGTCAATCCGCTGATGGAGCAGAAGTACGGCACCATCTCGATGGCGGAGACCGCGGAGAACGTCGCCGAGAAATATAATGTGGATCGCGATTCTCAGGACCGCTTCGCACTGGCCTCGCAGCAGAAGGCCGCTAAAGCCAAAGCTGCCGGCGTCTTTGCCGAGGAGATCGAGCCAGTCTGCATTCCGGGCAAAAAAGGCGCCGTGACCTCGGTCTCTGAGGACGAACATCCGCGCGGGGATACAACGCTAGAGGTGTTGGCCAAACTCCCGGCTCCGTTCCGCAAAGGCGGGACGGTGACTGCGGGGAACGCCTCGGGAATCAACGACGGTGCTGTCGCCCTGTTTGTCGCCTCGGAGGAAGCCGCCGCGAAGTTTGGACTCACTCCCATCGCGCGCGTGGTGGCAGCCGCAGCGGCAGGCGTCGATCCCAACTACATGGGCATCGGGCCTATTCCGGCGGTCCAGAAGCTTATGGCCCGCGTGAAGATAAAGATGGACGACATCGACGTTCTGGAGCTGAACGAAGCCTTTGCCGCTCAAGCGCTGGCGTGCACACGCGCCTTCGGCCTTCCGGACGATAGCGAAAAAGTCAATCCCAATGGCGGCGCAATCGCGCTGGGGCACCCTCTCGGAATGAGCGGCGCGCGGCTGGTGCTCACTGCGTCCATGCACTTGAAGCGCACCGGGGCTCGCCGCGCTGTCGCCGCTATGTGCGTTGGCGTCGGGCAGGGGATGGCGATGCTGCTAGAGCGAGCGTAACCGGAACAGCCCGATGGCCATAATCGCCAGACCGACAAACCGCAGGAGACTTCGGCTTCTGCGCGAGTCGGCGATGGGCCGGGGTTCCGCGAATAGATCGCCCCACAGGATGTTGGCCTCGATCCTATGCGTATCCGCGACCAGCTTATTCACTACGCGGATGGAATTGGACGGATCGGTCAGCGCATACAGTCCCGCATAGATAAACGGGACCAATAGGCACAAAGAAACAATACTCTCTGGACTCATGTACGGAAGTTGATATATTATCACGCGTTCAACGATTCGCAAAGTGTCAAAGGAGCCATCGGCAAACTACGCCGGTCTCTTTAACATTTGCGGCCGCAGGAACTCCCGGGCCTCGGACACTTCCAGGTTGCTCACGATGTGGGTGCGCGATGGATAGATGTGCACGTCCACTTCGGCTCCCAGTCGGCTCAATACGGCAGCGGCGTCACGGCTACGCTCCTCAGGAATCCATTCATCCATATCACTGCCGGTAATGAAGATGTGCATGCCGGTCAACGTTTTACCGTGGCGGGGTCGCCATTCGGTTCCGGGCGGTCCCATAAGGCAGCCGCTGAAGGCCACAATCGCTCCGCAGCAACCTGGATGACGGAGGGCGTATTCGAGTGCGACGCAGGCGCCTTGGGAGAATCCCACAATGAATATCTGGGATGGGGCCAGGCGTCCGCCTTCACTGGCATCCTCCACCAGGCGATGGCAACGCTCCACCGAACGCGTTAGAAACGGCTCGTTGGATTCGATCGGCTCCATGAACCGCCCTGGATACCACAGGCCGTTATCGGCATAGGGAGCGATCCAGCGCGTGCCTCCCAGATCCAGGCCGGTGGCCAGGTCCAGCATTTCCTGCTTCGTTCGGGAGCGGCCATGAAGCAGGATGCCGGCGCGCTCCGCTTGACCCCGCGGACGGCCCGCCTCGCGCAGACGGACCACCGCGTTGGAAATTGCCACAAATTACTGCTTGGGCTTGTCCCCGCCCACGAACTCGGCCTTGCGACGCGAAACGCCTGCGGCGCTCATGTCCGGCGCCGGATCGGGAAGCGTGGCCGCGGCGACCTTCTTGGCGTCCTTCGGGATATTGCCTTCGGGAACGCGGATCGGATCGAGCATCGCCATGATTTCGGCACGCTTTTCTTCAAACCAGGGCGGCAGCAGCATGTGCGTGCCCAGCTCGGATGGGTCTTCGTCGCGGGCAAAAGCGCCTTGCGCCGTAGCCGCGCATTCCACCAGAATGCCGCCGGGGCAGCGGCAGTAGATCGAATGGAAATAGTTGCGATCCTTGATTTCCGAGCAGTCCGTGTAACCGAGCTCTTCGTAGATGCCCTTCTGCTCGGCCAGTTTCTCATCGCTTTCCACATCCATTGCGACGTGGTGGGCTGTGCCAGCGCCGAATACCCAGCTTCCCGAAGGGCGATCAGGCTCATGAATCAAAGTGACGGTCCGGGCAGGACCGCCGCCGGCAACTTCGTAGCGGTGGTGGCTGCCTTCCGCGCCGGTTTTCTTGAATCCCAACGCATCCACGAAGAAACGTTCCGTCTCGCCGATTTCGCGGACCGACAGCATGGGGCCATGGAAGCCCTTCATGGCGACGTCGCTGCTGACCTGGTCGGTGGTCCAGCCGCGGCGCTTGTCGGAATCGTCTTCGATCACTTCGATCTGCAATCCGGAGGGATGATTGAAGCGGAGATACTTCGTCCCGAAGCGTTCCTTGACGCCTTCGTTGGGCACATTATGACGCTTCACGTGATCTTGCCAGAATTTGATAGACCCCTTCGGCACGGTGTAAGCCGTGGATTGGATTTGGCCCGAACCCGGGCGGCCCTTCACGCGATTAAACGGAAAAGTGGTGTAGACCGAGCCAGGTTCGCAATCCGCATTGGCATAGTAGAGATGATAATGGGCGTAGCGTCCGTCGAAGAGGACGGTTTGCTTGATCAAACGCTGTCCGCAGACTTGCGTCATGAAATCGATGTCTTCTTGGGCGCCCCCGGCGCAAACAGTGATGTGATGTAATCCTCGAACTAAGGACATGTCCGACCCTCCGGCGCGATTATAGCAAATGTTTTTCGGACCGAATCGGTTTGCGGCAGGCTGAAACACTTGCAACTGTTGCTGACGCCGAACCTTCATTAGAATGGAATAAAACATGCCAAATCTTGAGGTCAAATGTTCGCGGGAGATGGAGAATTTTTTCCTTGAGAACAACGGAGAGCTTCTCAGAAAACTACATGCTCTGCTGAAGGATCACAAGTCTCTGGACCCTCTGACGGAGGAACCGAAAAACACGGTTCTGCGAAACCGCGTGGCCACTACGCTGGCCCCCTGGTCATTCTGTATTGTGGGCGATGAGGCAGGCCCCAGCAATCGAGTATCGGTTAACTTTGCGCTTGGCGACAAGCCGGATCGTAAGGGTCCGTTAGGCGACCGGCTTCGCAAAGATCTTGGGTTGGACCTGGAAGATGTGATTGTGGGCCATCTTTCGGACAAATACCAGATGGAGGAGGGCCGCGACTACACCATGGTTTCCGAGACGCGCGAGGTAAACCGGCATCACTATAACGACAAGCCTCGCAAAAGGGTCGCCGCTCGTCCTAAGAATCTAGAACCCAATCCGCATCCTGACAAGCCTGCGTTCGAAATGCCTCCGGGCGCCATCAACACACATTGCCACGTGAACAGCAACGGGATGACGCCGTTCCCGTGGTCGGACGATCGGAAATACGATCCTGCATTCGCGCCCTGGAAAAAGCTGGAAGAACTGGATACATTTCTGGGCTTCGCGGGCGAGGTGGTCGTCGCCGCGACCTGCCATGGAACCGACAACACTTACATGCTGAATGCCCTGAAGAAATCCAAGGGCCGAGCTTTGGGCGTGGCGTTCGTGGACAAAAATATATCCGGCGAAGAACTCGCCGAACTTGATAGAGCGGGCGTGCGTGGCGTGCGCTACAGCTACGTGAAGCGTCTCACGAATCCTCCTCCTCCAGAGGAAATGATCGCTATGGCGAACCGGATTAGAACCCTGAACTGGCATATCGATCTGTATTGCGAAGCGGCCGATCTCAAGGATCTGGAATCGCACATCAAGGCAATCCCCCTTCCGGTCGTGTTCGATCACATGGCGGTGCCCGCCATCGACAAGGGGGTTGGCGATCCCGAGTTCCAGCGTTTCCTGCAGCTTTTTCGCGAAAAGCAGGATTGCTACGCCAAGTTGACGTGTCCTGAACGACTAACCGGATCGAGCAAGCCGGAGAATTGGAGCAAGGTTCTGCCGTTTGCGTGCGCGCTGGCGGAAGAGTTCCCCGACCGGGTGATTACCGGCACGGATTGGCCTCATCCGAATATGAAAGAAGGGCAGATGCCCAACGACGGTGAGTTGCTCAATCGTTGGATCTGGGAGGTCGCCGGCAAGAGCAGCACTACGCTAAAGCGCATCCTGGTGGATAACCCGCGGAGGCTTTTCAATTTTTCCAGCAAGTCCTAGAAGCGTGGCAAAATAGAAGCTCTTGGCTCCCATACTTTCACTTTCAGAAGCGATCCGCGAGACGGTTCGCGACGGCGACACGATCGCTCTCGAAGGGTTCACTCACCTGATCCCTTTCGCCGCCGGTCACGAGATTATCCGGCAGGCGAAGCGCAATCTTACGGTGATCCGCATGACGCCGGACTTGATTTACGATCAGCTTATCGGCGCCGGCTGCGTCAAGAAGATCGTATTTTCCTGGGGCGGAAATCCCGGCGTCGGATCGCTCCATCGCCTGCGCGACGCGGTCGAAAACGGGTGGCCTCAGCCCATCGAGATCGAAGAACACGCGCACGCCGGAATGGCGGCGGCCTATAGCGCCGGTGCGTCGGGTCTGCCGTTCGGCATGCTGCGCGGCTACATCGGAACCGACCTGGTCAAGTACAACCAGCGCATCAAATTTATAGACTGCCCGTTTACCGGAGCCAAGCTGGCCGCGATTCCGGCGCATCGGCCAGACGTGACCGTGATCCATGCGCAGAAGGCCGATCGTAAGGGCAACGTTCTGATGTGGGGCGTTGTCGGAGTGCAGAAAGAAGCCGTCCTTGCAG
>Ga0105240_10005030_pt1 | contig 19845 bp, 21 predicted proteins | sample KBSC54metaG_FD_80426 | JGI IMG/M metagenome (GOLD analysis project Ga0105240, IMG submission 80426) | Corn rhizosphere microbial communities from Kellogg Biological Station, Michigan, USA - KBS C5-4 metaG | ecosystem: Host-associated > Plants > Roots > Rhizosphere > Soil | place: Michigan, USA... | reverse complement strand
GGTTGATGATAGTCTCAGTCAAATTCGGTGCATTTAAAGTTCGAAATCTAATGTTTGTCCCTACGGACGAACGAACCTCTGGTTCGTTCCGCTTGTTCGGGTACTGTTCGGGATCATGATGCCCGTTGCCTGTCTTTCCAAATATAACCTCTCTTGTATATTGAATCCTAAACTTACTTATCAACAGGGTGTTAATATTCATGAGTCCTTCTGATGCAGAGCGAGTTTTTTTTATTATTTTTACTCTTCCACACCTGCTCCGCAGAATTGACGGATGGCTCATTCAGAACGTGCTCCCATGATCCTTAAAAAGAATAACATTGATCCTTACGACTTTGTTCGTAAGTAACACTTATTTAACGGTGGATCGCATGAGGTTATTTTATTATACCGGATGTTTTGTCCGGTGAATACACCTAAAATACACTGATGAAGGCTTCCAATATCATGATTTGGTTGGGACTCTACCTATTGTCTGCCCTGAATACTAATGCCCAGTCGACGGCTGTGCTCCGGCTGCGGGAGCTGGCAGGCCGGGGACCTTCATCTCATGGGAAGGCGCCGGACACGACCTATGTCAATACCCTTAATTTACTGTCCAGATCGTATTATGGTGTCAATGCCGACAGCGGCTTTTATTATGCAAAGAAGGCCCTGCAATATTCCGACAGCATGAATTATCAGAAAGGCAAGGCGGAAAGCTGGCGGATGATCGGGAATACATATGAGATGATGGGAAATTACCAGGAGATGCTGTCCGCCTATCATCAGTCCAGGCTTGTTGCGGAGCGGATCGGCAGCGCCGACCAGGTGGCCAAGATCAATATGAATATTGCCCTCTTCTACAAGCAGATGGGAGAGTACGATGAGGCGCTGGAACAGGTAGGTAAGGACAGCGTCGTCTATGACGCCAATGGGGACAGCTCCCGGCTGGCGTATACCTATTCGCATCTTTCGGATATGAGCATGCACCGGCAGGAATACGACAAGGCGCTGGCGTATATTCATAAGGCCATCGAGATGGCTGCGGCGTTGAAGGATTCCCTGGCCGTTACATCCTGTACCAATGACAAGGGAAAGATACTGGCGGCAAAGGGGCTTTATAAGGAAGCATTGGCATTGCATGAGCAGTGTATGGACTATTTTGTTCGTACGGATGACAAACTTGGAGAGGCCGAAACCTTTATTCTGCTGGCACGCACAAATCTGCTCCTAAAGGACTATTCCAAAGCTATTCGATATGCTTCGCAAGGGCTCGATTTGGCGCGTCAACTGCACCGGAAGAAAGAGATAAGGGACAATGGGCAGGTACTGGCGGATATCTTCCGGGCCAAAGGAGATGATCGTATGGCCCTGCATTATTTCCAGCTGTACAAGGATTATTCCGACAGTCTGTTCAACGAGCAGATCAAAAAACAAATATTCGCCCTGGAGACCCGGTACGGATATGAGAAGAAGACGGATTCCCTTCGGCAGGCCGCTGCCAAGCAGGAAATATTACAGCAGCATATCGATCGGGCGCATACATTACAGATATCCATTGCCATCATACTTATCCTCTCACTGGTGATAGTGGCGCTGCTGTTGCAGAGAAGCAGGGCTGCCAGCAGGAGGAGCAATAAGGAGCTGTCCGATAAGAATACCAAGATTGAGCAGCAGAAGGAGGCCATGGAGCATCAGGCCGTGCAGCTGTTGCTGAACAATCAGCAAAAAGACAAGCTGTTCTCCATTATCGCACACGATCTGAGAGGGCCATTGAACTCCTTAAAGGGGCTATTGGACTTATTGAAGGAGAACAGGCTGCCCGAGTCGGAGATCCGGGGTATGATGGACGAATTGCGGAGGAATGTAGATTATTCTTCGGAGCTGGTGGGCAATTTACTTTTCTGGGCCAGCAGCCAGCTGAATGGCGTTGTGGTCACACCCATCTGTCTTCCTTTACGACAACTGGTGGATGAGATACTAAACCTGTATATGAAGCTGGCCGGTGAAAAGAATATTATTTTGAAGAATGATGTGGACCCGGGATTAACAGCTTATGCAGATAAGGATATGATCCAGGTGATACTGCGCAATCTGGTGAGCAATGCGATCAAATTCTGTCGCAAAGGGGATACCATTACGATCACCGGACAGCATCGCGGAGGCCGCGTAGAAATATGTGTTGCTGACACAGGTGTCGGCATCAAAGAAGAAATTTTAGAAAAGATCCGCCGAAAGGAAAGCATAACGACCTATGGCACTGCCAGGGAGAAAGGTACGGGATTGGGAATGTTGTTATGCCGTGAGTTTACGGAGGCCAATGGAGGTTTTTTTCGGATAGACAGCGAATGGGGGAAGGGCAGCTGGTTCTATTTTACGATACCTGCCGATGCCAGCTCTTCTTCGATCAGTGTATGAAAAACGGCTTCGTTCTCCCAGATCCAGGCGGGCAGCTGCTGCTTGATAATCTTCCACACGCCATCTTCTTTCTCCATTTTCAGCACGATACGGTTGCCCCGGTCGTCACTCACATCTACCGTGAACAATCCTTCCTGCAATCCATTGGACTTGCGGAAATTGAATTCCCGCAGACGGCCGTCGGCCTTCACCAGCTTGGTGAATTGAATGTTTCGGATGAATTGAATTTGCATAAGGCTTACTTTAGAATTTTAAATTATAATTCTTTTCTCGTGATTGTGTAGGTGGCCTTCTTAAAGAATAGTGAATTTTTTACGCAGGGATAGGAGGGTGACTACAAAAATACTAAAAATCGTATTTTCCCTATCCTCTCCACCGGAATTAGTTGTCCCCATTTTTTACTTTTTTCTACCCCTTCAGGGTTTTTTGGCGGCCCTTTGGGGTAGTGCAATCCTGTCAGGAGGATTGGATCATATCCGTGGTCTCTTCCGCCATTTTTGCAGGGGTAGCGGCTGTTTTGCGGCGAATGTTTTGTGTCCCAAGGATCAGGACCGTAAGAGCGATCAGGGCGCAGCAGGCCATAACCCCTGTCATAGGCAAGGCTGTATGATTATTTAAAAAGCTGACGAGAGCAGACGCGAAGGCCCCTATGCTCATCTGGATGCCTCCCAGGAGGGCGGAGGCGGTACCGGCATTGCGGCCAAAAAGCGCGAGAGACAGGGCGGAAGAATTAGGGAAAACGCAGCCTTGGCAGCAGAGGAAAAGGAAACAAAAGGTGATGGAGCCAAAGAGACCCAGCCAACCCATCAAACTGCCCGTAAAGAGCAGGATAGCTATGATGGACTGACAGATCAGGGCTACTTTAATGATCTGCTGGCTTTTATAGGTCCTTAGCAGGACGCTGTTCAATTGACTGCAGCCGATGAGGCCCAGCGCCACCACGGCAAATATCCATCCATATTGCCGCTCGCTCACCCTAAACAGCTCCATAAAGACAAAGGGGGAGCCTGCGATATAGGCATACAGGCCTGCCGAGGCGATGGCGCCGGTGAAGGCAAAGGTATAGAACTGAGGCTCTTTAAAGACGTTCCAGAACCCGGATGTGATGGGGCCGGGCCTAAGTGACAGATCTTTGTCGGGCTGTCTGCCTTCCGGCAGGGCAAAATGGACGGCGGCCAGTATGAGGGCGGCGATAAAGGTCAGGGTGAAGAAAATATATTTCCAGCCCAGGCCGGCGGCAAGATAGCCACCTAATGTGGGAGCAATGATAGGAGATATCGCAATTACCAGCATGAGCTGAGAGAAGACCCTGGCATTCTGCTCTACGGGGAAAAGGTCGCGTACGAGTGCCCGGGAGGCTACCAGACAGGCACAGGCGCCCAATGCCTGGAAAAGACGCAGGACAATGAGCAATTCCACCGTGCGGGCCATGGCGCAGGCAGCAGATGCCACCAGATAGAGACCAATACCGAGATATAAGGGTTTCTTCCGGCCAAAGCGGTCGAGCAGGGGACCATAAAGAAATTGCCCCACCGAGATCCCGATAAAAAAACTGGACAAGGACAAAGTAACTTTTGCAACGGTGGTATGGAGATCCTTTGCGATGTCCGGAAAGCCCGGCAGATACATGTCAATGGAGAAGGGCCCAATGGCAGAAAGCACTCCCAGGATGAGAATGATAAAAACGGAACTCTTTTTTGGTGCAGTCATAAGAAAGGACGAAGTTACGCAAATGGATACTATACTGATCATCGGAGCCGGTGCGTCAGGATTAATGGCTGCTTATGAATTGTCCGCAGCAGGATATCCGGTAACAGTGCTGGAAGCAACGGAGCGGGCGGGAGGAAGGATACTGACGCAGGGAGGAAATGGCTTTTCCGTGCCTGTAGAGGCCGGGGCGGAGTTTATTCATGGGGCGCTGCCCGTGACCTTGAAGTTGTTGAAGGATGCGGGGATCACTTACCGGCCTGTAGAAGGGAAGATGCTTCGGATGCGTAACGGAGAGTGGGTCGGGCAGGATCTTTTTTCCGGCGACTGGGAGGAGCTGATGCGGCAGATGGGACAGCTAAAAGAAGATATTCCTATAGAGACGTTCCTGAATACCTATTTTTCCGACGAACGATATGCGCTGCTCCGAAGCTCTGTACGGGGTTTTGCTGAAGGGTATGATCTGGTGGACCTGCGCAGGGCCAGCACGCTGGCGTTGTATCAGGAATGGCAGGAGGAAGGCGAGGCGCAGTACAGGGTGGATGGCGGCTATGGCAGGTTGATAGATCACCTGGTGAGCTGTTGTCTTGCCCGCGGAAGCGTGATCCATTTTTCCAAACCCGTGCGGACCGTGCGCTGGCAAAAGGATATGGTTGAACTGGAATGCATGGACGGAGAAGTTTTTACGGGACGCCGGCTTATTGCCACCGCATCGCTGGGTATCCTTCACCGGACGCCAGGTACGCCTTCCTCCATAATGTTCTCACCGGACATCCCTGCATACAGACAGGCTGCGCAGGAGATGGGATATGGCTCGGTGATCAAAGTGCTGATGGAGTTCAGGAAGCGTTTCTGGGAAGAGGGGATCGGCTTTGTGTTGAGTGATGAACCTGTACCTACCTGGTGGACGCAGGACCCTTCATCGGACAAGCTGCTTACGGGCTGGATAGCTGCTGCTGCCATGCGGAATTTTCAGGCGCTGAGCGCTGGGGATCAGCTGAGGACCTGTATACGAAGTCTGGCTTCCATCTTCAAAGTCGGGGAGGACCTTGTGCGGGAACAACTGGCTGCCTGCAGCATACATGATTGGATGAAGGCGCCCTATATACGTGGAGGATACAGCTATGAGACGGTAGGGAGTGAGGCAGCGCGAAAACAAATGCATCAGCCGGTAGAGGATACGCTTTTTTTTGCGGGAGAGGCGCTGTATGAGGGGCAGGCGCTGGCGACGGTAGAGGCGGCGCTGTGCAGTGGGCAGGATACTGCTAAAAAAATCAAGGCGCGGTCATGACCGCGCCTCGTGTTTATGCGTATTGATCCCGAAGCGTTTTTATCTCGTCGTGAGATTCTCTCAAGGTCTGTTGCTGCTGGGTAAGCAGATCGCGTATAAAGGCAGGAAGGCCTTCATGTTCCAGCGCTGTCTTGTAGGCGCGTTGAGCTGCGTCTTCTCCCGCCTCGCAATTGGACAGGACGGCGTGGCGATCATGCCCGCCGAATACGGCCTTTACATCCATCCAGGCGCGGTATATCTTGCCGCTGGTGGTTGTCCCTGTCTCCGCCTCGACTCCAAGGGCCTGGACTTCAGTAGCCAAAGCTATCTTATTACGATGGCTTTCTGCAATCATGGATGCGTAGAGCACTTTCAGATCCTCATCCTCACTTTTTGTCTCTTTTATCGCTTTTTCATACCCCGCGATACGATCATTGTTGATCTGGATAAGGTCGTTGAGCACTTCGATCGTTTCTTTTGTGTTTGACATAACAAAACATTTTAAGGATGTAATAGTTTTTCTTAATCATTTGATGGTAAAATCATGCCAGCGGGGGCAAGGCGGGGATGATCCAGCCATAGGGAAAATAATTCCTCACTAGAATATCTTTTGCACAGTTCGATACAATAGGAATACAGGGCCAGGGAAGGCCGGCCGCGGCCGCTCGTGAGTGCTATCCTTTCTTCTCCGCCAGTTTGGCAAGTTCCTTCCATAGCGATCTTTCTTTTTCTGAAAGATGCTCCGGCAACCGGATATCGAGGGTGACATAGAGATCACCGTATTGACCTTCCGCCTTATAGACGGGGAATCCTTTTCCTTTGAGCCGCATGACAGTGCTATTCTGCGTTTCAGGCTTTACCTTCAGCTTGATCTGTCCGCCCAGCGTATCCACGGTGATATCGCCGCCAAGCACTGCCGTATAGAGGTCCACCTGGATCCTGGTGTGAAGGTCATTGCCTTCCCTGCGAAAGCGGGCATCCTGTGGGATGATAAAAGTGATATACAGATCGCCCGCGGCGCCATTATTCCCTGCTGGGCCGCCATGTCCTTTGAGCTTGATCTGTTGTCCGTTCTCTACACCCGCGGGGATGGTTATCCGGATATTCTTCCCATTGACGGTGAGCACCTGCTGGTGTGTCCGGTAAGCGTCCTGCAGGCTGAGCTGAAATTCCGCATGGAGGTCCTGTCCACGGCGGCCGCGGCCGGAACCGGCGCTGGCAGAGCCATGGCCAAAAAGAGATTCGAAGAAGTCGGAAAATCCGCCTTCCTCGCCGAATTCCGAAGCGCCGAAGCTTCCTGAAAAGCCCTCGAATCCGCCGCCCTGGGAGGAGGAGCTTCTGCGGCTCCTGCCTCTGCCTCCGGAGGACTGTTGTGCTTTTTCGAATGCTTCCGCATGCTGCCAGTCCTTGCCATACTGGTCGTATTTTTTTCTTTTTTCCGGGTCGCTCAGCACTTCATTTGCCTCATTGACCTGCTGGAATTTTTTATTGGCTTCCTTATCGTTGGGGTTCAGGTCAGGGTGATGTTTGCGGGCCAGCTTGCGGTAGGCGGTCCGGATCTCGTCCTGGGTTGCGTTCTTGTTAACTCCCAATATTTTATAGTAATCTATGAAATCCATGGATGTAGTCTTCTTTTTACAAAGTTCGTATTCTCCCTGGATTTTCCAGCACTTATGCCAGCTCGTGCGCTATCGTGAAGAAGAACCGGCTGCCTTCACCAGGAGCCGACTCCGCCCATATCCTGCCGCCGTGCAATTCCACGATCTTTTTACAATGGGCAAGTCCTATGCCTGATCCTTCATATTCACTCCTGTTGTGCAAGCGTTGGAAGATGATAAAGATCCTGTCCAAAAATTGGGATTCGATGCCGATGCCATTGTCCTGTACAAAGAATTTCCAGTGTCCGTTCTCCTTCACTGATCCGATGTCGATAGCCGGCGGCTGACCGGGTTTACGGAATTTTATGGAATTGCTGATGAGGTTTTGGAACAGCAGCTTCAGCTCTGTGGGATAGGCCTGTAATACAGGCAGGGTACTGGCATGGACCGTGGCGCCGCTGTCGTCGATGATCTTGTCCAGATCGGCCACCACCTCTTTGACCATCTGGTTGCAATCCACCTGTTTGGATTCTTTTTCTCTACCGATGCGGGAGTAGTCGAGGAGGTCCTTTATGAGCACTTTCATTCTCTCCGATGCGTTGAGCATATAGCCGAGGAATTTGTCTGCATTGGCATCCAGCTGGCCTTTGTACTGCTGCTGTAGCAATTCCACAAAGGCGGACATGGTGCGCAGGGGCTCCTGCAGGTCGTGGGAGGCCACATAGGCAAATTGTTCCAGCTCCTTGTTCTTACTTTCTATCTGGGCGGTGCGCTGGCGTACCTTTTTCTCCAGGGAGGTATTGGCCTCCTTATTCTCGATGCCCAATCTTTCCAGCTCTTCGGACATCTGGTTAAAGTTGTTGGCGAGGACGCCAATCTCATCCTTTGAGACGACCTGGGCTTTGCGGCTGAAGTCGCCGCGGGTGACTGCCCTGGCGGAGAGCAATATCTCTTTCAGCCCTTTCTGTATGCTACGGCTAACAGTGATGGCCAGTGTCAGGCCCGTGAATTCGACCGTGAGGGCTACGATAAACAGCAGTCCCAGCACCGTGTGTTCCAGCCAGCGTGATCCTTCGCCCAGGGCATTGGAGAATTCGTCCTCCAGCGGACTCAGCTGGGCAATGAGGGGGTCGATCCTGTCCAGCAGCTCATTGATGCGCGGTTGGGAGGGATTGGGTTTATTGATCACTTCGTGTAATGAGTCGGCGATGAAGTTGAAGGAGGCTACGACCTCATCGGCTTCCGTCCAGGCGATGATGGCCCTTTTGATATAAGGGTTGCTGTGGAATCTTTGTATCAGGTGGATCATGCCGTCGATGTCATCCTTATGATTGCGGCCTTCGAGAAAGCCCTGGCGGGCGATGTCCATATCGGGGTTGGGCTTGCTCAGTTCCAGACGGGTCTTGTGGTCACCTAGATTGACCTTCATAAATTCGCGGAACTTCAGGTAGTCCGTCTCGTCATGGGTACGGGTATATTTCTGCAGTTGATAGATCCCATCTTTCTGGGCTTTTGACCAAAGTCCTTCTCCGTTGACGTAAGCTCTGACGGAGGAGAGTGTATTGATGGAGAAGATCAGCACGAAGAGCTCGACAGCAATGAGTAAAGCCATTATGCCGACGGTGAAATACAACTTTTTCGCGATGGATACATTTCTGTACCATTTGAAAATGGAGGTCTTCATTATTTATTTAAGGGTTTTGGACGACAGAGGCTATAAGGGGATTACAATTTAGGGGAATTCCGGAAGATTGACAAAAAGGGGGGGCAGTCGCGGGCCGGGGCCAGCCGAACCGCCTGCCGGCCAACCAAACCGACCGCCGGCCAAAAAAATGACCCGGCGCCTTTCGGCTACCGGGTCCGTCCAATATGCGTTTTCCAGGGAAATTATTTGGCTATTGCTGTCTTCTTGCTGTGCATGGTCAGCGCATAGATGCTGAATACGATGGACAGGTAGCTGGCGATGGTCAATACAGCGGATGCGTTGTAATCCGACTGGTAGAACAGGTTGAAGCTGACGAGACCGGAAACCACTACGGAAATCAGCAGGATTATAAGTATTAAGGCTTTCATAACTTTATTTTTTAAGGTTGTTTAAAATTTGTTGCTTTATATATCAGAAGGGTACGGAGCAAATAAGTTTATTAAAGAAATGCTAAAGCCTTATGCCATCTAAGATCCTCATCACCAGGCCTATTTTTCCGGATGTTATTGCACGTTGCCGTGAATACTTTGAAGTGGAGGTAAATGAAGGGGCGCGGTATACGCCGGAACTGCTGCGGGCTGCACTGGAGGACAAGGATGGGGTGATACTGGCGGGCGGAGAGAAGATCACGTCCGAAACGCTGGAGGGGCTCACCCGGCTGAAAGCTATTTGTGTGTCGGCAGCGGGCTTTAACAATTTGGATATAGCGGCCATAACCAGGGCCGGCATCATTGCCACCAATTCACCCGGTCCTGCGGACGAGACGGTGGCTGATTATACATGGGGGCTTATGATCGCGACGGCCCGTCGTATTGCGGAGGGGGATCGATGGGTGAGGGCGGGTAACTGGAAGGGGTCTGTAGGAAGCAGCTTCTTTGGCGTCAATCTTTGTGACAAGACCCTTGGGATTATCGGGATGGGCAGGATCGGGCAGGCTATTGCCCGAAGGGCTATGGGATTCCGGATGAAGGTCCTTTATTATAACCGGCGGCCGCTGGACAAGAGCATCGAAGAGGAATGCCGGGCAACTTATGCCAGCAAAGAAGAACTGCTTGGCCGGGCTGATTTTATCATACTGGCATTGCCGTTGAATGCGGAGAATTATCACATCATAGGAGAGGAGCAGCTGGCATTGATGCGCAATACAGCCATGCTTTTCAATATTGCAAGGGGCGGGCTTATCGATGAACCTGCGCTGGCCCGCGCGCTGCGTGAACAAAGGATAGCCGCTGCCGGTCTGGACGTTTTTGAAGGCGAGCCCGGTGTTCATTCGGGGCTGCAGGGGCTACCCAATATCGTGATGACGCCTCATATAGCGGGTGGGACCTGGGAGGCGCAACATGGGCTGGCCATGCTGGCGGCGGAGAACCTTATAGCTGCGCTAGGACTGGGTCCAAATGCAGGGGCGCCACCTTCTATTATCAATCCCGAGGTACTAAAAAAGTAAATTCCCATATGGCCAGAAGATTATTGAGCAGAAAGATCATTCGCATATTATTGGTACTGCTCGTATGCTTTATCCTCATTCAATTTATTCGTCCTTCGCTGGACAACCCTCCTGTGACGGGTGATCTGCAGGCGCCGGTGGAGGTCAAGTCTATTCTGGTACGAGCCTGTTACGACTGTCATTCCAATGAAACAAAGCTGGCCTGGTTTGATAAACCTGCACCCGCGTACTGGCTGGTGGCAGTGCATGTAAAAGAGGGAAGGGAACTGCTCAATTTCTCTCACTGGGACAGTCTTACTGCCGACCAGCGAAAGGGGAAGCTGTTCGAATCCCTGAACCAGATCGTCTTTAACGAAATGCCATTGAGCCAGTATACGACCTTTCATGGGGATGCGCGTGTGTCCGGGGATGATATCAAGGTGTTGAGAAAATACCTGGCTTCCCTGGCGCCGCCGAAACTGGCGGACAGCGCTGTCATAAAAGCTGCGGATGAGCAATATGTGAAATGGACAAAGAATGAAAGTGCTGCCGATGTATCACCGGAATTCAATGGGATGGTTTTTATGCCGGATTATAAGAACTGGCGTCCTATCAGCACTTCAGAGCGGTGGGATAATGGCACGATGCGGCTGATCATGGGTAATCCTGTTGCCGTAAAGGCGATAAATGAGGGGCATACCAACCCCTGGCCTGACGGGACGGCATTTGCCAAAGTGGCCTGGAAGCAGTTGCTGCGGCCTACGGGGGAGATCGAACCCGGGGAGTTTGTACAAGTGGAGATTATGGTGAAAGACCAAAACAAATATGCGAATACGGATGGATGGGGTTGGGGGAGGTGGAAGGGGGATCAGTTAAAGCCTTATGGGAAGGATCGATCCTTTGTATCGGAATGTATGCATTGTCATCAGCCGATGAAAAATAATGATTTTACCTTCTCACTGCCGATGGATAGACATGTGGTGGTGCAGCCAGACTCGACCGACAGGCGGCCAGGAGCTAGGGAGTTCCACCCGCTGGACTGGAGGGTTATCACTTCGAGGATCGACAAGTCAAAAGGGACGATGTCTATCCTATATGGGGATACAAATGCTGTGACCAGCGCCCGGAAGGGAAGCCTTTCAGACTTATCGACCCTGACGCTTGTCACGTGGACACAGAAAGAAGACGAACACTGGTATGGGGCGAATATACCTTCTGCCGTGCAGTCGGTGGAAACAATGAGTTTCGGCCTCAATGGGGAAGGCTATATCTTTAGTCATTACGAAGGACAGCCGCTACAGAAGAAGGAGGTCGATGCAGCATATAGAAAGGAAAGAATCGCTTATCTTACGGGTCAGAGGGCATCGGTCATGCCCTGATCATTATTATGCTTTTCGAATTCCAGGTATTTCATACAGTAGCGCGGCGGCTGAATTTTACCAAGGCGGCCAAAGAGCTGTTTATCAGCCAGCCTGCCGTCACCAAGCATATTCACAAACTAGAGCAGCATTTTAAGGTCAAGCTCTTCGATCGCAATGGCACCCGGATACAGCTGACACCAGCGGGCAGCCAGTTATTGCAACATACGGAAGAGCTGTTTGCCGTATACAGGAGTCTGGAATTTGCCATGAACAGTCTGACTAGCCAGCACAGCGGGCATTTGCAGCTGGGAGGGAGCATGACGGCGGCGCCTTATATCATTCCGCCCATACTGGCGGCTTTTCATGGCCGTCATCCTCATGTACAGGTGAGCCTGGTGACGGGCAATACAGGTGAGATCGAGCAGGCGCTGGAAAAAAAGGAGATAGACCTGGGTATTGTGGAAGGACATTCCCGGAACAGGAGCATCCGGTATACTGAATTTATAAAGGATGAGATCGTGCTGGTCAGCAACCCTTCCCATCCTCTGGCAAAGAAGCAAAGCATCCGGCCGGAAGAGCTGAAGCAGATACCATTGTTGTTGAGGGAGCCGGGGTCCGGTACGCTGGAAGTGGTGGCGCATGCATTGAAAGGGGTAGGGATCAAGCTATCCCAATTGAAGAAGGAGATGCAGCTGGATAATACGGAGACGATGAAGTCTTATCTTTTACATGCGCCTTGTATGGCGTTTATCTCGATGCATGCGGTGTTGAAGGAGCTGGAGAATAATGAGTGCTGTATCATCGATGTAAAGGGGCTGGACATCGGCAGGAACTTTTACTTTGCCCGGCTGCAGGGGGAGGCGGAGGCGTTGCCGGAACTGTTTATGCGGTTTGCCATGCATTATAAAGGAAAATAATGAATACATCTACTAAACCCCTTTCTTCCGAGGACAAGGCCATCCTCAAAAAGCTGCAATTCAGAGCCTGGTTCACGCTGCTGCGGTTGTATGTTCCCCTGTTTTTTGGATTGCTGTTTATTCGTGCTTTGCGTCCCGGACCCGGGCAAGTGCTTCGATTAAAGAAAAGTAAGATCACCCCGGCGGAGTTCGATCAAGTGTATTTATACCTTGTACTTATTTTTGGAGGCATCTTTTTGACCTTCTTTATAAAGGACTACCGTAGGCTGATCCTGCCTTTTCTGCGGGAGGCGCGTATAAACCTGAAGTATTGCCATGCATTTGTGGCCAAGAAATATCACGACCCTTTCTATGATAGATACCTGTTATTCTACCCGGATAAGGAAGATATTTATATCGAAGTATGTTCGGAGGATTTCAACTCCATCGGCAATGGGGAGGATATGTACCTGGAAGTGGCGTCTGTGACGGGAGAGGTTTTGTATCTGAGGAGTCCGGAGAGGGAGTGTAGGGATCCGGAGGAATTTAGTTTTTCAGACAGATAAAGAAAAGGCCCGGTTCGCAGAGCCGGGCCTTTATATTGGGCTAAAATTCTAGTAACGATAATGTTCGGGCTTGAAGGGACCGCTCTTCGGGATACCCAGGTACGATGCCTGTGCTTCCGTCAGTTCGTCCAGTTGAACGCCGATCTTCGCAAGGTGCAGGCGGGCTACTTTCTCATCCAAGAACTTGGGCAGCACATATACTTTGTTCTCGTATTTGCCGTGGTTGGTCCAGAGTTCGATCTGAGCCAGTGTCTGGTTGGAGAAAGAGTTGGACATTACGAAGGAGGGGTGACCTGTAGCGCAGCCCAGGTTGACCAGGCGGCCTTCTGCCAGGATGATCACATCCTTCCCGTCGATGTTGTATACATCTACCTGTGGCTTGATGGTGTCCTTGGTGTGACCGTAGTTGGTGTTCAGCCAGGCCATGTCGATCTCGATGTCGAAGTGACCGATGTTACAAACGATGGCTTTATCCTTCATCAGGCGGAAGTGTTTTTCCGTGATCAGGTCGCGGCAGCCGGAAGCGGTGACGATGATGTCGGCTTCTTTTACGGCATCCACCATTTTCTTTACTTCAAATCCGTCCATAGCGGCCTGGAGGGCGCAGATAGGGTCGATCTCCGTAACGATGACACGGCAACCGGCGCCTTTCAAGCTGGCGGCGGAACCTTTACCTACGTCACCATAGCTGCCGACCACTGCTACTTTACCGGCCATCATAACATCCGTGGCGCGACGGATAGCGTCGACCAGGGACTCTTTACAGCCGTATTTGTTATCGAACTTGGACTTGGTAACGGAGTCATTTACGTTGATGGCGGGGATGGGCAGGGTGCCTTTTTCCATCCTTTCGTACAGGCGGTGTACACCTGTGGTGGTTTCTTCACTAAGGCCTTTAACGTGCTGTACCAGCTCGGGATATTTATCGAATACGATGTTGGTGAGGTCACCGCCATCATCCAGGATCATGTTCAGGGGGCGATCAGTGCTGCCAAAGAACAGGGTCTGCTCGATGCACCAGTCGGCTTCTTCCAGGGTCTGACCTTTCCAGGCGAATACGCCTACGCCGGCGGCTGCGATGGCAGCGGCGGCCTGATCCTGTGTGGAGAAGATATTGCAGGAGCTCCATTTAACTTCGGCGCCCAGCTCAACCAGCGTCTCGATCAGCACGGCCGTCTGAATGGTCATGTGCAGGCAACCTGCGATACGGGCGCCTTTCAGGGGCTTTTGTTTTCCATATTCTTCACGGATGGCCATCAGGCCGGGCATTTCTGCTTCAGCAAGACGGATCTCTTTCCGGCCCCATTCGGCCAGGCTCATATCCTTCACTTTATAAGGAAGCTTCAGGTCGATGGCTTGTGTTTTTGTTGACATCGCTATATTGATTTAAAATTTTGACAAAGGTAAAGTTGTAGAACAAATATGCAGCCAGGAACAACAAATTTGGAACAAAAGTGTATTTTTTTGTATTTTCATAGAATAAACCAATAGAAGCCCATGGAAAAAGCATCCGAAACAGAAAAAACGCCTACCGAATCGATACCGTTGGATGAAAAGGATAAGGCGATCCTCCGTCTGCTGCAGGCGGATGCCAAGATCACCGTCCGGGAGATCGCCACAAAGGTACATCTTAGTACGACACCCGTGCACGAGCGGATCAAACGGATGGAGGACACGGGTGTCATCCTGCGCTATGCCACCCTGGTGGATCATTCCAAGGTCAGGAAGGGGTTGATGGCCATCTGTTATGTGTCGTTGAAGGAGCATAACAAGCGGAGCGGCGCCCGGTTTATCAAAACCATTCATGAGCTTCCGGAGGTGGTGGAGTGTTATATCATTTCAGGGGAGTTCGACTTTATGCTGAAGGTGGTCGCGGACAATATGGACGACTATTATGACTTCCATGTAAACAAGCTGGGGCAGGTGGAGAATATCGGGCAGGTGCAGAGCACATTTGTCATGGGGGTGATAAAGCAAACTTATCAGCAGATACGATGAGCGGCGGCGGGAGCTTTTTAGAATTTCGTACATTGCAGGACCTGATAAACTGATTTTATATGTACACATACGATACGGTCACCGCAGCCATTAAAGGGCTCAGGCAAAGGGGATACACCATCGACTTCAACGTGGAGGCTGATTGTATAAGCTGTCCCGACAGCCAGCTAAAGCCTTCCGAGTTTGTGATCACGGAAGTCTATCGATTTGAAGGGGAAAGCGATCCGGCGGATGAAGCTGTCGTATATGCCATCGAGTCGACGGACGGCAGAAAGGGGGTATTGGTCAACGGATTTGGCATTTCCGCCGATGAATTAGGAGAGGAGATGGTGGAAAAACTGGCTGTTCGCCATTAAACGCATATCATGGTAACCATAAGAGCTGCAAAGGAGGAGGATCTCCCCTCCATTCTTGCTATTTACAATCACATTATCACCAATACCACGGCGGTCTATCACTATCAGCCACATACGATGGAGATGCGGAAGGCCTGGTATGATGGGCGTGTGAAGGAGGGCTTTCCCATCCTGGTAGCAGAGGATGAGGGGAAGGTGGTGGGCTTTAGCTCCTATGGTCCTTTCCGGCCCTGGCCTGCCTATAAGTACACGATGGAGAATTCCGTCTATGTGGCGGATGGTCAGCGGGGGAAGGGGATCGGGAAATTATTGATGGAGCCGCTGATCCGTACGGCAAGGGAGAAGGATGTACATGCTATTATTGCCGTAATAGATGCTTCCAACGATGCCAGCGTGCAATTGCATCGCAGTTTTGGGTTCGTGGAGGTGGGGCATTTCCGGGAAGTAGGTTACAAGTTCGACCGGTGGCTGGACCTTACATTCATGGAGCTGGTGCTGGATACACCCATACATCCCGTGGGGGGGTAGGGGTCGCCCCTGGTCGGGCTGGGCTGATTCACGGGCCGGCGACCAGGCTGATCAATAATTGGCTTTTACGAGGTCGGCCACGACCTTATCGATGGGAAGGGTAACAGTTTCGGCGCTGAACTGATCCCAGTCGATGAAGCGGAAGGTCTCCGTCTCTCTTTTTTCCGCATAGATACGCAGTTCCCGCTCATCAAAGTCAAAGGGTTTATCACGTAGGGGAGCTCGTATCGGCTCCAGCGCTTCTGCAAAGTAATAGATAGAGATGATCTGGTGTTCAGGGTTGAAAGCCGACATCTGGAAGAAGTCGGTAGTATAAATATGCGCTCCGATGCGCACATCCAGGTCCATCTCTTCCTTGAACTCCCTCTTCAGGCAATCGCGTGTACCTTCTCCGAACTCCAGTCCACCGCCGGGGAATTTGGTATAATAGCCGCCTCGAATATATTCATCGCTGACCAGTACTTTTTTGTTGTCTCCAAATAGGATGCCGTAGACCCTGATGTTTAGCATTATTATCTATTTTAAAAAAGCCCCCCGGGTTTGCCGGGGAGCTTGTCAGTAATTAGTGTTTTGCGCAGCAGCCCTGACCGCAGTGATCTTTGCAGGCGGGTGTGCAAACTTTCTCTTTACAATCCTTACATGCTTTTTGAGCGTGTTTGGGTTTGCCGGTGGCATAGGCTGCCTGACCTACTGTCAATGCAGTAGCCAGCGCCAGTAAAAAAATATTTTTCATGATGTATTTTTTTTATGGTGATCATTTTTTCTTGTCCAGGCCGCATCCTGCGGCTTTTAAAATGATCAGGCATTGGGCGGTTTCCAGGAAGATGCGGCATAATCGGCCAGCGGTTGATCCGGAGCTTCCGGATAGCCGTTGGATATCAGGGAGGAGACTCGCATTGATGTATAGGGGGATGCCAGCTCGGCGGTATAGCAAAGAGGGCAATTGGCGCAATTGGCCACCGGGGTGCAGCAACCTTTCATATCTTTCGCGTTCCGGGATGAAGGCTTGCTCTGATGTTGATAGGGACATTGCTGGTCTTTCATCTTTTGACAGCATTCCGTAACGGCGGCCCGGGCCTGCTCTTCCAGATATGATGGGATGCGGATGGACTCGCCGAGATAGGTAAGTGTGACCAGCAGCAGTATGTAAGCGGATGCTTTCATCAGTCCATAAAAATACTGAATTAAAACCACTTCTTTTTCATAAAATACCAGCTGATGATGATGGAGATGCCTACGGACAGCAAGATAGGTATGTAAAAAGCATAGTGACTGTCGGAGTAGGGAATGGGCACGTTCATACCATAGATACCTGTTACCAGGGCGGGCAGGGAAAGGATGATGGTAATGGAGGTGAGCCGTTTCAGCACATTGTTCATATTATTATTAATGATGCTGGCGAAGGCATCCAATGTGCTGCTGAGGATGTTGGTATAGATATTGGCCATTTCAAGGGCCTGGGACATATCTACGGCAAGGTCATCCAAAAATTCTTTTTCCTCATCGTTGAGACCCAGGAAATTGGTCCGGGCCATCTTCAGCAATAGTATTTCATTGCTCCGGAGGGCGGTTACGAAATAGACCATGCTTTTTTGGATCTTCATCAGTTCCAGCAGCTCTTCGTTCCTATTGGATGCGTATAGCTTTTGCTCCATCAGATTGCGGCGCTGGTTGATCTCCTTCAGGAATTCAAGGTAGGTCTGCGTGATCTTTTCGATGACCTTCAGGACCATCATGTTCTTTTTATCCGGGTGTCTGTTCTGGAAGGTGTTGAGGAATTTCTTGATGGCGCCATTCTCAAAAGAGTTCACCGTCACGATCTGATTATGCGTAAGGATGATGCAGATGGGAATGGTGATATAATAAGCGTCGCTCTCGTTAAAGGAATTATTTTCCGTCGGGGTCTTGATGACAATGAGCTTTACATTGTCTTCTTCCTCGAAGCGGGGTCTTTCGTCGATGTCGAGGGAGTCGGTGAGGAAGTCCAGGGGGATATCCAGCTCTTCGGACAAATTGGTAAACTCCTGCTGTTTCAGGGGAGGCAGAATGTTGACCCAGGTGCCGTTCTCGGGACTCTCGATCTCTACGGTCTGATGATTGATGTTCTTAAAAAACTGGATCACATTTTAGCTTTTGCTAGTTCTCGATATCGCCTTCGTATACTCTTTGGGCTGGTCCGCAAAGCCAGATATTCTCAAATGTATTCTCGCCTATGCGGTCGAATTCCACTCTGAGCTTGCCGCCTTTGGTGATGACGCGGACGTCATTATATCCCATTTCGTTGTGATAGCAGGCCAGGGCGCTGGCGGTGACACCCGTACCACAGGACAGGGTCTCGTCCTCCACTCCGCGTTCGTAGGTGCGAACGATGATCTCATCCGCCCTTTTTTGCTCGACGAAATTCACGTTGATGCCTTCTTTTGCGAAGTCGCTGCTATAGCGGATCTCCATGCCTTTCCGGAATACGTCGTAGTCCATTACGTCCGTAACCATTTTTATATAGTGGGGCGAGCCGGTGTCCAGGATAAAATCGTTGTGATAGTCCCGGACGCCCGTAACATTCTTCATTTTGAGGCTGACCGTGCCGTCATCGTCTATCCTGGCCTGGTGAGGGCCGTCGGTGGCTATAAAGTAATATTCGTCCTTGTGGATACCCAGGTCATATGCAAATTTGACCAGGCAGCGGCCGCCATTGCCGCACATGCTGCTTTCCCGGCCGTCGGAATTGTAGTATTTCATTTCGAAATCGTAGCCTGACTTGGTATTCAGCAGCATCAGACCGTCGGCGCCGATGCCAAAGCGGCGGTCGCACAGGGCCTTTACTTTCTCCACGGTGAGGGCCGTATAGCTCCAGTTACGGTTATCCAGAATGACAAAGTCGTTTCCAGTGCCCTGATATTTATAAAAATGCATTTTGCTCATAATAGGTGCTGCCGTCTGCAGCAGTGATGGGTCAAAGATGGGGCGAAGGTAGAACAATTAGAGCTTCTCCACAATATGAAGGGTGTCCGTTATGAGCTTTTCCACTGTCTTGCTGCCATCTGGTGAGATGGTCCTGCTGATACGATTGGCGACGATGGCGCTGAGGCTCAGGCAATGGTGCCCCAGTAGGCGTCCCAGGCCATAGATGCCGGATGTCTCCATCTCGAAATTTGTGATCCGGTAAGGGCCATAGGAAAAGCTTGTCAGCCTGTCGATGAGTTCGGGCTGGTTGAGGCCCAGGCGTAGGACCCGGCCCTGGGGGCCATAAAAGCCGGGGCAGGTGACTGTGATGCCCTGGTGGAATCCGTCCACAAAATGCTTGAGGAGGGTGGGGCTGGACGTACTGATATAAGGGTGGGCCAGACGGTGGTGCAGCTGGGTCTGGGTCGTAAAGGATTGTAAGAGGGAATTGTCCTCTTCTGTGTTGTCGTGCCGGTAAAAATTCAACAAATTGTCTATGCCCAGGCCATGGGTGCTGGCGACGAAGCTATCGACCGGGATATCTTTTTGCAGGGAGCCGGAAGTGCCCATACGGATGATGGTGAGGGGGGTAAGCTGGGGTTTGACCGTGCGGGTAGTGAGGTCGATATTGACCAGGGCGTCAAGTTCATTGAGGACGATGTCTATATTGTCGGTGCCGATGCCGGTGGAGACGACGGTGACCCTTTTCTTCCCTATATAGCCCGTATGGGATACGAATTCGCGGTGGTGGACCTTGTACTCGATGCTATCGAAATGACGGCTGACGGCGGATACCCTATCAGGGTCGCCTACGGTAAAAATGGTGGGGGCCAGCTCTTCGGGACGGAGGTTCAGGTGGTAGACGGCGCCCCGGCTATTGATAATGAGTTCACTTTCAGCGATTGCTTGCATAAATTCGGATGTTTTTTTCCAACTTCTTCAAAATTATCGTAATTTCGCAGCCACCCAAAAAAAAGGTAGTGCTTGGGAGACCTTGTTTTATCTTTGGAATATGGTTCCGTGGCCGAGTGGCTAGGCAGAGCTCTGCAAAAGCTTCTACAGCAGTTCGAATCTGCTCGGAACCTCAGGAT
>Ga0105240_10005029_pt1 | contig 19847 bp, 16 predicted proteins | sample KBSC54metaG_FD_80426 | JGI IMG/M metagenome (GOLD analysis project Ga0105240, IMG submission 80426) | Corn rhizosphere microbial communities from Kellogg Biological Station, Michigan, USA - KBS C5-4 metaG | ecosystem: Host-associated > Plants > Roots > Rhizosphere > Soil | place: Michigan, USA... | reverse complement strand
GAGATTCGCGGTCCGTTCACATTGCCGAGCAAGGTCTATCCCGGCACTCAGCATACATATTGGGTGTACGTTCCCGCACAATACGATCCGGCGGTTCCTGCAGCCCTCATGATCTATCAGGATGGACAGGCTTTCAAAGATGAAAACGGAGATATTCGCGCCCAGAACGTGATGGATAACCTGATCTACCGGCGCGAGATTCCAGTGATGATCGGAGTGTTCATCAATCCCGGGCGCACACCGGAGCAGCCCGAGCCCTCGCCGCAAACCGGTTGGGGCGACGGAACCACAAACCGCGGCACCGAGTACAACACGCCCGACGATAAATACGCGCGGGTGATTACCGAAGAACTGATGCCGGTGCTCTATAAGGAGTACACCATTTCAAAGGATCCGGAGCAGCATGGAATCGGCGGATCGAGCTCCGGTGCGATCGCTGCGTTCGCGGTTGCCTGGGAGCGTCCCAACGATTTCCGCAAGGTGCTGAGCAACGTAGGGAGCTTCGTGGATATCCGTGGCGGATACATATATCCCGAGAGGGTGCTGGCAAGCGAGAAGAAGCCGATTCGCATTTTCCTGTGCGACGGGCGGAACGACAATCGCGGCATCCGCAACGGCATCTACAACGAGAAGCGTGACTGGTTCTTCCAGAATGTGCGGCTGATGAAGGCGCTCACGCAGAAGGGTTACGACGTGACTTACTCGTGGGGCATGAATCTGCACGGGCAGAAATTCGGCGGCGCAATCATGCCGGAAATGATGCGATGGCTGTGGCGCGATGGCCCCGTATCGACCGATCCCAACGACATGGTGGAGCGGACATTCCGGCAACCGTCCCCGAAGCCCGCTGCCGAAGTAACGCAGAAGTAATCGTCACGTCACAGTGCGTCCGCCACAACGACCGTGAGATCATCCTCCTGCTCATGAATCGACACTGCATTCATCAGTGCGCGCGCAAACGCCGCGGGTTCCGAATTGCGATGCGCGGCTGCGAACTCCCGGAGGCGCACCGCGCCAAAAGGTTCACCATCGGATAAGGTAGCTTCGATGATGCCGTCGGTATACAGCAGCAGGCGGTCGCCGGGATCGAACGGCGCGAGCATATTCGTATAAGAAGCCTTGCGGAACGGGCCCAGGATCAGGCCGTTCTCAGCGAGTTCCACAACCTCGCCAGAGGCTCTGCGTAAGATGGCCGGCGGATGTCCCGCGCCGGCATAGGTGATGGTCCGGGCCTCGATCTGAATGTGCGCGCAAACGGCCGTGACGAACTGTCCGTCCAGCACACCGTTCAGAATCTTATTGAGCGCCGTGAGAATTGCCGCGGGATCCGTCGCGTTTGCTGCCTGCAATGCGAACGCGACCTTCAGCATGGATGCGATCAGGGCAGCCGGAACACCATGGCCGGATACATCGGCGACGAGTACCGTGACACGATGCTCGTCGAGCCGGAGAAAGTCATAAAAATCGCCCGCCACCGCATTCATGGGACGGTAAGATGCAGCCAGGCGAAGACCGCGAAGCTCAGGCAGAGTGCGGGGAAGGATCGAAGTCTGGATGCGGCGCGCCGTCGCGAGTTCGCCCTCAATCTCGGCGAGCTTCCGTTCCCGCAAGATCGCACGTTGCGCGGCAGTATACGCGAGGCCGCCGATAAGGACCAGGAAGCCGAGAGGTTCGACGTTGTGTGCGCCGATCCGGAATCCGAGGTTGTTGGCGAACGCCGCCAGGAGAAACGCGAAAATGGAATAGCGAAGCGCTAATGGCATCGTGGCGCCGGCGCGGGTGAAGAGCAGAGGCGCAAGCGCGAGCGCGGTGCCCCCGATGATGAGAATATTGTTGGCCAGCGCTGTCTCATTCGAGTACCCGGCCACGAACTCTGCCACCATCGCAATCGGCGCAAAGGCGATCTGCACCCAGAGCCAGATCTGGATCGAAGACTTCCAGCCGCGCCCAAGCAGCTCGCGGAAAAAGAGCGCAAAAGGGATCGGAATCAAATACGTGATCACGTCGATGGGTACGCGCAACGAGGGCACGTTAAAGGCAATGCGCACGAGATCGTTGTCCCAGAAGAGCCGGAGGCCGTAGAGCGTGGCGAAAATACCGATCAGGAGCAGCAGGCGGTCACGCGAACGGAGCAGCGACAAGCCGATTGCGGTGAGCCCGGCGGCGATGCAAATGGACGCAGCAACGAGGTAAGGCTGCCAGAACGCGAGCGCGGAGCGCACTTGGTCGTAAGGTAATGGAGGCATAGCCGGCGTATTGAGTCATTATGATGCGCTCCGGAAGGCGGCGAAAAATCACCGGGCTTAAACTGAGGACGTGTGTTCGCGCCTCGTAGCCCTCGCGCTTGTCTTCGCCGGATTCGCCGGCCCCACGGCATCCCCGCCGCAAATTCGCTTCGAGGAAATCGCCGCGAAGGTCGGATTGCGATTCGAATTGCGTAACGCCGCGGCCGGCCAGTTCCATCAGATCGAATTAACGGGCGGCGGCGTAGCCGTCCTCGATTACAACAACGACGGTTGCACGGACATTTTCTTCACCAACGGCGCGGCTATACCGAGTCTCCGGAAGACAGGCCCGGAGTATCACAATCGTCTCTTCCGCAACAACTGCGACATGACGTTTACAGACGTCACCGAGGAAGCTGGTCTCGCGGGCGAAGGATATTCGATGGCCGCAGCTATCGGCGATTTCGATAACGACGGCTTCACCGATATATTCCTCACCGGCGTGAAACGCAACACCCTCTATCGCAATCTGGGAAACGGCCGTTTTGCCGACATAACTGCCAAAGCCGGCGTCGATGGAACGGATCCGAAATTCGGTAAGATGTGGTCCGTCTCGGCCGGCTGGCTCGATTACGATAATGACGGCTGGCTCGATCTGTTCATCTCAAACTACGTGGTCTGGGACCCCGCCAAAGAGCCACGTTGCGGCACGCCGGAACAGCAATTTTATTGTCATCCAAACGTCTATCAGGGACTGCCGGACCAGCTCTTCCACAACAACCACGACGGCACGTTTACCGATGTCTCGCAATCATCCGGAATCAGCCGCCACATCGGCAAGGGTATGGGCGTCGCGTTCGCGGATGTCGATGGCGACGGGCTCATCAGCATCTTCGTCGCCAACGACTCGGTCCGCAGTTTCCTGTTTCGCAATCAAGGGAACGGAACTTTCAAAGAAGCAGGGCTCGAAGCCGGTGTAGCTCTCCGCGAAGACGGGTACGCGATCGCCGGAATGGGCGCCGACTTTCGCGATTTCGATAACGATGGAAAGCCCGACCTGGTAGTGTCCGGAATGATCAACGACTCGTTCCTGCTGTTCCACAACCTCGGCGGAGGTCATGGATTCGACGATTATTCCCAGCGGACCGGCCTGTTGATGGCTACCCGCCAGCTCACCGGTTGGAGCCTCGGCATGTACGACTTCGACAATGACGGATGGAAAGATATTTTCTTCGCTCTTTCTCATCTCGTGGAACTGGGCCGCTACATGGGTCGCGATTCCGCCCTCGCAAATCGCGTATTCCGCAACGTAGAGGGGAAGCGTTTTGACGACGTCTCCGCCGCAGCCGGAGCCGGCTTCCAACAGTCCGGGATGCATCGCGGAGCAGCCTTCGCCGACTTCGATAACGACGGCCGAATCGATGCCGTTGTCTCCGTCGTCAACGGACCCGCAAAGCTATTTCACAACATCACTGCCTCTAAATCGCATTGGCTGGCGATCAAACTCCAGGGCCGCCGAAGTAATCGTCAGGGACTCGGAGCGACCGTGCGAGTGCATCTGCCCGACGGCCGCGACTTATACAATCAAGCCACCACGTCGGTCGGATACGCCAGCTCGAGCGAAGCTTTGGTAAGGTTCGGATTAGGCCCGAATCCTTTGGCAGAGAAAATTGAGATCCGTTGGCCGGGCCGCGGTGTCCAACAACTCACCAACGTGCCGGCAGACCGCATCACGGAAGTAATCGAAGAGGTCAAACCATGACCCCGCTTGTGCTCATTTTGTTGGCCGCCGCGCCCACCTCCCCCGGCTATCCCGCCTACCAAAAGGCGAATACGCTATTCGTGGAACAAAAATTCAATGAGTCGTTCGCGGCCATCGAGGAAGCCTTGCGCCTCGATCCCAAACTCGTACCCGCCCTTACGCTGAAAGCGAAACTGGCCATGGCGGTAAACCGGTTCGACGTAGCGCGGCAAAGTCTCTTGCAGGCATTGGCCATCGACCCGACCGCGGAGTACGCGCAATTTCTATACGGGATGGAAGCCTTTCTCACCAACGACACGGAACAGGCCATGCTGCGATTCCGAAAGGCCCGTCAGCTGAATCCCTCTGACGCCCACGCGGCCCTGTATCTCGGTCTGACAACCGAAAGCCTCGGACAAACGGAAGAAGCATTATCGCTCTACCAGGAAGCCGTGCGCCTCGAGCAGGCCGCGGGTAAACCGAAAGCCGAAACGTTACTGCCCGGCGCCCGGTTGCTTCTCCTGCTGGGACGTTTGGATGAATGCGAACGCTGGATTCACCAGGCCTTGAAGTTATCTCCAAATCTGCGGGACACGCATTTCGAATTCGCGCGCCTTTTGCTACAAAAAGGCGACGCCGCGAAGGCCGCCGAGGAAGGCGAGATGGCGCTCAGGCTTTCGGGAGGAACCGTTACAGACGTGCAGATTCACTACCTGCTGATTCGTGCCTGGCAGAAGAATGGATCGCCGAAGCGAGCCGCGGAGCACGCCGAGACGGTACGCGCTTTGGAAACAGCGGTTCAAAAATAGCAGGCTTACCAGTTTATGTCGCGCCTCGATGAAAATGTCCCCTTTTCTCCTCGATAGAAATGTCCCCTTATTGAGATCCGAACTCCCATTCCCTCCTGCGACGATTGTGCTGCTTGCAGCGGAGACCGTAAAGACTACCCTGCGGCGCGCGGACCAGCAGCGCGCGGTCTTGACGGAACCCGCCGCAAGCCGGAACCCCATATTCCTCATAGATGCAGTGGGGACTTTTGGAATCCCTTACAGGGGACATTTCTAACGAGGGACGACACAGGCCCGGCAGTTCATTGACATCCTCGATCCGCAGGACTTACCATTTGTCCGATGCCAGCATACCCCGGACTCGAACGGGACAAACGCGTGCCGTTCGACGTACTACTGGAATTCGTAGCAGACATCTTCGTCCACTGCGGAATGCGTCCCGGAAATGCTTCGCTGCTGGCGGGAACACTAGCCGCCGCCGACGTGCGCGGAGTGCATTCGCACGGAACGATTCGGGTACCCGAGTACGTACGCAAATTATCAAAAGGCGGCGTTGACCCGAAGGGACAGCCGCGCGTCGTCAGCGAACGCGCCGCGGCCATCGTGGTGGACGGCGGCAACTCAATGGGCCAAATCGGCGCGATGTTCGCAATGGAGCGCATCATTGAACGAGCGCGCGATCTGAATGTCGCCGTGGCCGCGGTGCGAGGCAGCAATCATTGCGGAGCATTGTTCTACTACGGGATGAAAGCCGTGGAAGCGGGAATGATCGGCATCGCCGCAAGCAACGCGCTCCCCACCATGGCGCCTTGGGGAGGCTTGGATAAAATTATTGGGATCAACCCTCTCGCCATCGCCATTCCGGCGGGGCGCGAGCATCCAATTGTGCTCGACGCAGCCTTCAGCTATTCCTCACACGGCAAGATCCGGGTCTTTCATCAGAAACACGAACCCATTCCGCCAACGTGGGCGTTCGATCGCCACGGCCGGCCCACCACCGATCCCGCGGAAGCAATAGTGGGCTTGCTGCAGCCTATCGGAGAATACAAAGGAGTCGCTCTGGCGGTCGTGATGGGGATGCTGTCGTCGATGCTCTCGGGAGCGAGCTACGGCACAGAGCTGGGAAACATGGAATCGGGACCAGCCGCCGGGCAGGACGGCCATTTTCTCGCCGTCATCAACGTGGCGGCCTTCGAAGATCCAATCCGTTTCGCCTCGCGCATCGATGCCGCCATCCGGCAAATTCAAGACAGCCGGCCGGCCACAGGCACCCACAAACTATACGCACCCGGAGGACTCGAAGCCGAAACGGAAATCGCGTATCGGCGCGAAGGCATACCCCTCAATGACGAGACGGTCTCCGGACTCCTCCAGTCGGCGGGAACTGTAGGCGTGGATTACCAGCGGCTGGAGTTCATCTGCAAATAGTGAGCCCCGCCGCGCCCGGCGAATCCCGCGCAATGCGAAATGTAGCTCTCACGCTTCTCTTCGCTTCGGTCTGGATCAACTACATCGATCGCGGAAACCTCGCAGTCGCGGCCCCGGTACTTGCGCCAGCGCTCGGCCTCGGACCCGCCCAAATGGGAGTGCTCTTCTCCGCGTTCTTTTGGACCTACGCGCTATTTCAGATCGCTTCCGGCTGGGTGGCCGACCGCTACGACGTAAATCGGGTTTACGCGACAGGTTTTTTCCTCTGGTCGGCGGCGACTCTGCTCACCGGATTCACCAGCAGCCTTTCCGGATTGCTGGCCCTACGAATGATGCTGGGAATGAGCGAGTCGGTAGCCTATCCATGCTATGCCCGCATCCTCGCACGCTATTATCCGGAGCATAAGCGCGGATTAGCGAATGCGCTCATCGATGTAGGAACCAAAGCCGGCCCGGCGCTCGGAACGTTCGCCGGCGCGCGCATAATAGCTCATTACGGCTGGCGCGCAATGTTTTTTGGAATGGGCGTGGTCAGCCTCGCATGGCTGGTGCCCTGGTTACTGGTGGCGCCGCGAACCTTTTACTGGCCGAAACGAACGATATCCAGTTTACGGGGCCCCGGTTTCCAGGCGATTTTAACCAAGCGGCCGGCCTGGGTGACGTTTTGCGGGCTGTTCTGCTTCAACTACGCTTTCTACTTTCTGCTGAGCTGGTTGCCTTCCTACCTCGTCAACGAGCGTCGTTTCTCGTTAGCTGATATGGCTTTCTACGGCGCGATGCCATTCTGCGCCACAGCAGTGGCCTCGCTCGCAGCCGGGTGGTTCTCCGATTTTCTGACGCGGAGAGGCGCCGATCCCGGAATCGTACGCCGAAACGGCGCCGCCGCAGGTCTTCTAGTCTGCGGCATTGCACTACCGATATCGACCACAGCAAATCACATGATCGCCATGAGTGCGTTAGTGATCGCGTTCGTGGCCATCGGAGTGTTCACCTGTTATGTGTGGGCAATTACCCAACGCCTCGCCGGTCCGGAGGCCGCGGGAACCTGGACCGGTCTGCAAAACGCGATCGGAAACATGGGTGGCGTAGTAGCGCCGATCGCCACCGGATACATCGTCAAAGCAACAGGTTCTTTCTTTCTGGCGTTCATCGCCGCTTCCATATTCCTGCTAATAGCCGCCGCAATCTATGCCTTCGGCTTAGGCAGGGTACAGCCGGTAGTCTGGGGCAACCATTGCAACGATTATGCGACGAACCATCCCCCGAAGAACCCAATCTATTGAAACTCCTCCAGCAGCAATGTGGGGCAAGGCTGGCAGCCCGGCTGGCAGCCGGCGGCGGTTGTCAACCCGCCCAAAGCACGAGTAAACCTCACCGGGCAAGAGCAACAGCAAGCAAAAGCCCGCGTTGCGTGCCAACATAAGAGTCCTTCGTATTGAAACTCTCATCCAGCGCATGAGCCGCGGAACCTTCGCCACCACCGCCAATCGTAATCGCAGGAATACCAAGATTCATCGGAACATTGGAATCGGTCGAACCCTCGCCGAGATCGCCCGGCGCCCGAAAGAGATTCGTCACCTCAATGGCCGTCCGCACAATGGCCGAATCAGCAGGCGTACTCCCCGCAGGACGGTAGCCGACCACTTCGTTCGACACCGACACCGGACCGCGTCCCTTCCAGCGCCTATTCTCCTCGTCGATAGCCTCCTGAACCGCCGCCTTGTACTTGCCATTGATCGTTTCGAGAGAATCCTTATCGGAGGAACGCATGTCCACCTCCATCCAGCATTCGAAAGGTATCGCATTGACCGATGTCCCCCCGCCGACACGCCCCACGTTAAACGTCGTCTTCGGCTTCGATGGCACCTCGAAGGCGTCGATCTTCGCTATAGCGCGGCCCATGGCCTGAATCGGATTGGCAAGACCGAAGGCGCCGAAGCTGTGGCCGCCCGGACCCTTGAACGTTGCCCGATAGCGATAGCTCCCCACCCCGACGTTCGTGATTCTCAGTCCGGTACCGTCCACCGAAATGAATTTGTCGATCTGGCCTTTCAGCGTGTTATTAAAAAGCTCCTTCGTGCCGCGAAGATCGCCCAGGCCCTCTTCGCCGGTATCGGCGGCGAACGTAATCGTACCCGGAGTCTGAACCTTCGCTTCATTCAGCGCCCGAATCACACCTATCATCATGGCTAGGCCGCGGCAATCGTCACCGATCCCAGGGGCGCGCAGAACATCGCCATCGCGCTTCACCTTCACGTCCGTACCTTCCGGAAAAACCGTATCGAGATGCGCCTGGAACAGAAGATTCGGATGCGCCGATGCGCCCGGACGCACGCCGATCACGTTGCCCGCTTTGTCGATCCGGACGTCCTTCAACCCCAGTTGCTGGAACAAGCGCGCCACCTCTTTGCCGCGAGCTTCCTCATGAAATGGCGGAGCGGGTATTTCACATACGCGGATTTGCTCTTCGATGAAATGTGGCTCGTTGCGCACGGCCGCATCGAGAGCAGCCTGAATCGTGGGCTCCTGCATAAGTGCGGCCGCATTCTGAGCACGGAGGGCAAGAGTAAACACCAAAAGGAGTATCGAAAGGCGCATAACTCCTTAGGGTACCCTGGAGCGCCAGTTTTGATATCTTCCCATAGCGGCGCTCGGTACGATTCACTGGCATCCGTACGGGGTAGCACACGAGATCCTCGACGGGTAATTTCTTATCAGCGTCCATTCGCGTTTATCTGCGGCCCAAAAGTCTTCAGCTCATCTCATTCAGCCGCGCCCGCCGCCGGCACTTCCACGATCGCAATGTTCGCAATGAATTCCCGAGGAAAACCATGCCGCGCCTGAAGGTACTCAGGACTGTTGCCGCATATGCAGCCCGGCGTTTTCCGCTTCCATTGTTTACACAGTCCTTTTTACACCCTCCACTGTGATCCACCAACGCGAACAGCTTCACTCCTTCACCTACAGCATTCCCTGAAGCCTTTGAACCGTCGCATTCACCGTGCGAGTGCTCTGTCGGTTAACGATTCCAGAATCTCGATTCGGCGTCATCTGTTCCTCCTTCCTCTTAGTATCCGGGAACGACACCTCGAAACTTTTTTAGTCCCCGAACGATCCAACAAGTGAAATGAAAGACTCCCGCCAGAAAACCACCGAAATCCGCAATCGCCCAACTTACACCCACAGTTCCGCTGCCGTTCAACATGGAAAAGAAGACCACTTGACTGGCCACGAACGCACCAGGCAAGAGCTCGAGCACACAAAACAAGCCTTCGAACACGCACAACAATCCCAGCAGAACCCCAGGGTCGAACCTCAGGCCGCAGAGTCCGCCATCGCTGCCCGCGCGTACGAACTTTGGCAGGCCAGAGGCTGTCCCCTCGGCTCGCCGGAGCGAGACTGGTTTCAGGCCGCGGAAGAACTTCGGTCCCGGAATTAGGCCCTCAGAAGCCAGTGATCGGGCCTTACTTACTGCTAAAATCACGCTCATATTGTGTTCTGCGAATCCAACCCGGTGTTCCGCGAATCCAAACCGTGGAGCCCGATGAATCGAAACTCTCTATGTAGTCCGCATGCCCTCGGACACACATGCATATTGCTGCTGTCCGCTTCGTCACTCTCCAACGCGTTGGAACTGAAACCGGACACCCTGCAGGCCTGGGACGAATATATTCAGACCGTAGACGCCCGCCTGAAAGCGGCCCCTACAGATGGTAAGCAATTCCTCTGGATCGATGAATCGCCCGATCGGCTCCGGCGCGTCCGGGCAGGTGAGATTCTCGTCTCTCCGGTCGGCGAGCACGTCCCCAAGCACGTTCCATCCGGCCTCATTCACCATTGGATGGGTGCGGCGTTCATTCCAAATACCACGTTGAACAATGTCTTCGCCGTTACTCGCTGCTACACCCGCTACAAAGAGTTCTACAAACCTCTCGTAATCGACGCAAAACTGGTGAGCCAGACTGACACTGAAGACAAGTTCACCATGCTGTTGCGCAACAAGTCCATACTTTCGAAAACTGCCCTGGATGGCGAATACTTGTCATCCTACGTTAAGGTCGACGAAAGGCGCTGGTACAGCATCTCCTACACCACGCGCATCCGGGAGATCAAAGATTACGGTGAGCCCAACGAACGGGAATTAGAGCCCGACGTGGGCAGCGGTTTTATTTGGCGCATCTATAGCAGCGCGCGATTCGAGGAGCGTGACGGCGGCGTATACCTGGAGATCGAGGCCGTCGCCCTCAGCCGCGACATCCCGGCCGCGTTTCGCCCATTAGTGAATCCGATCGTGCGCCGTCTGTCAAAGAGTTCCGTCGTGTTATCTCTCCAGCAAACTCGAGACGCGGTGCATTCCACCACTGGCGCTGAACCCACGACTACTGCGACATTCGTCAACACGCACTCCCACTGAATTGTGATCGCCGCAACTTTCTTGCGCGCAGTCTGGCGGCGTTGTTAGCTGAAAGCTCCTTCGCGATTACCTGTCGAAAGCCATCGCCGAGCCTGTCAATCTGATCATTCCCACAAACTACAACGCCACCGTCGAAGCACTCGGCAACAGGTCGCTCGACTTCGCTTATCTCGGCGCGCTGACTTACCTCAAGGCCCACGCAGGGTACCGCGTCCTCGCGCTGGTGCAGCGAAGCGTGGACGAGAAATTCCATTCGCTGTTTATCACACCGGCGGCCTCATCCTTGTCTAGCTGATGGACGCCGCCGGCCAACTCGCTCGCCGCTCCGTACTTCGGCACAACCATCCACGAATGAGTTCAGATGCTCTCTGACGTGTGCGCGTCGTTTCATTTCGCTTTCTCCTTGAGCAGAGCATCAAGGTTTTCGCGAATCTCGCGCGTCGTCGGGTCATCCGGCCCCAATGCCTTGCCCGCAGTGGTCAGAGCCCGCCGGAATAACACCTCAGATTCCTCATAATCCCCTTTCGATGCGAGCAGCCCCGCCAGATTCTCAAGCGCCATGGCCGTGCGCGGATCGCCCGGTCCAAGCGTCTTCTCAGCAATCGCCAAAGCGCGGCGATACAGAGGCTCGGCGCCCGCATAATCCTCCTTCGATTCCAGCAACGCCGCCAGATTGTTGAGTGACCCGGCCGTATCCGGATGCTCCGGCCCCAAATCCTTCTCGGCGATTTCCAACGCACTCCGGAACATCGGCTCAGCGGCGCCAAGATCCCCTTTCGATTGCAGAGTCAGCGCCGACCGGTTCAGCAACGTCACGCGCAGCGACTTGTAGGTTCGCTCGGCATCCGGGTCCGGCTCGGTCCGGCGCTCCAGGTAGCGCTCCATCCACTGGCTGGCCTTATCAACATTGCCCTTGAACGCATACAACTCACTCAGACCGCGAGCACAATAAGGGCGCGCGGGATCGTGGAGAATATGCTCGTTGCATTGCGCCTCCAGACTCTCGAACGAAGCTTGCACCGCATTCAGCGGCTGCACACCCGATGGCGGATGGCGCATAAACACCACGCTCTTCGAATCCGCGTGGACCAATTTCCATTGATCCCGCGACTCCGCCAGTTCCATCACAATCGGATACACCTGCCCCGATAAATAATCGAACCCATCGGTAACAACCATTTCAATTCCGTACTTCTCCAATGCCCCGGAATCGGCATTCATCAGGATGCGCCGGTAATCCGCGAATGCCCCTTCGCTCAAGCCGCGCGGATCGATGAAATCGCGCTGCATCGGCCACAATCGCCACATCAGGTAGCCGCCGGTTTCATAGTTGTTGAACATCCGGTCTGCAATTCCATGTGCCTGAATAAAATCGGCCGCGCCCGAAGGAAGTTCCCACTCCGCGGCGCGCAATGCAAATACATTCCCCCGTTTCGCCGCCGGCACGACATCGAACGTAAGCAGGGCCGCAGCCGCGAGCAACACCGCGATCGGCGGCAGCGCCCGCCATTTCGGAACGTATGCCGCCATCACCACCGGACCAATCAACCCCACAAAGATCGTGTTCCGAATAGCCAAGAGAGAAATCGCAGCGAAACCAAAGTACAGCAACCAGTCCACGGGCCGCGTACGGCGCCACGCCACGAGCATCGCCAGCAACGAACCGAACAATAGAAAACTGTAAATTCCGAACTCCCAAAAGATCGGCCGCTGCCACTCGAGATTGTTCGATTGAATCACGCTCGTTCGATATAGAAACAGGATCTGGACCACCCGGAAGCCATTGGGATTGACACCCGAAATCAGGAAGCAGGCCGCCGCTACCAACCACAACCGGCGCTCATCGCCAACCGGTCTTTTCCGCAGCCGCGCAATCAGAGCCTCCGAGCAGTACGCACCCAGCATCAGCCAACCCAAGAAGAATCCAGCATGGCAATTGGCCCAAATCAGAAAAACCACCGGCAGCATCCACATCCAGCGGCGCGATTCCAGAATCGCCATCGTCACCGCAAGGCCGGCGAACGTCACTAGAAATGGACGGCTCTGCTGGAAATGAAACGCCATGCCGGCCGACACCAAGGTTGCCGCCAGACCCATATAGAATTCGCCGGTGCGGTGAAATGCAATCCACCCCGCGAGCCCGCAAAAAATAATCAGCAGCGCGGCCCTGGCGAGAACAAGCCCCGGAAATCCAGCCAGCGAGTAGATCACATACATAACGATCTGCGCCAGCCACTCGCTAGTCAGATTGAAGTGTCGCGTGATTTCCTCGCCGGAATATTTTGCGCCTATCCCGCTGGTGTAAGAAAACGGATCAGGAACAGTCAGCGCGCGCGTCTCCAGCGAGTGCTGTCCCGTTTTCATATGCAGCCAAACGTCGGTATCCCGAATCTCGCCTGTGAACAACGAAAGCAGCAGGATCGCGGCCAACGTCAGCAGAAGCGGCCGCAGCCACCCGAGTCCTGTCGCGCTGTCCACTGGTGCAACGGAAACTGTGGTCTTGACGCCACGAACAGACATACTGAAGCGCCACAATTGTAACATCGCCCGCGAGCGTCTCCCGCCCTGGCATAGTATTGTGAGACACCTGAAAAATGCTGACGCGAACATTCGGAATACTACTCAGCGCCGCCACAATGTGCGCCCAAGTCCAGCCGCCACGAGCGCCATGGCGAGGCGCGGGACCAACACCCTGCACGGGATCCGACGGCGGAATCTACCAATGCCCACCCGCGCCCCGAACCCTCGCGATCCGCGCCGGCCGCCTCTTCGACACCAAGACCGGGCAGATACTCACCAAACAAATCATCCTCATCACAGGCGAGCGAATCACCGAAGCCGGACCCTGGAGCGGAATCAAGATCCCAGCCGGAATCCAAATCATCGATCTCAGTCAAGCCACAGTCCTGCCCGGCCTGATCGACGCCCACACGCACATGTTCAACACGCGCGGACCGAACGCGACCACGGAAAGCTCCATGCTCATCGCCGTACAGAATGCGCAAGCGGATCTCCGGGCGGGCTTCACGTCGGCGCGCGATATGAGTTCCCATGGGAACGGATACGGCGACGTCGAAATCCGCAACGCCATTAACGAGGGCCGCTTCGATGGACCTAGATATCAGGTGTCCACGCTCGGCATTGTTTGGGGCGCGTTTCGAAACCCGGCAGTTCCGGAGAACCCGCTGGCCGCCAAAATCGTAAGCTCCATCGACGACGCCCACGCAGCCGTGCGCGAGGCGATCAAACACGGCGCCGATTGGATCAAGCTGTATCCCGCCGGAGCCTACTCGTTCACCGCGACAGGCCAGGATCAATATCAGGTGACCTATCCCCTGCCCGTCTTGCAGGCGCTGATCGACGAAACCCATCGCCTCGGCAAGAAAGCAGCCTGCCACGTCTACGGAGGCGAAGGCCAAAAAAATGCCATCATCGCCGGCTGCGACACCATCGAGCACGGCTTCGGGCTGAATCAGGAGCAGCTTAATATGATGGCGGCAAAAGGCCTCTACTACGACCCGACGCTCGTCCGCTACACCGAGCCGTATATGGACGATACCGACGCCCGAAACACCGGAGGCAAGTATCGCATCATCCCAATCTTCGAAAAGGCTGCCTCAATGGCAGCCGCCACCAAAGGAATCAAAGTCATGATGGGCAGCGGAGCCGACGGTTCCACCTACGCACATGGAACACAAGCACTCGACTTCGAGGCGCTCGTAAAGCGCGCAGGTCTAACCCCGGCCCGCGCGATTCAAGCAGGGACCACCATCAACGCCGAAGCGCTGGGATGGCAGGATCGAATCGGCTCAATCGACAAAGGAAAATATGCGGACCTGATCGCAGTTTCCGGCGATCCACTGGCCGACATCACCGAACTGCAGCGAGTTAAATTTGTAATGAAAGGCGGAAAGATCATCAAGAACGAAATAACCAAATAATATGGCCCACGTCTTCATCTGGGCCATCACCGCCGCCACCATTTTACTCATCCTCACCAGACCCAAACAAATTCCAGAGGCCGTCTGGGCCGGTTCCGCTGCATTGCTCCTGGTCGTCTGCCGCCTCATTTCCCCTGGTGACGCGCTCGCCGCCGTCGGACGCGGCACGGACGTTTATCTTTTCCTGACCGGAATGATGGTGCTCGCAGAACTGGCCCGCTATGAAGGCTTCTTCGATTGGCTTGCGGTCATCGCAGTCAAAATCGCCAAGGGGTCGCCGTCGCGGCTCTTCGCCATGGTCTACGCAGTGGGAACCATCGTCACAATTTTTCTGTCCAACGATGCCACGGCCGTAGTCCTCACGCCGGCAGTTCTCGCGGCGCTGAAAAAAGCCCGCGCCAAGCCGCTTCCCTATCTTTTTATATGCGCGTTCATAGCAAACGCGGCCAGTTTTGTTCTACCGATTTCAAATCCCGCCAACCTTGTGGTCTACGGTTCCACGATGCCGCCACTCGGAACCTGGTTCAAATCATTCGGACCTCCGTCGCTGGTTTCCATCACCGTTACTTTCGCCGTTCTCCGGTTCGCGATCCGAAAGGATCTCAAAAATAAAATTGAGACTCGCGTCGATCAAGTGAAACTCTCACCCGCAGGAAAGCGAGCGGCCTTCGGCATCGCAGGAGCGGGCATAGCGCTGATTCTCGCTTCGGCCTTCAACATCGACCTCGGACTTCCCACATTCCTGGGTGCAATCGCAGCCACCGGTTTTGTAACTCTGGAGGATCACCAGGCGCCGCGCGCCATCATAAAAGATATCTCGTGGAGCATACTTCCATTAGTCGCGGGCTTATTCGTTTTAGTCGAGGCAACGAACCAGGCAGGCGCACTCGCGTGGAGCCAACGGGCGCTTCAGCAAGCTGCGAACGCAGGCCCCGCATTCGGCAGTCTCTCAGCCGCATTCGGAGTGGCGCTGCTGTCCAACATCGCGAACAATCTTCCCGTAGGACTCGTAGCAGCAAGCGCCGTTCACTCCGGAGCCGTCTCAAACCTGATCACAAACGCAGTCCTGATCGGCGTGGATCTCGGACCGAATCTTTCCATCACCGGTTCGCTCGCAACCATTCTCTGGCTGGTCGCCCTGCGCCGCGACGCCGAGGATATCAGCTTCTGGCAATTTTTAAAAATGGGCCTGCTAGTCATGCCACCGGCACTGGCACTATCGGTGGTAGCATCTTGGGCCGGATCTCTCCTGGCGATTTGACAACGAATCCCCATTCATCTTAATATGGCGTGTGACGACAGGTTGTGATGCGTAATAACAATCCAGCAGGTAAACCGCTGACCGAGCCGGTTCTGTTGATCCTGATGAGCTTGGCGGACAAACCCCGCCACGGCTACAGCCTGATGAAGGACATTGAATCTCTCAGCAATGGCCGCGTCCAGCTGAGCACCGGAACTCTCTACGGAGCCCTCCGCAGACTTCTGGAGGATCTTTGGATCGCGCGTTTCGAGCAAGATGACACCTCACGAGAGAAACAAGCCTACAAGCTGACTCCTGCGGGCCGTCGACAACTGCAAGCGGAGTTGGAGCGGATGAGACAACTGACGCGCGCAGCAACGGCGCGCCTCAGAACGAGAGAGGCATGACATGGATTTGCGGCGAGCCCACCGAACTCTGCTTCGGCTGTACCCGAGCGATTACACCGCGCTCTTCGCCCTGGAGATGCAGAATGCCTTCGATCAGGCGGCTGAAGAACGCCGGCTGCAATCCAGCCCGGTTTTCGTTCGTTTTCTGCTGGGCGAGTTCATTGGTTTATTAATCGGCGCCGGCGCCGAGTGGATTGCCAAGTTCACTACCGACAGCTCGGTCAGGGGCCGCTGCCTGCCTGACTTACGCATGATGCGTCCTCCTGGCGTCCCTCGGGAATTATGGTTCGCCGCGACGTGCCGGAACGCTGGTCAAGTTTCCCTGCCGGACGAAGTCCTGGAAGCGCAGGACAGGATATCTACGCTGATCCGTCGCATGGTACACGCGATCGCCAATCACGATTTTCCGGGTGCACGCCGCTATTCAAACGAGGAACGCCAGGCGCGCAACGAGCTTCGCCGGCTCCAAGAAAAATACAACATCGACGATAACGGATGCTCGTAGGACATTTCGCCGTTGGTCTGGCAGCAATACGCGTGGAACCCACGGTCTCCATCGGAACGCTGGTGCTGGCATCCATGATGGCTGATCTTCTCTGGTGCATTTTCCTGATCATTGGAATCGAACATGTGCAATTCAAGCCCGGCATCGGGGCAGCAAACTACTTCAGCGCCTCAGATACTGTCATGAGCCACTGTTTGTTTATGGACGGGGTATGGGCCGGTTTGCTGGCGGCGGCTTACTTTTTGAAAAGGCGCAACCCGCGTGGAGCATGGGTCATCTTCGGAGTTGTTCTGAGCCACTGGCTGCTCGATTGGATCAGTCACCGGCCGGACATGCCCCTCAGTCCGGGTGTGCACAGATACTTCGGATTGGGCCTGTGGAGTTCCATCCCTGCTGCTATCACGGTCGAAGGTGGCTTCTGGCTCCTGGCGATGATCCTTTATGCGCGCGCTACCCATGCCAGGAAACGTACTGGCGTTTACGTATACTGGACCGTCGCCGCTGTCCTGACCCTGGCGTGGCACAACAATCTCGCCGGGCCGCCACCTCGCGATCCCCATGTGGCACCCGTTGCCAGTTTCTTTTTTTTTCCTTGGCGGTCGCGTGGGCCTACTGGATGAACCGGCTCCGCCCCTGCCTGGGCACAACCGGTTGACCGAAGTCGCTCCGCTCGACCCCGAACGGCTCTGCATTGGGCTTCCCGCGACTCTTGCGCATCGAGTCATACGGCGGACCCCTTCTATACTACGGCGGTGAAGATCAGCAAATATCGTTTAACTCCACCTGTAGAAAGTTCCGGAGGTTTCTCATCGAGACGCATGGCTGACGGTCGCCTTCACCCACATATTCCTGCGGACGAGGCAAACATAAACCGTAGCTGATATTTGCTAACGGCCGTAACCAGTCGGGGTCCAATATATCGAACGTCGATGGGTATACCGAGTCGGGAATTCCTTAAAGGTACTCTTGACATGCTGATTCTTCGGACCTTATGCCGGGGCCCCAACCATGGCTACGGGATCGCCCTGCATATCCCGCGCACGTCGCAAGACGCTTTTAAGGTGGGGGAAGGTTCGCTCTATCCCGCTCTGCAGCGTCTGCTGGTCAACGGCTGGGTGCAGGCCGAATGGGGAGTCACCGACACCAACCGGAAGGCGCGCGTTTACCAGATCACGGCTGCGGGCAGGAAGCAGCTTGCGAAAGAGGTCCGCGATTTCGATTTTGTCTTGGCTGCCATCGCGCGTGTCATGGAGGGCGTATGAGATTCTGGAACCGCTTTCGATTGCGGACGCGTGGAGCCAGCCTGCACCGCGAACTCTCCGACGAGATTCGCCTGCACCGCGAAATGCTGCAAGAAGAATTCATTCGCGATGGCATGCCGCCCCCGGAGGCCGCGCGCGGCCGCGCAACAATTCGGCAACAGCTCCTCCGCCGCCGATCTAAGCCGCGACGAATGGACCTTTCCCCGTTTTGACGCCATCGCCAGAGGCGTGCGCTTCGCCTTCCGCCTGATGCTCCGCCATCCGCTGCTCACCGGCGCGGCGGTGCTCACGGTTGCCTTCGGAGTCGGCGCCAATATCTCTATCCTGAGCATCCTGGAGACCGTGCTGCTCAATCCTCTTGGCATGCCGCACACCGATCGCGTGATGGCGGCGCGCGTCCATATCGACCGCCTGCATATGAAGAACTCTGCGGCCTCCGCCGCGGATTTTCAGGACATCCAGGGTCTCTGCGATGTTTTCTCTACCGTTGCCGCTGCCGAAGTCCGCGTCTGGACCTACGAAGCGGACGGACAGGCAGTACGGATGTTGGGCCAGGCGGTGACGCCCGAGTTCTTCACCGTATTTTCCGCACCGCCCGCCGTCGGCCGCTTCTTTACGGCGGACGACCGCGAAAGCGTGGTGCTGACGTACAGCATGTGGCAATCGCAGTTCGGCAGCGACCGGAATGCGCTCGGCAGCACACTCTCGTTGAACGGCAAGCCCTACCGCGTTCTGGGAGTGAGGCCGGCTATTCGAAAACGTATCGGTTACGTACAGATTCCTGCGACGAGGCACATTCTAAGGCAACACTGAGGCGGGATTCGCTTGGGAGGGAAGGCATAGAACCGTTCAGTATATCCACATGGCCGAACGGGTGAATACAATATGGTTCGTCGTGTCTTTCACGTAAGGGATTTGGAGGGTAAGCGGCCTTTAATAACTCAGTACCGGTGTAACGGCACGAAATCACGTTTAAACACCGGTACCAAAGGACGCCCGAACTTCTGCGGTTAGTTGTGGAGGATTTGGTTAGGAACCAGCGGCCGCGAGGGCGCTGCTTACTTTACCGAAAATGGTCGTGATCTGCGCGGCAACACCCGGCATGATCGCGCCAGCGGCGACCGCGACAAAGCCGGCCATCAAAGCATACTCGATCAGATCCTGTCCGCGAGCATCCTTCATCAATCTGAGTTTCCAAATGAGCTTCATTAGTTTTCTCTCTCTCTCTCTCTCTGCACTTTTTGAACGTGTGATACGACAGCTTCGAACTGATAGTACCAACCTGTGAGCCGGGCTACCATCAGCACAACCGCTCCAAAGACCGGGTAAATCAACCCAGGTCGCGTGGCCCAAACAGGGTGATAGCAATCGTACAAGTCTCTTATCGGCACGGGTCAGTCCAGTGCATTCACAACATTTTGTAATTCAATCTCCAATGTTTGCAACGCGGGCAACCAAAAATCGCCAAAAACCCCTGTCTGCCATGCCAGTATCGGCATAGGAGAAGGAAAAATGGCTACTGCAGCACAAGTAGCAGCAAACAGGGAAAATGCGAAGCGTCCCCGCACGCTGCCCGAAGAAACGAAGGAATCGCTCAGAACCCGAGCTCTCAAGCACGGACTCACGAGCAAGAGAGACGTCGACACCGTTCTAAAAGGCGAAGACAAACAGGAGTTCGAGACAATCCTGAACGCCCTGCTCAGCGAGGCGACGTTAGGCACCGCCCAGGAAATCCTGCTCATCAAAATGCAGGCCGAAAGCTTCTGGAAATCCCAACGGGCCGGCCGCATGGAAGCAGGCGCAATGGATACCAGTCTCTCAGTCGTGCAACTCATGGACAAAGTACCCATGGATCTCACCGAGGAAGGCTTCGGAGCAGCCCTCGCCATCGCCTAT
>Ga0105240_10005028_pt1 | contig 19847 bp, 9 predicted proteins | sample KBSC54metaG_FD_80426 | JGI IMG/M metagenome (GOLD analysis project Ga0105240, IMG submission 80426) | Corn rhizosphere microbial communities from Kellogg Biological Station, Michigan, USA - KBS C5-4 metaG | ecosystem: Host-associated > Plants > Roots > Rhizosphere > Soil | place: Michigan, USA... | reverse complement strand
CTGAAAACTTCTTCCATTCAGCGGAATGTTTTCGACAAACTGGCGATCGACGACGGTACTGACGGAGGCGTCAGTCGTATTGAGCAATGACGTTCCCGCGTCCACGGTAATGCTTTCAGAAGCCGCGCCGACCGGAAGTGTGAAATTAAGGACCAAAGCGCTCTGGACATTCAAAATGATGCCGGGCTTGATGATGGTCTTGAAACCGTCTTTGGAGACTTGGACGCGGTATTGTCCTGGCGGAAGGATTGGGACGGTATAGAGTCCCTCGGCATTCGTAGCACCCGGATAGCGAACCCCAGTTGCCTCATTCAAAATCAGGACCTGAGCGTTCGCGATGGCCTTACTGGACGGATCAAAGACAATGCCGCTGATGGTAGCGTCGGTCGATTGGCCCCAGAGCACGGGCTCGCCAATCAGAAACAACGTGAAAATGAGTAGGGCAAGACACTTCATGCAAAGCTCCCAGGTGAAGAGGAATCGTGCGACATCCCCTTTACGAAAGGTCGTGCTGAATTGTGTCAGTAGTCGTTACATTTTCTTGCAGTCATCCGAAAGCGGTGGTTATCCTAAGGATGATTCGGATCGATGTGAAGTGACGCAAAAAGGAGCGGTTTGCCAGTTGGCTTGGCACTCCCGCCCTTAGGCTCTACGGTGACGAAGACCGCGTCGATCTTTGAGAGCGTCGCTGAGTCATTGAATTTCAAGGCCCAACGTTTTTGACTCGCATCATCCTCATAAAGGATGCCTAGATTCACATCGTGATGATCGTCCGCTCCGCGGCGACCCCATGCCTGAAACGTTGCTGCGTTTCGAAGTCCCGGCTGCTGGTCCAAGTCGTATCCATAAAATATGAGCGATTTTCCTTTTGTATAGAAAATTCTTCCAAAGGGCTTTTGCGTGTTGCCCGTCTTCGCAACATCATAGATTTCGGCAATGTAAAGATCGCGAGCGGTGATTAGATTTCTGATATCGCGATCATGCTTGAGAAGTTCCTGATCTTGGGCAATGTCACTCTCTCTGGACTGCAGTGTCCCGTTTGCCTGCCTCAGTTGGGCTCTGAGCGCAGCTACATCCGCCAATTCCTTCGACCTATCGGCCTCGACCGAAGCAAGTTGGACAGTGAGGGCCTGCCTATCCGATTCCGCCTTGGCCAATCGTTCTCTGAGTTCATCCTGGCTGTGCGAAGTACTTTCGAGAGCCTGAGACTGGGCAGCCAGCCTCTCGTCTTGTTGATTTCGCTGCTCTTGCAACTTCGCAATATCCAAGTTGAGTGAACCAATCTGCTCGCGTAAAGAGGCGACCTCACGATCAAGAAGTTCCGTGCGATCACTCGCGGCCGGCCTACTCGCTTGAGTTGTCGATGACATTGCGGGAAGATTGGACGGCTGTGCGGGTTGAACGGGCTTCTGCGATGCAAAAGTTTGGGTCTTTCGATGCCCAATCTCGTAGCCCAACACCAGGACTCCGATCAGCAGTGCAGCAGCGATCCCGTATCGTCCTATCGAACTCCATAGAGAGTGGCTTTGCGCGACATGAGGGGAAGATACTGACGGCGAAGACTGTGTCGGCAACGCGGCGAAAAGTCTGCGTTCCGCATCCTCAATCGACCAGGTTGAAGTATGCTCCTTAGGTCGACTCCCACGGTCCTGATCGGAAGGCTCAGGCATGACCGAGGCAACGAGTTGCTCGTATTCCGTGAGAGCGCCTTTGCATTCAACGCAAACGCTCAGATGAGCATCGAGCCTACGGGTTTCTTCCGCCGAAAGTTCACCGCTGAGCGACAGGGCGTAGAGCCTTTGGCACTCCTGATGAAGGTCGAAGGGCCGTGTATTGGCTCCTCCACCAGATAGCTGTGGTCCCAGTTCTCTCACTTTGATCGCGTCATCGCGGGGAGAATGGTCTTCCGAATCCTCTCCAGACCACGATAGTAGAAGTTTCGGACGTTGACTAGAGACAGCCCCATGATTTCCGCGATTTCCTTCAAAGAGTGGCCCTCGGAAAAATGCAGCCTGATCGTTTCTAGCTGGTCGGTTGAAAGTTGGTCAGGTAGCCTTGCGGCCATGTCTTTGCCAAGCACCTCCTCCAGCAATGATCCGTGCAAAAGACACTCCCGGCTTTCCTCGGGGGTTCGTGCCGTACCTTCTTCGAAATCATGACTGGTATAGAAGTGACGTGAATTGAGATACTTGCGACGATCCAAGGCACGATTGTATGCGATGAGCAATATCCAGGTACGAGCAGTGCCCCGCACCGGATTAAAAGCGTTAGATTTTTGAAAGAGGAATAGAAAGACATCCTGAACCAGATCGTCGGCCTCCGGTTCGCTACGTAGAATACGAAGGCCGACGCTGCGAACAGCTCTTGCGAAGCGGCGGAAGAGTACGGCCAGTGCTTCTTGGTCCCCGCTGGAGAGCCTTCCTAGCAGAGCTTCGTCATCGAGGCCCTGCGTTTCCTCAGAGACCTTGAGGAGCGGCACAGGCTGCGACGCAGCGTCTAATGCAGGGGACTTCGGCTCGGTTCGATGCATCGGAATCCCAACGTCACCTGCCTCCCCTAGTGCACCTGGATCGAAGATCGCGGCTTCTATGCTCATCTGACCTCACCGATACGACCGGACGATTCTGTTCGGAAATATCCGATAACGAAGACTTTCAGGTCTCTCAGGAATCTGTCCGGCACATCAAAGTTGAAAACCCGTAGTATCGCTCGGTGTAAATGCGTCTGCGATTCGCCCACACTTCGAGTGTGTCGACATTGCGGAAACAGTTTGGAAAGAAAATTCGTTCTATCCGCAAGAGCCGAGGGATGACTCAGCAACAATTCTCCGAGCTTCTTGACATCTCAATTGACTTCCTAAGCCTTTTAGAACGTGGAATCAACGCCCCGTCATTCGAATCCATCGAGGCATTTTCGATCATTTTGGGTATACCGGTGCGTGATTTCTTCGATTTCTCAGCCGAGATCCGCTAGGGCGCACTCGAACCCCAATGTACGAGGTTCATAACCCGTAATATCGCTCGGTGTTTTGAAATTGTCAACTTCCTCAAACTTTTGGTGTGGAAGCTGTTCAACCTCAATTCGGAGTTCGAGTAAGGAAGCTTCGTTTAGATCGGGGATTAAGCCAACTTGCACTCGCAGAATTGACGGGCCTTAGCGAGGACCAAATCAGCAAAGTGGAACGCGGAAAAAGCTGGGTCGGAGAATTGACACTCGGTCCCCTCGCAAAGGCGCTCGATGTTCCACAGTCGTCTCTCTTTGATTACTCTGAAAACGAACAATTTCTAAAGAGTGGGGGCGATCGGACACGTGCCCCGCGAAAGTCAGCCACGCTGATTGTCCGAAGGGGCAAGCATGTGCTTGTGGTTATTCCAAAGAAATCTATTTGATCTACATTTGAGCCTCGATAGCCCGAAGAACTACGAGTTCCGTCCTTATTTACCAGCGGCGTTTTGGGCCGCCCACCGGCGCTTCACCGCCGCGGCAATCCGAGCGCGGCCTTCGGGTGTCAGATTCCGTTTCTTTTTGGCCGGTTTCACGGTCGCGGCTGGCTCTGAGGTCTTCTTAGGGCGTCCTCGGCGTATTTCCGGTTCTCCACCATCCGCTAGGACCGATCTGGCTTGCTTAAGGCGAGCGATTTCAGCGTCAATCTGCGCAAGAAGTTCCTTAATTGCCATAGAAACCAGTGTAGACGAGTATTCAAGGCAGAGCGCTTACAAGCCGAGTTGAACCGAACACACGGCGATACTCATCCTGTTGTTGATAATCCTACTCTTTCGGGAGTAGGATTATTGTATGAACGATGCCGTTTACACTCCCGCGCAAGCTTCCGCAGTGGCCGACCTGCCCCTTAAGGCCGTGCACAAGTTGATCGATGGCCGGCTGATCCGCCCCAGGCGGATGAAGGTTGGCCGGGAGTTCCAGCGGTTCCTTTCGCAAGAACAGTTGGTCTACCTGCGTCTTGAGGCCGAAGGCGTCCGCCTCCTCCCGCTCTCCACACGCAGGGAGGTTGCCAAAGCTGTTGAGAGTTCACCGGAAATCGACATGGTATGCCTGTCGGAGGGTTCCGCAGTCATGATTCAGGTAAAGACTGTGCGCTTGGAAGTTGAGCAGCAGTTGTTGCGGCTCAAAGCCGCGCAACAGATGACAACTTCCGACCCGGAGGTTATGCATGGAATGCCCGTTTACCGGAATACGCGCATTCCAGTGGAACTTGTAGCCGACATGCTGGCCGATGGCGTGAGCGTAGAGGAAATTCTTGAAGGGTATCCGGCACTCGACCGCAGTAACGTAGAACTCGCTCCGCTCTTTGTCCGTGCATTTCCTCGTCGCGGCCGTCCATCGCAGCGCCCCTGGGCAGCAAAGAAACCGGCCCGCGTGACACGTCACGCGGGGGCGTTGGCAGGGTAATCATTTGAAATGGCTGATTGATGAGTGCCTTCACGTCTGCCTGGTCGCACTGGCGCATAGCCGTGGAGAGCTCGCCGACCATGTGAACTATCTTGGCCTCGGCAGTTCCAAAGACTGGGAATTGTTGGAACTCGTCATCGACCGGGACTATACATTCGTCACAAACAATCGATTCGACTTCCTCACCCTTTACGTGTGGCGATAGTTTTGGTACGAAGGCCTGGGCGCGATTCGTCCCGCGGGGACGCAGTCGCGGGAAGGGCAGCAGGGATGCGGGAATTGCTCATCAGGAGACCCGCCTTTGCATTTAACATGCATCGCTTCAAAACCCACGTCAAGAGCTAATCGTCAAGCTATTGGCTAAGAGCTTGTTCGCTAAGACGTTAACGGACTAGGCGAGAACCTAATCAAAAATGCACAGTTAGTGTTTACGGATAGAAACGAAAAACAGTAAGTAACTGACGCAGATATGGTTTACGCGCGTAAACAGAAGAGTTATCCGCAGTTCCCGATTGGGGGTGACGTGTCACCCCTAAACCCGATGCGTAGCAGCGTGCTCTTTCTTTCGGTCGGCACAGAGGCCGGAGGACAGCCCACCGGCACATCCCCTGACGGATTAAGCTGACGCCGTTTTCTGCATCTGCTGGATCAGAGATTGCTGTACCGGCTGGAGCAAGGCGTGACTTCTGGCCATCCTAACCAACATGGCGAAGAAGTCCGCATCGGGATACCTTGCTGTCTTTCGACCCTGATGCGCGAGTAGCTGACCCAACAGGACGTGCTGAAGCTCGTTGATCGCTCGTAGCTTGTCGATCTGCTCCTGCGTGAGTGACGCCTCTGCTGTTAGGTCACGGAACGCGATGGTCAGGTCGAAAGACACTCGTCCAAGAAGCGCTACCTTCTCGTCATCGTTGAGGGCCACATATGCCGAACTTGCTTGCGAGCTATTCATATTCTGATCCCCACATCACTATTATGGCTCTTCCCACGGAGCCATTGGCTCGGATACATAAGGCTCTCTAGGCAGACTGTTTGTGTCAACACCGCGCTCTTGAAGAACCCGAAGTCGAGTATTCCCATCCATTACAGTTCCATCTGCTTTGACCTTCAGCGAGCCGGGTTGGCCTGGCTGTAGTGAGTCCTTGATCTCCTGGGTAGACATTTTTCGGATGTCGCTGATGTTCGAGTTCTTCTCCAGTAGGTCTCCACTGTGAAGAGGTTTGAGAGGAACGAGGGGCAGGCCGACTGCGAGCGCTACACCCGCTGGCGTTGGTCCATTCACAAGTGCTTTAGCATACCCTCCACCCATCGTTCGGAGGCCATAATTGAAGTCACCCCAGCTATGGGCAAGCATCATTCTCGTCAAGCCTGTAAACGCGTCTCCTGCTGGATCGCCTGGAGGCGGAGTTGGATCACTTCCTTGCCACTCTCCCGCTCCGTTATTTGCCCCCGCAGTCCAGAACAGACATCCCGCACTTCCGCTGCAATCTCTCTCACCGTTGTAATCTCCCTGCCAGCACTGCTGTGTGCCGCCGTTGCAGTCTTGGTAGCTTGCATGGCCATCTGGGTCGCGACGGGCGAGAGGATTGTTCTGGGTGTATGAGTAGAGATTTAGAGTCTGTGGGTCGCTTAAGTCAGCATAAGGCAACGGGTCAGCACCAGCCGCCCAGTCTGGCGACATCCAACGGCCCATACTGCTTGCGTAGTATCTGGCACCGAAGTAATCCAGTCCTGATTCGGTGTCTCTTTCTTTGCCGGTAAAGTGATGCGGGGTAGCGTCAGGTCCATTTGATAGATAGGGCGATAGATAGTCCCCGAATGGATCACTTCGCCACCAGTTAACAATCAATCCGGCAGAATCAACTTCGAGGCGTTTGGTACCAAGCCAATCATTAAAGTTGAAATAGAGAGCGGGGTCTGAACCTGCTGTCGCTGTATACGTCGCGATCAGCCCGCCATCCCCAAATACATTGTGATGTGCTTGATGGAGACCTCCGCCTACGTAATCTACTTCCACCTCTTGAACCCCTCCGCCCCCAAGAAGGTTCGCTTCTTGCAGTTGAAAGCCGATCAAGCTATTAGGAACGGAACATACGCTTCCGTGTGCAGGCCAAGTTGTAATCGAGCCCTTGGCTACGCGACCTCCGTTTGCGTTATAGACATATTGCGTGGCGACTGTTGTCAAGCGGTTTTGGACCGCGCAAACCCGCCCCTCAATGTCATACACATAGTTGTTGGCGGCGTCTTGCGTCACATTTCCTGCAGCATCGTAGCCTAAACCTGCCTGCATAGAGTCAGAATCGTGGATTTGGTTAGCAGTGTTGTAATTTGCATGGTGCGTGTCCACGACGTTGGCCCAGCTCGCTGGATCAGGGGTATTTGAAGGGCACCCACCATTTGTATCGAGTTCCTTCGTCCGATTGCCAAATCCATCGTAGAGCCAGCATTGGTAGTCGTAGGGACCGCCAGAAGCAAAGACGCCATTACCTTCATAGCCGTAATGGCTTGCTGTGCTCAACCGATTCAGATGATCATATGTGTACGTCCAGGAACCGACCAATGGATCCGCTGCTCGAACTACATTGCCAACTTGATCATAATTCAAGCTATACACATACGCCGTATTTTGGCCTTGTGGACTGCCGATCCCTCCAGAAAGCGCCAAGCCAGATGCTGTTGTCGTAAACGAGGGCGATGTGGTGTTGGCATCGGTCTCCATAGCGATAAGCGGTAGATTTCCGTACTGTCCCAATTGGACGGCTGTTAGGGTGAGTACAGCGCATGGTGTAACGCCGTCGGAAGCTAGGCCGCCGACGCACAGGCCTGCTCCCGTCATACCAGTTGGGGAATTGTTGCTGACTACCACGGTCACCGGTGACTGCACAAAGTGGTTAAAGTCATAGGCTATCTGTGAAGCAATCGAACTTGCTGTAGAACCAACGCCGAAATGCACTCCGTATGCTACATTGCTTACTTTTACACTAACTATTCCTGTGTCACCCGGGGTAACAGCTCCGGTGATTGTGACAGAAGCCGTCCCAAAACTTGCCGTACTAGTTGGATAAATCTCATTATCGAGCACGCGCATCCGGCTGTCATAGTAGCGATAGAGATTGAAATACCCGTCGCCGTTCCACGCTCCAGCGTATTTCGCACTCTCGATGCCAGCGGGGGAATACTTTAACACGCTATACAGATTGGTCGGATAGGTGCTCGCACCATACGAAGCCAGATTGCTGGTGATCCCGTTCAGTCGGCCTGCTGTGTCGAATACATAGCCTATGGTGATGCCGGTAGCCGTGTTGCCTCGGCTTATTTGATGGCCTGCGCGATCGTAAGAACTCGTGAGGGTGAATGCTGCACCGATCGGTGAGAAAGGAGTCTGAGCCTCTGTCAACTGGCGCCCCATCAGGTCGAAAGTTTGAGGAGCTTCTTCTGAGATGAGAGTTCCATTTAAATACGCTTTTTCATCCGTGAGATGGCCGATCGCATTGTTGCCACTAGTTGCAGATGTTGCATAGGTATACGTGGCGAGAAGCGTGGACGTCACCGCGGTGGGCGTGCTGACACAACCACTAGGAGGCGGCGCACTCCATTTCCCTACCGGGCGATTCAAAGCATCGTAACAATATCCAATTGTTACAGTGCCTGTAGTGGCATTCACGGCGGCAGAAGTCTTCTGCTTCAGATTATTATTATGATCATAGGAATACGTGACCTGACCGCTTTCAGGGTTGGACGAAGTGAGAAGCCTAGATAGACCGTCGTACGTAAAACTTCGCGTCACGTAGCTGGCCGAACTCCCGGTTCCACCAGTTTGGCTAACATTCCAAAGATTGCCAAAGCCATCGTACGTGTAGTCTGTCTCCATAGTTGGGGACGAGCTCGTGGCGCTGGGTTCGAGGACGGACGTGATCCTTCCAAACGCGTCAGAGGTGCGCTGCCACTGATTTGAAAGTTCATCGGTAAAGGTCACAACGCTTCCAGCGGTACTACCGGAATAGGCCCAGTTTTGACTCCCACCATCTTGGTTCGTTCGACTGGTTTTCCGATCAAGAGCGTCGTACTGATATTGAACTAATCCGTAGCTAGACTCGACCGTTGACCGATACGGATTCGATTCCGAGGCTACCCTTCCATTCGGATCGTACGTCGTATCCGTGTAAATCGTGCCAGAGGAATCGGACAGAAGCCTTGTTTGAAGTTTTCTTCCTAGCCCATCAAATGATATCGAGTTGGAGACTGAGCCAGAGGAAAGCGTTGTAGGCGTGGTGCAGGAAGTCGGAAGTGTGGCACCATTAGCTTGTAGTGTGTAGGTTGTCACTGAGCTCGGCGAAGAATCAAAATAGCAAGCAGCCTGCGCTCCGGTATCGGCAAGAGTCGCTGATGTTACACGCTGTAAAGCATCGTAGCTATACGATGTCGTTTGGCCGGCATTGGGTCCGATGACCGCAGAGACAGTTCCTGTACATGAGTTATACTTGAACTGCGTAGTGACAAGCAATGGATCGATGATCTTCGTTGGATATGCGGAACTGTCTGTTGTGGGTGCGCAAGAACTATTTCCCCAGCCATTCGTGTCGGTATATTGAATCTGTGTGATATTGCCGTTTGGATCGGTTTTCTGCGTGATCTGGCCATCGGAATTTCGCAGATAAGTTGTGGATTGCGTTTCTGTACCCGCCGTGACGGTAACCCCTATTACGTTTCCAACAGTGCCGTCATAGGCATAGGTCATCGTGTTTGATAGATTTTTGACATTATCAGTTTTCGTGGAGTACGAGAGCCTATCAAGGATGTGGACCTTGGCAGTGAAGTCGCCAGCGTGTTTCCATTGCTGTGCAGTCGAACGATTCGGATTGCCGTCGTAATCCTTCTCTACGATCGAAAGTGGATTGTCGATATAAACCGAACCCAAAGGAATTGAAGTATAGCTGTCATATGTGTAGCCTACCGAGCTCGTCTTGGTCACTCCACCATCGCTCTGGGTGGTCGTCACAGTAGTAGGTAATACTGAATCATAGTTCCATATGCCGTTATTTGACGTATTCTGTGGTGGGAAATCGTTATGCACACTGCGCAATTTAATATCGGAACTGTCGTAGTAGGCTACGTCGGTCTCCTGCGGGTTAGTCCTGGGTGAATAGACCGTATTGAATGAGTGAATCTCGTAATTCCCTAGAGGATGGACAGCTTTCATGGAGCTATTGAACACTCCACCTCCGACATAGGTATTGGCAGTTGAGATTTTCGCAGTATAGGTAGTCTGATCTTCCGCCGAGCAGGTTCCGCTTGCGTCCTTGCATTCGTATTTATCGAGCACCTGGTGCATGAAATAATTACAGGTCACGTTGTTCTGAAGTTTGGAGACATTGGGAACAGGCGGGAGATCATCGGAAATTTGGACAGGCTTAGTATAGTCGTATCTAGTGTAGCCGCCGTAGGGATAGCTAATCTTGTCTAGACTTCCCTCTGCGTTGAATTCCAGCTGATATTTTTTAGCGTGACCTCCATTTCCGGAAGGAAATGTAATAGTAAAGTAACTTTCCTTAGGCACACCAGAAACTGCAAAAGCACTTGTGCTAGGTGTGACGACCGGACTTGGATTCAATGTGGGTCCTGTGTATGAGCAACTGAACGGCTCTTTGTAAGAAGCGGTTTCTGACGACTGACTATTGGCAACAACGATTGATTGCAGATAGCCGTTTGAGTCTTTGTACTGAATGCCTAGGCTGCTTACGGTAATCGTGCGTCCGATCGTATCTGTTATCGCGAAAACTTGGCTGGTTGCAGTGCCAGAAGTTTTCTGAATCAGAATCGTATTGTTGTTAGTATCTACGATTTTGTCAGTAGTACGGACAATGTTTTCGATGTTATTTCCTTGGCAATCTCCATTGCCAGCATTGCAAGCACCAGAGGGGCGATGAAAATGATACAAAGTCCCGTCTTTGGAGATCACTTTGAAATCTGTGGGATCACTCGTATCTAGCTGGTAGAACGAGCCATCTGACGATTCTGTCACGGCATGTGCACTCAGATCCACGCCCGCATTTACCGTGTTGCAGTTCGTAATGTTTTCGAACGGATGGCTGTTTCCAGCCCAATCCATAAACGTGAAATTTGTCTCGCAAAATATATTGGTGACTGACGTGATCAAGCCGGCAGCAGAATAGGCGTGGTCACCCATAAACTCGATACCGGAAGTGAGCCGGGGAATGTTCACGTCGACCGGAAGGTAATTCCAATCTTGGCTCCAACGTCCACTAAAAGCCGAAAGCCCTTCGTAATAATGGATGGTGTCGTGTAAATGTTCTTGAGTATCCCAAGTGGTGCTAATTGTCATCTGCTGGACAGGATCATTCACCGAACTCTGACTGATGTATCCAAGCTCAAGGTTGTATCCTCCACGCTGAGGGAGGGATAAGACTGGGATATAGAGGGAGAGTGAGCCGTTCATCATCGAGACTAATTCGGAAGTCCCGTCGGTGCTCGAGCGGGGAGGAATGCCAAGTGGGCTCGAAGTAGTCGGACCGTTATCCGGTACTGACGGAGTCGGTATCTGAGCCCGTAGCAGCCCAGGTGCTCCACAAATCGAAAGAACAATAAGAAGTGAAGGCATCCACCGTGTTGATCTTTGCCCGACTCTTTCGAAAACCCGTTTTAAAAACCTACCTTCATAGACAAAAGGTTGAGATGAATCCGTCTGCTGCGACGAGCCGGTCTTGCTACGATTTCTGCTCATTATCTTCCCTAACTGTTAACCGAGGATGGACCATCTGACCGTCTCATGCACCTGGATGTAGCACTGCGCGAACGAGACACAGCTCTGTGCGAATTTGCGAACTCTCATCTTTTGAATCGTTGCTTAGGAGCAAAGACAGCGTAAACTATGAGATCTGGCTTCGACAAGATCGCAATTAAATAATTGCGTAGATACTACTTGATAATCCCCGAAGCTGAAAGGAGATAAGGTACAAGGGTAATGTCTCAATTTGAAAAGCAACACTCTTTCGCAAATTGACCACAGTGGATGCCTGAAGAATTGCCATGGTGCATTCTTCGTTGCGAGTGGCTCCTGCAATGGAGGCGGGAATCGCGGGCCATGTTTGGATTGTCGAAGATCTCGTAAACATCCTGTCAGAATGAGCAAGGTCTTATATCTTGCGATTAAACCTAAATAAGCCAGTTTAGGCTGTGCAGGAACTGTGCGGGATGATTGTGTATCTCTCTCAAGTTTTCAATGCAATACACTCGTTAGAAACTAGCAGATTCACAACAGACGACTCCATCGTAGCGAAGTTTTAGGGTACATTCACCTTTACTAGTTCCAACGTGTAGGGTCTTGTTGCCGCCCATCTTCGTCGGATGTCCGAGTCCGGAGGCAAGATCGAAAAGAAAGAGAATCCGTGGGGATGGCTTCCTGACGTGGAACTGAGCCTTGCAGGGCAAGACAGCTTGCTAGCGGCTCTCCCTAGGCTCGGAACACTGCGCGAGCAGCGGGTCGTCCTGATTGAAACACTAGCACAGACTTTCTCTCGCCCTGTGCTTGATATGACGGATTGGCTCGGGGCGATAGACCAATGAACGGAACGCCTCCCCAACGGCGAAAGCGAATGCCATTACGATCTACTGAGTGTCCTCTCTGAGCCCAAGGTGTCCGCGTCGGTCGGTCATTTTCTAAGGTCTATTGATGATTTTCATGAGCAACTTCAAACACTGCCTAATGGGGACTCTTTACTGGACACGACGGTTCCCGATGATTTTCGACGGGCCGACAAAACACTTCGCAATCTTGGAATGACTGACTATTCTCTTGGCAGTCTGCGAAGTTTACCGAAAGCGCTTTCAGAGTGCGAACAGCACATCGCGCGAGCGAAGAGCGCTAGCAATGAATTGGGTCAAGCGTTAGGAGTTCGTTCGTCCTTCACGCTTAGGTGCCTCACCGACCTGATCGCTGCTCGCCAATTACTTACAAAAGCGCCGATGCATCTCGCTCATCTACGAGGTTCCCGTTTTGCGAAGGATGGCCTAGCTCACCTTCTCGAAGCGGCCCAAAGAGAATGTTCTGCACTCCTGGCGGAGAGACAAAGCCTGTCGGATCATTTTGTGGTCGATAGTGAGACCTCTGCGCTGCAACTAAATGAGGCCGCTGCCGTCCTGGATAGCACGCCGTGGTACGGCAGATGGGCTAAGCCATATCGTGGTGCGGCGGCGCTCTTTAAGGCGCATTGCCATGCGCCACAGAAGCGCACGCGTAATCAAAAGGCCGCTTGCTTGCGTTTGCTCGCTCATAGCCGTGTCAAGATCGAAGCTTTCTCCAGCCGAGTGGAATATAGAACGGAGCTCGGTGAACAGTTTTCAGGCCTTTCTACCCCATGGGCAGATCTGATCGATGTCACGCGGTGGCATGAAGAGGTATTTGCGAGACTGCCAGAACATCAGCCTTTTGCTTCCGAAGTGCGGTCAGCCCTACTCACACTTCCGGCCAGTCGACTGCGAGGCATTCTCGGCATGGCAAGTGAAAGCTTTCCCGTGCCGCAAGAGTTGGAAGATGCGTTGCAGCGGTTAACGGATTTGCATGCACGCGTCCCAAATCTCAAGTTTGAGCAAGTGGACGCGGAAGTGGAAGCCTTCTTGGAGAATGTGCGCGTGATAGCGTCGGCTTCCTCTCTTGTGATGACGATACTTGAGCCAATCGCACTTGCAGACTCAACGAGCCGGACCCAGATTGTTGAGTTATTTGATCGCGTTGCGAAGGCAAGAAGTCTCCGCTATCAAATTCAAAACGACGAAGCGGCGAAAGTAGTTTTGGGTTTTCATTATGAGGGACTGGCGACTGATCCCACTCCGGTGACTCGTGCCATTGCTTTGGTGCAACGGATAGCCGCAACAGACTTCCCGTCAGAGATCAAGAAGTGGCTCTTGGCGCTGGAGTACCCAGAGCGCGTTCAATGGCTATATCGGTGGATCAAGGACCTCGACGACAACACTTCCGCCTTAGGCGCCGGAGAAAATGAGGTTGTAGCGGCGCTCGGGTCACCGATACCGTTTGCGAAGCGTTCGTCTGTTACGGCTCTTCAGAAGGCTGCGGCCGCAATTGACAAATGTCGGGAAACCGAATCTCTCTTACCGATCTGGATCGATGCTCAGCGTTCGGCGACACAACTGCGAAATGCGGGATTGGAGTATCTGGTCAATCAGTGCCTGCTCGGAGCAATTTCCTTCGAAAGTGTATCTGGAGCTTTCGAGTATCTCTTCTGCGACACGTTGCTTCGGCGCTTGTTTAGTGAACATCCCGACCTCTGGCGTTTGAGCGGCACCACTCATGAAGAAGTGCGTTCACAGTTTGCAGCGCTTGATCGATCTGTCATCAATCTCAACCAACTCGAAGTTGCGCATCGTGCGAGCCGTCGTATTGTCCCACCCGGAGTGCGAGGTTCGGTTGTCAAAGATACAACCGAGCTTGCACTTGTAAGCCACGAAATTACGAAGCAGCGAGCACATATCCCAATTCGACAGTTGATGCTTCGCGCGGGCCGCGCCATTCAGGGCTTAAAGCCATGCTTCATGATGAGTCCTATGTCGGTGGCGCAGTTTCTTGCTCCGGGCCATTTGTCCTTTGATCTGATTGTCATGGATGAGGCGTCACAGTTACGGCCCGAGGATGCGCTGGGCGCAGTCGCTCGCGGAACACAATTGGTCATCGTTGGCGATCCGAAACAGCTCCCGCCGACCTCATATTTTCAACGAACCCTAGATGATGAAGCGGAAGAGGCAGAGGACAAGACGGCTGTAGCAGAAGGTGAAAGCATCCTTGATATTGCCCTGAGTCGTTACCAGCCCGTGCGTCGTCTACGCTGGCACTATAGATCACAGCATCACAGCCTAATCGCGTTTTCCAATTCCGAATTTTATGACGGCAATTTGGTCGTCTTCCCATCCGCATATCACGACCACCCCGAGCTCGGGGTCAAATATGTTGAGGCCAAAGGTGTCTACGAGAATCGTAGAAACGCTCTGGAAGCGGAGCGCGTTGTAGACGCTATCTTGGAGCACATCGCACTGTATCCGTCAGAATCTTTGGGCGTTGTGACTATGAACTTTGAGCAGCGAGAACTGATCGAAGAGCTGCTGGACATGAAGTTGAAGCAGGATGCGTTCTCGAACAGTTGGATTGATGCTAGGGAAAGCACGCCCGAGCCGTTCTTTATCAAGAATCTGGAGAATGTTCAGTGCGATGAACGAGACGTAATCTTCATTTCAGTCACCTATGGACCTGATCCGCAGGGCAACTATTTTCAGCGATTCTCCGGGGTCAACAGCGCCACGGGACAACGGAGACTGAACGTGCTGATCACGCGGGCTAAAAAGCGAACGGTCCTATTCAGTTCGCTCGACCCCGACATGATCCGTTCAGAAGCGACTACACCGTGGGGAGTCCGCGCACTCAAGGGGTACATGCACTTCGCGAAGAGTGGAATCTCGGCGAGCCCTGAGATTTCACCTGGCGCTGAACCATCAAATCAACATGAAGCTGCTGTTGGGTCCGTCTTGAAGGCGAATGGATATGAGGTTGTGCCCCAAGTGGGAGTAAGTGGGTACTTCATTGACTTGGCAGTGAGACATCCTCACCGTCCGGGTGCGTTTCTACTTGGAGTAGAGTTCGACGGCAAGAGCTACCATTCGGGGCGATCCGCGCGGGACCGCGATCGGCTGCGGCAAATGACTTTAGAGAACCAAGGATGGAAGATCCATCGGATATGGTCAACGGATTGGTTCAAGAACCGGAACGCAGAAATCGAACGGTTGCTACATCGTGTCCGCACTTTAGAGGCACAACAACAAGTGCAGCTGCTTTGATACGCTCCCACGCCCGGTGAACACTTTCCATCACAAGCCAAAACCTTCACCCACAGTAATTGCCGAAGTCTTATCGACAGCATGACCGAGATTCGTTGCTAAAGCATATGCCGCATTAGTGAAGATTTGCGTGTCGTGAGAGGCGCGCGAGACGGCGACGTAAGCGAAGCGCGGGTTTATCAGTTCTGGGTGGACATTCGTGTCGATATTGATCAGCACGCGGTCGGCGGTGAGCCCCTGAGAGCTGTGACTGGTGACTGCGTAGCCGTGGTCGAAGTGCCGCATTTGATTGGCATCGAAGCTGACCGCTTTGCCGTTGTCCATCTTCACTGAGAGCTGGCCGTCGTTGTCGATCTGTTGCACTGTGCCGAGGTCTCGGTTGGCAACGCCTAGCTCTTTGGACGGCGCGGTAAACCCCAAACGGTCGCCCACCGCGAACTCCCGCTCCAACTCGCGATAGACGCTTACGCCATAGAGCCGTGCGGGGTTGTAGGTGACGTAGGCTCCATCTTCTTTCAGGACGGTTAGCAGGTTGTCTTTCGGTTGCGTAGCGATCACCTTCGTATAGCTTTGCCGCTCGATTCCGATGCCTTGGCTGCCACGCGGATAGTAGAGAACGTCATCTGCGGCGTAGCGGGCAGCCCAGGTCCTGTCGGCACCGGTCATGTCCGAACGGGGGGCGAGTACGCGCACCGCGTGTTCCTCCAAGGCGACTTTTCCAAGAACTTGCAATTCGGAACGCACCGCCTGATTGATCTGACGGCGCGAGGCGTTATCGGGAGAAACGATGATGGTGTTGTCCGGGCTGGCAGCGTAGCTCCGGGCAATGGCCGCGATGCGCTGTTGCGGGTCGGCAATCTCGGTAACGCGGCCCTGCTGTTCCAAGAGCGCCACACCTTCGGCGATTTCGCCGCGTGACAAATGCTCGACCGCCTTCAACAGTTCAAGGGCTTCCCGTTGACGAACAATCTGGTCAAGCTGGGCGGTCTTCATCCCGGCATTCACCAACTGCTCGAACGGCTTGCCGGCTTCGACTCCCTGATGCTGTCGGGTATCTCCAATAAGCAACACACGGTCGCCGGAATCCAGCTTGGTGAGGAAGTCGCGGACTTGTTTGGTGCTGGCGAGGCTGGATTCATCGACCATGTACAGATGCCGGTCGCCGCTAGGCTGGCGGGCGCGAACGAGGAAGCCCTGTAAGGTGTCGGCGAAGATCCCGGCATCGCGGAGCTGGTTCGCGGCGCGGGAGGTCGGGGCGAAGCCTTCGACGACATAACCGCGCTGTTCTGCGGCTTCCCGGACCGATTTCAAGAGGGTCGTTTTGCCGACACCAGCCCGCCCCTCCAGCCCTTGCACCACATCGCGCGAGGTCAAAATCTCTTCAGCGGCGGCCCGCTGTCCGGCGTTCAAATGCTGCTGCTTTTCTGTGTGGGCGACAGCGGCCTGGATAGACATGATCTGTTCGGCACGCCCGTGGCCTTGCTGCATCTGGCGCAGAATTTCTTTCTCGGTGCGTATCGTCTCTGCCGTCGTGAACTGCCGCCCGGTCTCGTGTTTCTGTCCGGGAACAAGCTGGAACTCACCGGAGGCGACGCGCGACTCGAAGCTGGCCCGAACTTCGGCATAGGTGACTTCACTCATTCCGCGGCGCAGGGCGTCGCGGAAAAGGTTGCGTTCATCGGTGACAGCTTCGCGCTCGAAGCTGCGCTCGCGGGCAAAGGTGACCGCTTCGCGGGCGAGTTTCTGCACGGTTTCCGGAGTGCGTTCGGCGGTGTGCATCCGCGCGCGCTCCTGGGCCTCAGCCACGACCTTGTCTGGCTGGTTACCGTATTCGGCGGCGAGTTGCCGATGGGCGGCAAGCACCTCGGCGGGCGTCTGCATGAGTTTTTCGCTGCGGCTGGCGTGTGCCGCGATATCCGCCGCTTCATATCCGTGGAGGCCGTCCTTTTCCATCCGCTCACGTATCTGGTCTCGGCGTGCGCTGGAGGCGTCAAGATACTCCAACGTGTATCCCTTGATCTCAGGCGCTCCACTTCTACCGGCTTCAATTTCATACCCAAGATTCCGAAGTCGATACGTCAGTTCTGATTGATATACGGCAGTGGCGAACTGCTGGGAATCGAAGTAGCCGTGCTCCTGGAGAGCGCGGGTTTGCCCATTCTCGCGCTGAGTGACATTGAAGATGACAGCGTGGGTGTGGAGTTGCGGCGCGGCATAGCCGTCAACCGGGCGGGCGGTATCGTGTTCGAACTTGGCAACGACGAACTGCCCGGTGGTTTCGGCTGGGTGATTCCCCCCAAGCCGCGCTTGTGTGTACCGTTCCAACTCCGTCAATGCGACCGTGACGGCCTCGGAGTGGGCTGTTCGTATTCGTTCATCCCCGCCTACCAGAGCGGTCAGCGACACCGACTTTGGCGGCGAAAAGGTAGCGTCCCATCCTGCGCGATGTTGTACGGAGGTGACGGTCTTTCCATCGGCGTTTGCGTACTCAAAGGACTGCCGGTGCATGACAAGCTGCTCGGCAGTGTACGGATGTTGCCCTTCAGAGAGACGTTGAAACTCTTTCGCGCCTACCGCGCCGGACAGGCCAAACTTCTCCGCAAGCTGCCCCTGCCACTGGCCCTGCACTTGCTGTCCCTGACTCCAGTAGTTCTGGTCGGGCGAGGTGAATTCGCGCTTGTGGTAGTCCTGTAATTTGGAGGCTGAAAGCGCCTTGGAGATTTGCAGCATGGCCTAATCTCCAAGGGAGAATCCGGCCTGTACGGATTCTGCGGCTTCTTCGAGCGCATCGGGTTGGGACGGTTTCTTCGTAAGCGTCTTCGGGTCGAAGGTAAGGTCGTCATCGTCCAGCGGGCGCGGCACGAACGCGGGCTGGGTGGCGGGGATGTCGTGATAGGCAAATGAGAATCTGGCTACCGTGTTACCCAGCTTCAGGAATGCGTGTCTGTCGGGGAGTCCAGAGATTTCCGAGTCCAGCACCAACGGCTCGACTTGGCGCTCGATACTGAAATTGTTGCCAGCGCGTAGGCCGGTGGAGTGCGTCTCACGCAGCCGCTCGATCTCGACCTTACCGATGGCGTTCGACACCCATTCGGCGGCCTTCGGTTCCGTGATTTTCAGGAATATCTTGGTCGCCGGCTGCGACAGCATCACCTCGGCCAGATGCCCGTAGATCATCTCAAGCTGAGCCTTACCTTGGAAGCCAAGGATGAGGGGGTTCCTTGCCTTTCTGTTCTCGGTAATAGCGGTGTGGAGTTGCGGGAGACGCTGCAAACTCGCCAACTCGTCCAGCACGAACCAGACCGGATGCTGGCTCTCTTTGGGCTCATTCAGGAGTCGGAGCACGAGCAGGTCGATCCATAGACTATGCAGGGGACGCAGCGCCTCTCGCTCGCTCGGTTTCGACGTAATAAAGATCCATCCCTTGCGATGCTCCGACCATTCGGTCGCGGTCCAATGGCTCGTCGCTTTCTCTTTCCGTGGGAGCATTCGCAAGCTGTCCGCGATTAAGCCAAGGGAGGCCAGGACGCCATTGCGCTGCTGCTGCGCACCCTTCGCAATCATCATCGCCATCTCGGTATTCTGTACCCGCCGGTCGATCTCGTCGGGGTTCGCCATCCACTCCACCAACTCCTGCGGCGTTGGGCCGAACGTCAAAAGGTGGGCAAAGATTTTCTGCGGTGTCTCGGTGAAGAATTCGCCCTTCTTGTCTGTGGTCGGTTGGTACAGGGACGCGGCAATGGCTCGGGCTTCGGCACGGCGGCGCAACTCTTCGGATGGTCCCCAATAGGGGCAGCGCGCATCGAGCGGATTCAAAATGATGTCGCCGCGATTGGCATCGTAGAACCGCTGCACGAACTCGCAGGCCGGGTCGTACACGATGGCAGAATGGCCGCGCTCTTTGATCTGTACGAGGAGTTGCATGACCAGCCGGGACTTTCCGGCGCCAGTGTCGCCCATGATCTCGATATGCTGCCCTTCGGCGCGTAGCGGGATACGCATGAGATGTTTGGACTCGGTGGTTTTGAACCCGATGCCATCGCCCTTGACGACCTTGTTGAAGCCTGTCGGGGAGACCAGGACGGGGCCTTTTAGAAGCCGCCCATACTTCATTTCTTTGAGCCGCCGAACGTCTTTGCGGACGGCGAACGGAAGCTGGAGAAGAAACACGGCGAGCCCTGACCAGAGTGGTATTCGGAAGATGCCCAAAAGCGAATCACCGTCATAAACGAAGCGGCGAAGGTAGTCATGCAGGGCCCGGTTCATGTAGGCGACCTTCGGTCCCCGATATAAAAACACGACGCCGGAGGCACGGGCCGCTGGGGATAGGGCCAAGGGGATCGGCTTGCCGATTAGCTGCGACGTAGAACCGGGTTGCACATCGGCTTCCGTGACAGGCCGGGTGTGGCGCTGACGGTCAGCAACCGTAACAAGCTGGTACTCGCTGCTCTGGCGCATGGTGCCAAGGAAACCTGTTTCGGCATAGCAGGAGAGGTAATAGCGTTGCAGCGGAGTCATGACAAAAGCGAGGTGGAGGTAAACGCAGACGACGGTCACCATGAGCGCAACAAACACGG
>Ga0105240_10005025_pt1 | contig 19851 bp, 11 predicted proteins | sample KBSC54metaG_FD_80426 | JGI IMG/M metagenome (GOLD analysis project Ga0105240, IMG submission 80426) | Corn rhizosphere microbial communities from Kellogg Biological Station, Michigan, USA - KBS C5-4 metaG | ecosystem: Host-associated > Plants > Roots > Rhizosphere > Soil | place: Michigan, USA... | reverse complement strand
TCGCCATAAATAAAATCATGAGCTGCCAGATCGAGCTGGTTATCCGCGAAATTGCCCCGCCCCCACTCCAGGTACTTCCGCGACAAATCCAGGCTGGTCGTATGAAAACCGGCCTTGGCGGCGCAGACAGAGAACCCGCAGGTATAGGCGAACGCGTTCAGCAACGTGGGCTGATTTACCTGTTCGAGGGAAAAATCGGACGCCACATGCCTGGTGAGCAGGCGGCGACGGTTATCTCGCTGATCCAGAAAAAGTCCGACGGAGTAGCCTTCGGCAAAGCTCAGCCCAAACTGCAGGCCATTCTCACGAACCAGGAATCTTGAAGGTGCCTCCTCGCCGAGCACCGGTTTCGGAGACGCTAGACTGGGATCGCCCCTAAGGGCCTGGCGGGAAAGGACTTTATGGTAAGCGCCGCGGGCCCCGCAGGTATTCATCAACGTGGCCAGTTTATCCTGCTGGTCCGGCCGGAGTGGCCCGTGGCCCTGCGAAAGGAGATACGCAGCCAGCCGATCGACATACCAACCAGGCCAACCATCACTGGCGCCGTGCAGCAGTCGATACGCATCGGTGCACTGCAAATTTATCAACCCCGTCCGCAGGCTCAGCCGGGGATCGCCATCAAAATTCAGCGGCGCAGCAAAGGTCATTTCCTGGCCGGAACCCGGATGTTGCAGCGTTATCTCGGAGGCGTGCAGGAACAGACGTGAGGCGGATGCGCCGCCGTAAAGCATGTCTCCCAAGATGGGGAAACCGCTCTCGGCGGCGTGCACACGAATTTGATGTGTCCGGCCCGTGAGCGGAACCGCCTCCATCAGGAACGAATTTGCCGCCGAGGTTTTAACTTCAAACCTGGTTTCGGCCTCTTCGCCAGTATGGGAGGAGCTGATGTACTTCGCCCCGAGACGAACCAACCGGCTTTTGACAGTCAGACAGTGTTGCTTCGGGGGGCGGTCGGTGAGGAGAACGTATTTCTTTTGGACCTTTCGTTGCGTGAACTGCTCTGTCAGCGAACGATTCGCCAGAGTGCTCTTGGAGAAGACCAGCACACCGGAGGTGTCTTTATCCAGGCGGTGGATGATGGCCAGGCTGGCCCAGCGCGGTTTGCGGTGCCTAAGCCAATCATATAAACCCTCGCCGGCATACGGGCTCGGGGCGTGCGTGTTCAGACCGGCGGGCTTATGGACCACCAGCAAATGCTCGTCCTCGAAGATCCGGCACGGCAACACGGGTTAATAAAACCATAAAACCGGCGGAAGTCGACTCCCCCCCACCCCGCGAGCTCGTTTTACCAGAAGATCCAGGCGTCCTTCCAGACCACCCAGATGCCCAGCAGGAAATTGGTGATGGCGTGCGCGGTGATGGCATCGCCGAGGCGGTTCTTGCGAATGACCAGTCGCTGGAAGATCAGGCCGCAGAGGAGTCCGCCCAGCCATTGGTAATGAGCCAGACCGAAAAGTGCGGACGTCACGATGAGCGACAGCCAATGCAGCCGGTTGAAGGGCATCGACCCGAAATCCAACCGCACGAAGTAACGGTAAAGGAAGGAGCGGTAGAAGCTTTCTTCGATGGGCGGCACGATCAAGGCCGAGCCCAGGGTGCGAACTGCCACAAAAAACCAGCCCAGCGCCGAACCCGCCCCGAACTGATCGAAGGGATTCCAGGGCTCACCTTTTTTGAACAGCACCTCGATTTTTGGATAATAGGGGTCCAAGCCCACCCAGATCACGAAGACTAACACGCCGGCAAACACAGCTTCCCAACTCACGGCCCAGCGCATCTCCGGCACCAACGACCGCATTTCCCAGATGCACCAGGCACCCACCAACATCTTGCCAAGATAGAGCCAGTAACGGCCCGGTCCGGCGGTGCTATCCTGGAGGACGGTCAAACCGACCAGCACCATATAGGGCAACACTCGCGCGTGAATGGGCGAGGTTTGAAGCTTTTTGCCAAGGAAACTCATCAACGGGCTTACCAAGCCCGCGGAAGTAAATGGGCAGTCCCGCCATTCGTCAATTTAAGAATCGTCACTCCCGCCGCGAGGGGGATGCATTTTGTGAGTCCTTGGGTCCTCGACCGTTCCTACCCGCTGTCTGAATTACTAAATCATGCTTACAAAATCATTTCCGAGAAGGCAACGGCCCTCCGAGTTGCTCCACACCGATCCAGGCAGCGAGCAGGAAATCTGAGTTGAAGCGGATCGGCCTAGTTGTCAGCCAGGCTCAGCACATTGGTTTGTCCCGCACCGGACAACGTAAGCGTGGCCATCGAGATCGCGACCACGCGCATCTCCCGCACGCGGTCACCAATAAACACGGTCCGGCCGTTCACGAGCGCGGAAGGCCTTTGCGGGTTGAAGACAATCCCCTGCAGTTTCAAGGGCGGGGGCTTTGGAGGCGCCAGGTCCGAAGGCGCGGAAAGGTTGCTCGTGGTCACGGACAATTGATTGGTCCCGACCGACACATCGGACGCCGCTAAGACGGGCGGGTTAGAAACTGAAGGCGCCGATCCAGTGCTGGGGATGGACGAAGGTCGCTGTGGAACGGCCGCCGAGGGGCTTTGACCTGGGCCAGGGGCATGCTCGGCCGTAGCTATCGAGCGATTGCCAGGGTGCGAAGCGGGAGCCAGCGCCTGAGTTCTGGGGGCTTGGACTTCGTCGGAACGCATTGACGCCAGGGCATGGTCCGAAGCGGGCGTGACCACAGGCGGAACCGCTCCAACATCTAAAGATTTTTGGTGCTCGGGGGTGTGGGCCTTCACGACCGTTGCCTCCGCACTATCCCCGTGCTTACGCAGCTGCCAGATGAAATTCAACGCCAGGAGAGCGGCCAGGGCCAGGACCGCCGGCAACCAAATGCCCCGACTCCGACGTGGCAGTGGTCCTTCCACGGGTTTTAGGGGAGGCCCAATGGAAGCGGGCGGGGGGTCGTGCTGTTGCGCGGCCTTGACGCGTTTCAAGGCATCGTTGATTAAGCTCATGAGTTCACAATCCCTTCCAATTCCCGAACCGCATGGTTGACCAGTCGAAAATCAATCCGCTCCTGCTGCGCCACAAAGCCGGCCAGCAGCGCCTTGTCGCAAATGGCATTCACCAGGCGTGGGATGCCTTTGCTGTACCGATACACCCGCCATAACGCCGGGCCGGTAAAGGAGGGAGGTTTGTTCCCTCCACAGAGATGGATGCGGTGGTTGATGTATTCATTCACCTCCGGCCGACTCAGCGGAAGCAAATGGTAACGCACTGTAATGCGCTGCCGCAATTGACGCAGTCGCGGATTGTTCAGGCGGTCGCGCAGCTCCGGCTGGCCCATTAGGACAATCTGGAGCAGCTTGCGATTATCCGTCTCCAGGTTGGAAAGCAATCGAACCTGCTCCAACAACTCGTCGGTTAAATCCTGGGCCTCGTCGATAATGAGCACCGCATCTTTGCCCGCTTCAACCTGCTGGAGCAGGAACTGGTTGATCACGGCCACCGTGTCGAGACGGTCGAGCCCATTCACCGGCAGCCCGAATTCCAGCGCGATCGCTTTGATGAGCTCTTCCGGACTCATCACAGGGTTCAAAATCAGGGCGGTGGAAAAATGGTCGTCCAACTGCTCGAGCATCGCGCGGCAAAGGGTCGTCTTCCCCGCGCCTACTTCGCCGGTGAGCTGAACAAACCCTTTCCGCTCGCGGATGCCATAGATTAAATGGTTGTAGGCTTCGCGATGCTTCGCGCTGTAGAAGAGAAACCGCGGGTTGGGCGTAATATCGAAGGGCGGTTCGCTTAAGCCGTAAAAGTCCAGGTACACACAGCGCGATCAGCACAAAGGGTGCCGCGACCGAAAGGTCCGAAGTTGGGGCGAAACCCGGGCTGGACTGTCTCAATCCACGACAGAACCAACTTGCCGAACAGGCCACTCCGTAAAGGCCGGCCAGGCGACGCGCAAAAGTTGCCGAGTGGCCGATGAGGAAGTCTCGGGCCGAAACCGGCTCTGGATTGGCCGCCAACCCAGGCTCAGTTGGCTTCGAGAATCTCCCGCGCCGCACGGATTAACGCCTCAGCTTGCGCCGGCGTTCCAACCGTGATGCGGAGGTACTCACTTACCTCTGGATGTGAAAACCAGCGGACCAGAATCTTGCGATCCCGGAGTTCCGCGAGCCACCGCTCCGCGGCGAAGCCCGGCGGACGCGTGAGGATAAAGTTGGTCTGACTCGGGAGAACCGCAAAACCAAGCCCCGTGAGTTCCCGGATGAGCCGCTCTCGGACCTTAATAATTTTGCCGAAATTAGCGCGATAATACGCCAGGTTTTCCAGGGTAGCGCAGGCGGCGGCCTGGCCGAGGCCGTTCACGTTGTAGCTGTCGCGGATTTTCTGCACCGCTCCGATTACAGATTCGTGCCCCACAAAATAGCCCACCCGCTGAAAGCAGAGGGAGTAGGCTTTCGAAAAGGTCCGCGCGACAACCACGTGCGGATACTCCAGCGCTAACTCCAGCGCATTTTCTTCAGCGAAATCGACGTACGCCTCGTCGAGCACGATCACCCCTTTGTGGACCCGGCAAAGCCGCTTAAGTTCCGCCGTGCTATAACCCCGTCCGCTGGGTGCGTTCGGAGTAGTCACAAAAGTTAAGGCCGCACGGAAGTTCCATTGGCGGCCGCGCTTCAGCTCCGGAACCGAAGGGAGGGTAAAATCGGGGTTCAGCGCCACGGGATTGGTCCGGGCGCCATGGATGTCCGCCAGCACCGGATAGAGCGAATAACTCGGGTAAAAAAACTGCACGAGGTTGCGTGCGCCGGCGTTCCTGGCAGCAGCGGGTTTTACAAAGCAGCGCACGGCCATCGCCAGCAGTTCGTCGGAACCGTTCCCGACGATAATATTTTCCGGCCGGCACGAATGCAGGCGAGCCAACTTCTCGCGCAGAGGCGCAGCGGTTGGATCCGGGTAAAGCCGCAACCGCTCATCCGTCGCCGCCTTGACGGCCGCGATAACCCGGGCGGAAGGCGGATACGGGTTTTCGTTCGTATTCAGCTTGATCAAGCCTCTGATCTTGGGCTGTTCGCCGGGCACATAGGGCGCCAAAGCTCGAATGCGGGGGGGCACCAAAGAGGAGGGATTCAAAGCCGGGGTGGTGCGTTTGTTCATGAGGCAAAAATCATCGCGCCGAGCCGGCCAATCGAACCTCGCGCGGCGGGTAGCGTGTGCTGGTGTGCCGACGTGGGGGACGCCGCGACGGGGCAGAAAGCGGGAGCAAGCTCGCCGCACTCCAAACGCTTCGCGAGAACGTGGGTTCGGCGGCGAAGGTAACGGGGAAGCCGGACCTTCATGAGCGTCCGATTCGAACTTGCGCGCTCTTCCCGTGGGCATCCAGGCCTTCCAGCTCGGAGAATTTCTTAACCGCTCCAAGCGCCTTCTTCAGGGCCAGCCGGTTGTACTCCACCACGCTGGTCCGGCGCTGAAACTGGTCGACGGTCAAGCCGGGGAACGAAATCCCGGCGCCTCCCGTCGGCAGGGTATGGCTGGGTCCAGCAACATAATCGCCCAGGACCGTCGGCGACCAGGGGCCCAGAAAAATCGCCCCGGCGGTGAGGATCGCTTCAGAAACCTTCCGGGGGTTCCGAACCATGACTTCGCAATGTTCCGGGGCAAGTTGGTTGGTCAACGCGACGCCCGCGTCAATGGAGGGAACCTGGATGAGCCAGGCATTTTCCAGCGCGCGCAAAATGAACTCCCGACGCGCCAGCTTTGTCACCTGCCGTTTAATCTCCCGCTCGACAGCCGTGAGGAGCCGTTTCGAGACGGTGACGAACCAGACTCGCTCGTGGCCGGATCCATGCTCAGATTGCGCTAACAGGTCGGCGGCCACGTAGGCCGGATTGGCGCTATCATCGGCCAGTACCAGCAGTTCGCTGGGTCCCGGAAGCAGGTCAATGGCGACGTAACCTACGACCAACCGCTTCGCCGTGACGACATAGGCGTTTCCCGGGCCAAAAATTTTCTGCACGCGCCTGATGGTGGTCGTGCCGAACGCCATCGCCGCGATGGCTTGCGCGCCACCAACGCGGTAAATCTCCGTCGCCCCAGCTGCCCGCGCAGCGAAGAGCAGCGCCGGGTTAACGCTCCCATCCTTTCCGCACGGTGTGCACACCACGATTTCGGGGCAACCCGCCACTTTGGCCAGCGTGACCGTCATCAGGGCCGTCGATACCAGCGGAGCGGTTCCTCCCGGTATATACACTCCCACCCTCTGAAAGGGATCGAACTTCTCACCAACGACTCCACCGTGGCTGTTCCGGGTCTGCCAGTTCCGGCGAAGCGATTTGCGGGCGAACCGGGCAATGTTGCCCTCCGCTTCCGACACGGCCGCCCGGAGCGCCGGGTCGGCTTTGAGCGAAACGGCCATGAGTTCCGCCTGCGTTACGGGCAGGGACTCGGAGCTCAACCGAGCTCCGTCAAAACGCTCGGTGAGGTCCAAAAGAGCCGCGTCTCCCCGCTGGTGCACATCCTCGAGGATGGCGCGCGTCCGCTGCTCGATCACGGGATCAAACAAGCTCGAGGGCGCAGTCACCTCGCGCACACGCCTGGCATAATCGCGGTCCGGATAGCGAATCACTTTCATCGGCCACGACAGTAAAAGCAGGCCCGGGGGTTATCAAGTTTTCACGGTGCCGGTTATCCGGAAGCCAGGCGTGGCGAAAGCGGCGTGGCGAAGCACCTTGAAAAGTTTTCTAAATACCTTAGATTAAGTATTCAATGAACGCCCCCGTCTGCCAGGTCGCCGCCCTTCGCCGCCGTTGGGCTGCGACCACGCCTCTGAAGGTTCCCGCCCGCTCAACCTTTCATCCGCTCCTCAAACTGAGTTTCCTGTGTTTGATCTCGGGCGCCCTCGGTGCCGAGGAAAACCACGGGCCGGACTCCCTGGCCCGGAAGGTGAGCTATTACCGTGACGTCCGGCCGATTCTGCAGGCGAACTGTCAAGGCTGCCACCAACCGGCCAAGGCCAAAGGAGGTTACGTCATGACGGAGTTCAAGCGCCTGTTGGCCGGGGGAGAAAACGAAGGGGCGGCGGTGGTCGCGGGCCACAGTGACCAGAGTTCGATATTGAAGATGGTAACGCCGAAAGACGGCGAGGTGCGGATGCCCAAAGGCAAAGTCCCGCTGGCGGAAGTGGAGGTCGCTTTGATCAACGCGTGGATCGAGCAGGGGGCGTTGGATGACACGCCCGCCGATGCCAAACGGCATTATGATCTCGAGCACCCACCGGTCTATGCCCGGCCCCCGGTAGTCACGTCGGTCGATTTTTCACCGGATGGAACGCTGCTGGCCGTGGCGGGTTTTCACGAGGTCTTGCTGTATGAAAACAACGGCGCGGATCTCGTCGGCCGGTTGATCGGCCTTTCGGAGCGGGTTCAATCGGTGCGGTTCTCTCCAGATGGGCAGTGGCTTGCGGTTGGGGGAGGCGATCCGGCGCGACTGGGCGAGATCCAAATCTGGGATGTGGCGAAGCGAAAGTTGGCGGTGTCCACCCCGATCAGCTACGACACTTTGTATGGGGTGAGTTGGTCGCCGGACAGCAAACTCGTGGCGTTCGGCTGCGCGGACAACACGGTCCGGGCCGTAGAGGCGGCCACTGGCAAGCAGGTAGTGCAGATGGGGTCCCACAGCGATTGGGTGCTCAGCACGGCTTTCTCCGTTAAAGGCGACCACATCATCTCGGGTGGACGCGACATGAGCGTCAAGCTGACGGACGTTGCGGAGCAGCGGTTCATCGACAACATCACCTCAATCACTCCCGGGGCGCTCAAGGGAGGTGTCCTCGCGGTAGCGACTCATCCCAGCCTGGAACATATTGTGGCGGCAGGTTCTGATGGGGCGCCGAAAGTCTATCGTATCTTCCGTGAGGTGGCCCGGGAAATTGGCGACGATGCCCAGTTCATCGCGGACCTTTTCCCCATGCCCGGCCGGGTCTTCAGCGTCCGGTTCAGCGCCGATGGGAAGCGCATTGCGTGCGGGAGCGGCCTGGACGGCTCGGGCGAACTGGTGATATGCAGTTACGATTTCACCAACGATGTTCCCAAGCACCTGCGCAAAATCATGGGAAAAGTCCCCGAGACGCGGCGGCCGGAAGAAAAGAAGCAACTGGAGGAATATAGGGCGCTGGGTATTCGGGAAATGGCCCGCACCTCTCTGTCCAACTCCGCCATCTATTCTGTCGCTTTTACTCCCGATGGCAAATTTGTTGCCACCGCAGGTTCAGACGGGATCGTGCGCCTGTTCAACGCAACCAATGGCGTCGTGACCAAGGAGTTCGTTTCCGTTCCGCTGACCAAAACGAACCTGGTGGAGGCCCGGCCGGCCTATGCCAGCGGGGCTGCGAGACCTGTCGAATCCACCCTCACGCCGGAAACGCTGCCCGAGGGGGCGCATGTGACTACCCTGGAGATCCAGCCATCCCAAATCGCCTTTTCCAGCCCCAATGATTATGCGCAATTGTTGGTCACCGCACGCCTGAGTTCGGGGGATACAGCCGACGTAACCCGGCTGGTTAAGTTCTCGGTTAAACCAGCGGTCGCCGCAGTCTCCAACCGGGGCGTGCTGCGTTCGTTAACCAACGGCGTTGCTAAGCTAGTGGTCTCCCTGGACGGCAAGCTGGCGGAAGCGCCGCTCAACATTGCGGGCGTAGGGAAACCCTACCGGGCGGATTTTATTCGCGACGTGAGCCCTGTCCTCTCGCACCTGGGATGCGACGCCGGGACCTGCCACGGTGCCAAAGAGGGGAAGAACGGGTTCAAACTCTCTCTCCGGGGATATGACCCGGAGACAGACGTGCGCTCCTTGACTGATGATTTGGCGTCGCGTCGGGTCAATTTAGCTTCCCCCGACGACAGCCTGATGCTGCTGAAAGCTGTGGCCGAGGTGCCACACGAGGGCGGCCGCCGAACCACTGTGGACGCCAAGTATTACCAAATTCTTCGGCAATGGATCGCCAGCGGAGCCACGCTCAACGCCAAATCTTCGAAGGTGACCAGCATCCAGCTATTCCCCCAGGATCCCGTGGTGCAGAAGATCGGGTCGCGCCAGCAGATGCGGGTGGTGGCCAATTATGGGGACGGCGGCACTCGCGACGTGACGGCGGAAGCCTTCATCGATAGCGCCAATACCGATGTGGCCGGCGCCGATTCCGCAGGCCTGATCACCACCTTGCGCCGCGGTGAGGCTCCGATTTTGGCTCGGTATGAGGGCAATTACGCCGCTACCACGTTGACGGTGATGGGGGACCGCACCGGGTTCGTCTGGCAAGAACCCCCGGCGTGGGGAAAGATCGACGAACTGGTGGCCGCCAAATGGAAACGGATGAAGATCCAACCTTCCGAACTGTGCACGGATCTCGAGTTTATCCGCCGCGTGTATCTCGATTTGACGGGGCTGCCCCCCGCGCCGGAGGACATCCGCAAGTTCCTGGACGATTCACGCGACCAGCGAGTCAAGCGGGATGAAGTGATTGACCGCCTGATCGGCAGTTCCGAGTATGTGGATTTCTGGGCCAACAAGTGGGCCGATTTGCTCCAATGCAACAGCAAGTTCCTGGGCACGGAAGGCGCCGAACTGTTCCGCAGTTGGATCCGCAAGGAGGTCGAACAAAACACTCCCTATGACCAGTTTGCCCGCGAAATTCTGACGGCCTCGGGATCGACTCGCGACAACCCCGCCGGGAATTACTGGAAGATTTTGCGCACGCCCGGCGAGGCGATGGAGAACACGACACATCTGTTCCTGGCCACGCGATTTAACTGCAACAAATGCCACGACCACCCGTTCGAGCGTTGGACCCAGGACCAATATTACGACCTGGCCGCTTACTTCGCCCAGGTTAGCCTCAAAGAAGATTCCGCGAGCGAAGGCCGGAAGGTCGGGGGCAATGATGTGGAAGGGGCCAAGCCGCTGTTCGAAGACGTCGGGGATTCCACGGAGGGAGAGGTGAACCATTTGCGGACCGGAAAAGTTGCGCCGCCGGTGTTCCCCTACCCGGCGAAGCATGAAGACAAGGCGAAGCCCAGTCGACGAGAACAGCTGGCCGATTGGATTACGACGGCGGACAACCGCTATTTTGCCTCCAGCTATGCCAACCGTCTCTGGGGTTACCTGACTGGGGCAGGGGTTATCGAGCCACTCGATGACACTCGAGCCGGAAATCCCCCGAAAAACCCCGCCCTGCTCGATTTCCTCACTCGCGAGTTTATCCAAAGCGGATTCAATCCCCGGCATATGGTGGGGCTCATTTGCAAGTCCCGCACGTACCAGCTTTCCATTCGGCCAAACAAGTGGAATGAGGATGACAAGGTGAACTATTCGCACGCCATCGCCCGGCGGCTCCCGGCCGAGACCCTGTTTGACGCGGTATTCAAAGTCACCGGCAGCACCCCTCACATCAACGGCGCCAAAGCCGGCGAATGGGCCACCCAGCTGTCGGATGCCGCGATGGACGTGGACACCGGGCTCTTGGCCACGCTCGGGCGCCCGGCGCGCCAAAGCGCGTGCGAATGCGAGCGCACCAGCGAGATCCGCCTCGGTTCAGTGATGGCCTTGCTGAGCGGATCTACTATCTCCAGCGCGGTTAATGATCCAACGAACGCCCTCGCCAAACTCGTTCAAGCCGAAAAGGACGACCACCAACTTGTTCAGGACGTTTTCCTGCGCGTCGTCAACCGACCGGCGACGGAAAAGGAGATTTCCAACGTGCTCGCGCTGATGGGGTCCGTTGAGAAAGATCATGTCGAGATTACCAATGAACTTGGGCCCCTCGAACTGAAGATGGCGCCGGTGATTGCGGACCTTAAGCACCAGCGCGAGCAGTCCATCGCCCGGGCCAAGGCCGACCTCTCCACTTACGACGAGATGACCAAATCTCTCCACGCCGAACTGGAGCGCCGGCGCCAGGCCGAAATCCGGATCATGGAGCGCGAGCTGAAGGAGTACGAAAAGCTCCTGCCCGCGGAGGCCGCTTTTTGGGAAACCAAGAACAACCTGGCTGAACCCCGAACCCTCTGGGTGCCTTTGGAGCTAGAGGAACTCTCCGCCACCGCCGACAACAAGCTCGTTGCGCAGAAAGACGGCTCGATCTTGGCATCCGGTCCGAAGGGCCCCTGCGACTACCGCATCCTGGCCCGGTCTTCCCTCACGAATATCACCGGCATCCTCCTTGAAACGCTGCCGGACGATGGTTTGCCTCGATTCGGCCCGGGGCGAAACGACGATGGGAACTTTGTCGTGAGCGAGTTCGAGATGAATTGGGGCTCGGGCACGAACCCGCCGGATACGAGTGCGAAATTCAGCGACGCCCGGGCCGATTTTTCTCAGAACGATTTTCCGGTCAGCCAGGCGATCGATGGCAAGGTTTATAGCGGCCGGAATGGTTGGGCCGTCGGCGGCGCGCCGAACATCCAGCGGCACACCGCCACGTTCAAGCTGGAGGAGCCGATCACCAGCACGAATGGCGCGAGCATGCGATTTGTGCTCCAGCAACATTACGGCGACAACCTGCTGCTGGGTCGCTTCCGACTCTACGCCACCTCCAGCGATGACCCCCTGGATTTTGGAGTACCCGAAGCGATCGCGCAGGCTGCGCGCGCCGCGGCCGGTCAGCGTAAGGCCGAGCAGAGCGCGGCGATCATCGAGTATTACCGCTCCTTTGACACCGAATTGTGGAAGCGCAAACAAGCGGTCGTTAAGGCCTCCGAACCGCTGGGGGAAGATTCCAAATTAGCCGAACTCAAGAAAGCGCTCGCGAATGCCGAGGAACCGGTCCGGCTGGACCCAAGGCTCGCCCAACTGCGCGAAGATGCGGAGGCCAGCGGGAAAGAGCTGGAGAACAAGCGTTTGGTGGTGGTGCAGGATTTGGCATGGGCCTTAATCAACAGTTCAGGGTTCTTGTTTAATCACTGATGAGCTAACGAAGGCAATACTATGATCAAAATTCCCGGCGGCACGTGCAGCGATCTTTGTGATCCAAACCTGAAAATGACCCGGCGTGACCTGCTCCGGATTGGCGGAGCGGGAATGTTGGGCCTCTCCCTGGGCTCCCTATTCAAGCTGCAGGCGGTGGCAGGAGAAGCCGGCGCCAATGCCGGAGGTCCGGGCTGGGGCAGCGCCAAGAATATCGTGATGGTTTATCTGCAAGGTGGCCCCAGCCATTTGGATTTGTGGGATCCCAAGGAGAATCTGCCGGACAACATGCGCAGCGCCTTCAAGCCCATACCGACGAAAATACCGGGGGTTAATTTCACGGAGGTGCTGCCCAATCTCGCCAAGATCAATGACAAGTTCACCATGGTCCGGTCAATGAGTTACACCCCCAACGGGTTGTTCAATCACACCGCGGCGATTTACCAAATCATGACCGGCTACACGACTGATAAAGTCAGTCCGTCGGGCCAACTCGAACCTCCCGATCCCAAGGATTTCCCCAATTTCGGCTCCCAAATCGTGCGGTTGCGCCCTTTGACCGATCCGATGCTGCCGTTTGTCATGCTGCCCCGGCCCTTGCAGGAATCGAATGTGGTCGGCAAGGGCGGGAGCGCGGGTTTCCTGGGCAAAGCTTTCGACCCTTACACGCTCTTTCCCGAAGGCGACGACATGGACATGAACAAAATGGACCACGTCCGGATTGATGACCTCAAGCTTCCTCCGGAGGTCTTCGCGTTGCGCCTCGAACGCCGGGCTCGCCTGCGGGATGCCATCGAAGAGGCCATGCCGGACATCGACAAAGCCGTCGAATCCTACAACCTTGACGATTATTATCAACGCGCCCTCAGCCTCATCGTCTCCGGCCGCGCCCGCACGGCGTTTGATTTATCTCAAGAGCCGGAGAAGGTGAGGGACCGCTATGGGCGGAATACGTTCGGTCAAAGTTGTTTGTTGGCCCGACGTTTGATTGAGGCCGGGACGCGGGTGGTAGAAGTCATCTGGCCGAAAGTGGCCAATTCGGACAATCATTCCTGGGATCATCATATCGATCTTACGAAGCGCATGCGGGACCAGTCCGGGCCCATGCTCGACCAGGGCCTAGCCACGTTTCTCGCCGATATGGATGAACGTGGGTTGCTCAAGGACACCCTGGTCGTGGCGATCGGCGAATTCGGACGCAGTCCCCAAAAGGGAGTCAGCACCTCAGGCAATCGGAACAGCTCGGACGGCCGAGACCACTGGCCGTACTGCTATACCTCGATCATCGCCGGGGCCGGAGCGAAGCGCGGCTACGTCCATGGGAAGTCAGACAAGACCGGCAGCAGCCCGGCGGAGGAACCCGTCCACCCGATGGAGATGCTCGCCAGCATCTATCACGCATTCGGAATTGATCCCGAAACCATCGTCTTCAACCATCTCAAGCAACCGCGCGAGCTGGTGAAGGCCAAAGCAGTCACCAAGCTTTTCGCCTGACCCGCTGTCCTTTTTACATTGACGATGCCAGGGGCTTAGACTTATGCTGTGTATCAGTTACCACCACAATTGCTCGATTGGGTATTGGTTTGTCCGGGGAAATCTTATGAAAAGCGGCACTCAGCAGCGGAAGTGGCTTAGTTCGTGCCATAAGTTTCGGCAGGACGGTTCTCCACTCGGCTGGAAACAAGGGTTCACTCTGATTGAATTGTTGGTCGTCATCGCCATCATCGCGATCCTGGCGGGGATGCTTTTGCCGGCCCTGAGCAGAGCCAAGTTGAAGGCAACGACCGCCACGTGTCTTAATAACCAGAAGCAAATGGGCCTCTCGTGGATGATGTACGGGGATGATAACCAGGATACGCTGGTGAATTTTAACAACTCCGACACCATTAACCCTGAGGGCATCAATCAGAAACCGTGGCGTTACCAGCCGCCGTATTCCCCGGCCACCAGCCTGCCTGTCATTCCTCCCGAGGCAAATACCATGCCGCCACAACAGCGGGAGGTTTTTCTGATGCAAGAGTGTGTTCGCCAGGGGGCACTGAGCCAATACTTGCGAAATGCCAATGTCATCCATTGTCCTTCGGACAGCCGCTACAAACGCCCGGTCAGCCAGGGATTCGCTTACGGGAGCTATGCCGGCACGACTGGTTTCGACGGCCAAACCTGGCAGGGTATTACGGCGAACAAAATTTTGACCCGCCGGGCCCACGTGCTACACACCTCCGAGAAAATTTTGTGGATGGAGGAAAATGACCCGCGAGGGGAAAATTGGGGCACCTGGGTAATCAACCTGAATGGAAGCGCAGCCAACGATTTTGCCGGAAGTACGTTCGTTGATTCCCCTGCCGTCTACCATGGCGTTAGCAGCACCTTCAGTTGGGCGGACGGTCACACCTCCACTCGCCGCTGGATTAATGCCGCGACCATAAAATACGCTGCGGACAGCGATCCCTCCGGCAGTAAGTACGGCAGCCCTCCGACCGAGGCCCAGACACGCGAAGACATCACCTTCGTCAAGCACGCCTACGTCAGCAAAGATAACCCCTGAACGGCCTTAAGCGCTGAAGCTCAGGCGGGCGTCTTATTAGGAATCGCCGTCTTCTAACCCTACGGACGGCAAAGGCCGCACTGGAAGGCAGATTCACTCATCGTCCGCTGGGATTCGCCGCATCGAATATCGCGCGGACATACCCCGCCAGAGCTTGGCGGTCCGATTCCGCGATTTGATTCTGCCACGCTGGCATCGCCGTGCCCGAAATCCCATCCCGGAGGACCTGGAGAATGTAATCGGGGTCGGGTTGTTTCAATCTGAAGTTCGCCGGTTTTGGCAGGAGCGTGGAAGCAACGGGCCCCTTGCCGTCACCCATGGGTCCATGACATGGAGCGCAGTTTTGCGCGAATAATTTGCTTCCGGCCGGCTGGGGTCCACTGGATATCGAGGTTGGCGTGGTCGAAGGGTGGATGGTTTGCACGTAGGCCGCCAATGCAGCCAAATCCCCGGGCGGCAAACTTCGCCACGACGGCATGGAGGTGCCACGTTTGCCGTTCCACAGTACCAACGCGAGCGCTTCAAGGGAGTAGCGGGTAGTGGCCAGATCCTTCGGTTTCCGTAATAACACCTGGCTGACAAAGCCATCCCCGCGGCCCTTCGCTCCGTGGCAGGCCGCGCAGTCTTTCTGAAACAGTTCCAATCCGCGCTCCACTTGCCCGACAACATCGCTGGCCAGTTCCAGACCGGGCGCGGTCTCCGGAGGCATGGACGGGCTAGCGGATGCGGCGAAGTCGTCGTCCGCCGGAGCTACGGGCTCGCTCTTCATGCTGGGCCCATGAATGGCGACCAGATAGCTGACAATTGATTGTCGCTGTTCCTGATCCATCTGGGCTCCGTACGTTTGGGCCATCTTATCCACCGTCGCCTCCCACTGCCGTTGAGGAAACAGCGGTTGCATAGTCACATAGCGCGGGGAATGACAGCTCACGCACACGGCCAGGAACTCGTCTCGACCAGGCGCCACCGGGAGCTGGGGTTCAAAATGGGGCAGGATTATGGACCGCACCGAACTGGAGGGCGTGAGCGAGGTCGAGGCTGGCTGGCTCTGCTCCTGGGAATGAGGACCGGCGAAAGCGCGGAGGCTCGGGTGGCAAGTTGCCACCCAAAGGATTACCCCGTAAGCGAGGCTTCGGAACGAGGTTATCAAATCACACCACCTCGACTTCCATTTTCTCAATGACATTTCGCATGTAACCTGCGCGATTCCAGAGACTCGTGGGTTGTTCCTCGCCAGCTTGGTTCTGGGCGCGAACTTGGAGCAGATACTTGCCAGGCGTTTGGGGATGCCACAGGAAACGCCAGCGGCGCCAGGAGTATTTGCCTAAGTCAGGATCCAGCTGCGCTTGCTCCCAGGGTCCGCCCTCGCGCGAGGCCAACTCAACTCGCTGGATCCCGCTGCCGCTGTCAAAGGCAAGGCCCTGAATTTCGAACGGCTTTTTTGCCGAGAGTTGCTCGCCGGGTTCCGGGCGGACAAACAACGAACGGAGGCTCAGGCGATTAATTGGAATCGTCTCCGTCGCGAGATGATCGGGACTTTCCTCAGCGTTGGCTGAGGTTGGAATGCGGTAGGCCTTATCCATCCAGAAGCCCTTGAATTTTTCCGGCAGGACAGTTACGGCATCCAACGCTTTCACCCAATAAGTCGCATACCAGCCGGGAACGATCAGCCTCAGGGGAAAGCCGTTCAGCATCGGGAGGTCGGCCCCATTCATCTGGTACGCCACCATCACCTCGCCATCTCTTGCGTGATCAAGTGCCAGGGATTTGGCGAAAATCGGCGTGGTAGAGAACGCGCCACGGTCCAGCCCGCTGAAGCTTACCTCGATCGCTCCCGCCTTGACCCCGGCGCGGTCGAGCAGGTCGCGCAGGCGAACTCCGGTCCACCGCGCATTTCCCATCGCCCCATTCCTCCACTGGCCGCCCGCCACGCGCGGCGTGAAGAAACTCCTGGAGTTGCCGGAGCACTGGTTGACGGCGACGAGAGAGACAGGGTCGAATTGGGCTCGCAAGTCGGCCAGCGACAGCGACAGCGGCTTCTCGACGTGGCCGGCCAGCTGGAGGCGGAACGTCTCCCGATCCACCTCGGTGGGGATGCCTTCCAGATGCCAGCGGACGTAGAAGGCATCGTTCGGTGTGAGGTCGGCCTGAAAATAGCGCAGCGGAGTCTCCAACTGGGGTGGTCGATCGGTTCTCAGGATGAGATCGGTTTTTTCCGGGAACCGGACCAACTGCTCCGTCGGCACATCACGTTCCGACCGAGCCAGGAGAACCGAGGGTGACAGCAACACTCCGCCGCTCGCGGCCGCAAGCAACTGCATGAATTGGCGCCGGCCCACGGCGCCCGCAAGTTCACCCGGTCCCGCGCTGTGCCGCCCTGCGCGTCGCAGTTCCTCTCGTCTGTTATTTTTCCACATTTTTGCCCGGCGCGGCGGCTCGACTGGACGCCCAGGCTGCTGGAGGCGCAGGGGCCGCACGGTAGGTTTCATTGGACCTGCAAGGGGCCTGCCCAGTCAAGCTTGCTGATGAAGGGAACGGACCCGAGCCTTGAGACCAAAGGGCCGGAGTGTCTCCGGCAAAATCTGCCACTCAGGGGGACGCGAATTCGCCGCGGCTCTCGGCGCGAATCACGCTTGGCGACGGAGTCGGCGCATCACTTGGCCGAGTCCGCGAACAAATGAAATGGTTCGTTAATTCCGTAGCGCTTGAGGACGCGCGCGGTGGCCTCCTGCTCGGGGTCCCCGGCCGCGAGGATGACCCTACGCAGCGAATCGCTTTGGATGAACTCGATAATGTGGAACCCATTCTGGGGGTTCTTCAGGGCCTCACGCAAATCCGCCAGCTTGCTGATACGTTGCCCGTTCACTTTATCCACCACCAAGCCTTTTTGATCCTGGTAACCGATATTGTACGCATCGGGCAGGACCTGGGAAAGTATGACGAGCGAGGAGCGATCCTTCGAAGGTGGGTCGTTGCGGTAGTACAGGAGTCGGAAGGGGGCGCGGCGCTTCCAGTCGGCGCCCCAACTTTGCAGGTACGAATCGGTGAGCGGCTGGAACACCAACCCGCCGACGACGACGTATTCCGGTTCGCGATCATAGGTGGCAAAAGGAACCAAGGTCGTCGAGTAGTCGTATTTTGGCAGGCGGTAGGTCACCTCCATTGGCTTGCCGTCGCGCCAAATTTTCATCTTAATGTCGTCACCCGCCCATCGGCCGCGCGTGGCCAGGTTTTCCAGCATCAGGTGGCCAAACTCAGGGTCTTCGTAATCTCCCTGGATATCGACATCGAAGCCGTCGATGTTCAGGATAATGTCCTGCGGCTTGAGAACCTGTTCCCCACCATCCGGCCGGTCCGGCACCTGGATGACAATCACCCCGCGAGGTTCGCCGGAGAGTTTTAAGCGGGCCAGTGAGGCGGGGTTCGCCGCCGGTTGCCAATAAAAATGAAAGTACCCCAGCCCTTGGTACTGACCCTTTTTCCGCGCTTCGATCACCGATTGGATATACGAGGCGGGAATGGCCACACAGGTACGATCCATTTGGGCATTGACCAGCGCCACCACGTGTGAGTTGGACACGATCGGCTCACCCCAACCGGCACCCTGGATGTCGGAATCGGCTTCCAGGGAAACATGGCTGATGGCGCTGAGCTGGCCTTCACGCACTAGGAACTGCGTAAACTCAGCGCGGCGACTCTCGAGGTTTCCGTTGCGCCAGCGCAGGACCTGCATCGAGCCTTCGGTGGCCGCCGCCCCGCCCAACGTGGCCGGCTGAAGCCCTGACCAAAAATCAGCTTCCGAGGTGGTGACCACCGCCAGATTGGCGTGATAATCGATCCAGACCACTTCGCCGATCCACCAACGCCCACGACCCCCCTTTTGCAGGCGGACCAGGGTGCGGTTAAACATCTCATCCGCGGTCGTCAGAATTTGCCGGTCGCCAATCACGAGCCCGGTTTTCTGCAACTGGCTCGTTCGCCGGGTCCACGGCTGGTAGTAATCGTATTTTTTGCGCGCCACTTCGAGGGTAACCACCGAATGCTCCCAGGGAGCGAGTTCTGCCCGAGTGGGGTGTTCGGCGGCAGCGCTGCGGGCAACCGGGCCGGCACTCATAGCCATCAGCAGTAGCGGCCAGAGGGTGACGTGCTGGAAAATCGTTCTCATGAAGTAGAAAGCGTCAGAAATTGAAAAAAATCACAGGCGCCGGTCGCTGGCGATCCCGTACGTTTTGAGTATGCCGGAATTGGCCTTGGCTACGTCCGAGCGATCCAGGCACTCGAAGCCATGATGTGCGACGAACTGAACCACATCATACGTATTGGTGCAGTTGTCGAATGCGCGCACCACATCTTCGAGCTTTTCGATGCGCACCCCGTTGATTTCATCCACCAACGCGCGCCCGCGCACACTCACGTTGGCATTGATGGCGTCGGCCAGCACCGCCACCAACATGACGGGCTCCGGCCGAACCGTAGCTGAGTTCTCCCAACGATGATAATAGAGTTCGTAGAAAGCATCGGAGGAGTCCGGCTCGCCGCCGGACCGGCCGAGAGTGCGCAAATAATCGAGACTCAACGGGGTGAACACCAATCCTCCATAAATGTAGTAACGCGGCAACGATGAATACTGATATCCAGCGGCCTGGTCGCCGTCGTAAAAATAAACCGGGAGGGAAAGGTCGATCTGCTTCCCGTCGCGCCAGACCTGGAGCGGGACGCTTTCGCCGCTCTGCGGCAGCTGGAATGCCAGGGCCGCCGAGAGGCGATTCCCCTGGTACAGGATTGTGCCATCGCTGGAAACGGGGTACGGCCCGACACGTAACAGAATATCATCCACTTTAAGGACCTTTTGCGTGCTTGGGATTGGTAGAATGCCATCAATGCGGGCGCCGAGGTTATCATCCGGCAATTTTAAAAAAGCGCGGTAGGCTGGATTTTGGCACTCTGTTACGCGGATGCCGGCGTTGGGAAAACCATCATACCGTTTGTTTTCAATGTCTTTGAGGAAATGGAGGATCACCGGTGGCGGGATGAAGAAGCCCGCGTTTTCCAGCCCGGGAATGCCTTGAAACGCCACTCCCACGGCCTTGTCATCCTGGATGACCGGCCCGCCGCTATTCCCTGGGTTGATGGCGGCGTCGGTTTGGACGCTCAGGAACCGGCGGTTGCCGATGTGAGCGTAGGTTTCCAGTTCAATGCGCGAAACCACGCCACGGGTGTAGGAGATCTCCTCTCCCCCGGCAGGATAGCCATAGGTGACCACCGCGGAGCGGACTTTGGGCAACTCACCAATCTCCAGCGGCTCGAGGTTTTCAAAAAAGCGAGCATCCTGAACGGTCAGCACCGCCAGGTCGCAGTCATGCCCCACGTATTCAACCTC
>Ga0105240_10005024_pt1 | contig 19853 bp, 13 predicted proteins | sample KBSC54metaG_FD_80426 | JGI IMG/M metagenome (GOLD analysis project Ga0105240, IMG submission 80426) | Corn rhizosphere microbial communities from Kellogg Biological Station, Michigan, USA - KBS C5-4 metaG | ecosystem: Host-associated > Plants > Roots > Rhizosphere > Soil | place: Michigan, USA... | reverse complement strand
TTTCTGTTTATCGAAAATGTCGGCAATCTGGTATGCCCGTCGTCTTACGACTTAGGTGAGCATCTTCGCCTGGTGCTCATGTCGGTTACCGAGGGCGAAGATAAACCTCTCAAATACCCAACGATCTTCAACGGCGCCGACGCGGCTGTGATCACGAAAACAGATCTTGCCGAAGCCGTGGAGTTTGACTGGGCCGCCGCCCAGGCCAACATCGATTCGGTTCGCCCTGGATTGCAGATTCTCCGGTTGTCCGCCAAGAATGGCTGCGGAATGGACCAGTGGTTGGAGTTTGTCTCGTCTCGGATGCTCCAAACTCGCGCGGCCAATTTAGTTGCTTCCACTCAGTCGCTAGGGTAGGATGAATGCCCTGGGGGCTTGAAGATGCGACATCGGCGGCTGCTCGTCTTATTCGCGATCCTTGCGGCCGGAGCGCCGGCGCAATGGTTGAACTTTCCCACTCCGGGAACGCCGCGCACGCGTGACGGCAAACCCAACCTGGCCGCCCGGGTGCCGCACACCGCTGACGGCAAGCCGGATCTTTCCGGTGTCTGGATGCACGAAACCACTTCGGTCGCCGAAGTGAAGCGCCTGTTCGGCAGCCGCTTCGATTCCGAAATTGAACTCGCTCCGCCGGGAATGGAAATCGGCACTCAACACAAATACGCCTTCAATATTCTGCTGGACTTCAAGCCCGGCGAATCGCCGATGCGCCCCGAAACCTCCGAACTTCTCAAGCGGCGCGCGGCGTCCCGCAATCCCGCGGAAGTCTGCGTAGGTGTCCCCGGCATCCCCGTGGCCGGTCTCCTCTCTGAACCGATCAAGATCGTGCAGGCGCCGCGGCTGACCATGCTCTTATACGAAGTCGGCAACCTGCATCGCCAAATCTTCACCGACGGCCGCGAACTTCCCAAGGAATTTGATTTTCCAGCCTATCTGGGCTACTCGGTTGGGCATTGGGACCATGACACTCTGGTGGTCGAAACCGCTGGCTTCAACGATAAAACCGCGTTGGATCAGATGGGGCATCCTCATAGCGAGGCCCTTCGCGTAACCGAGCGCTTCCACCGCCGCGACTTCGGACATCTGGACGTCGAAATGACTTTTGACGATCCTAAAATGTACACTAAGCCGTTTACGATAAAGGTTCCACACGAACTCTTAGCCGACACCGACCTCTTCGAAATGTTTTGCGAAAACGAGAAGGATAGTGCACACCTGGGGAAAAAGTAGACTGTAAACCACGCCCGCCGCTAACCTTTCCCGCGGAACAGGAACACCAGATCGATCAATAGAATAAGGATAATCACCAGTTCCATCACGAAGGCCCGGCCTTCATGGAATTGATCCATCATGAACTCATACAACTCGCCGGCGGTGTGCAGTTTGCTTTCCACCAGCCTGCGATAGTCTTCGACGCCCAAGCGGGCTGACGCCAGACGGTAGAGGCGTGCTGAAAACATGTCGCTCAAGAACTTGATCGAGGTGTCCACGCGTTCGGTGAGCTCGCGGATGTCCAAACGAATCTTATTCAAATCCTGCGCTTGCGACGCCAGGCGCCAGCGCGCGAACGCCCCGGCCTTTTTCTCGAGCGATCGGTATACGCCCTCGAGCAGCGTGCTCAAAACCTGATCGTAATAGCGAAACTCCAGCAACTGCGTGTTGGCGTATTCGAGCAGTTGAATCGTCGATGCAGCGCCTTCGACAGTATCGTGAATGAAAGCCGCCGTCCAGCCCACCACCAGCAGGTCCCCCGGGTAATACGACATTCGCGAACTGAGAATCTCCTCGGTTTCGCCAGGCGAGAGCTCTGCCAGTTCCCCGCGCACGATCTTGGCGATCTCCTTGCCATGCCGGTCAATCAGCTCGGCGGCCGGAGCGCTCGTGTGGTTGAGATGAATGATGTAATAATCCTCGTTTAGCCAGGGTTCATGCGGATTGACCAGAGCAGATTCGACAGCCTTTAGAGAATCGCGCACGATCCGGACGGCGCGCGCCTCCAGCTCCGGAGCGGCGATCCAGCGGCTTGAAAGGTCCACCAGTTGGGGCCAGTCCAATTCGAAAGGCAACTCCAGCTTGATGCTCACCACGCCGTATTCGTAGTAATTCAATTCTCCCCGCAGCCGGCTGCCGCTTTCGAGCATCATGGGTTCCAGGCGCTGCACTACCGGCGGGCGTTCAAAGCGAACGTATTCGGGCGAGGGATGGCGGAAGCTCGGTTCCCGGCGCGGCTCTACTCCGAGCAGCCCCCGCAGATTTTCCAGGCGGATCTCTTCGCAGATGTCATAAAGGAATAGAATCCAAAAGGACCCGGAGAGATGGTCGCCTGCCACGCGTGACGATTATACCTCCCGATGCCGGCTGCCCTGACCTTACAGAAACGCCGGCAGCGGCAGCCCGGTGAAGTTCGTAAGGTTCGGAAAAACCGTAGCAAGTTTGGCCGGCTCGACGCCAAACCAGGTGGCCAGCGTAGCGCCGTACTGGTCGATGCTGGTGGTGGGAATCCACACACCGCGATTGTTGGCGTCGTCGGGCCCCTGCAGCACCTGCGTCGGGAAGGTGCCGTAGACGTCGCCGCCCTTAACCGCGTCGCCCATGATGAAATGGTGGCTGCCCCAGGCGTGGTCCGTGCCCAGAGTTGAGCCCCCGCTTGGCTGCAGCGTACGTCCGAAGTCGGATTCCGTAAACGTAACCACGTTCTGATTGACGCTCATTTCAACCGTCGAGTTATAGAAGGCGTTCAGCGCCTGGCTGACCTGCGCGAGGCCGCTGCCTTGATCGTTCAGCTCCAGGTCATGCGTGTCAAAGCCGCCCAGGTAGGCGAAGAAAATCTGGCGGTTGACTCCCAGAGCCGCGCGCACGTTGATGATCTTGGCGATCTGCGCCATCTGTTGGCCGAGCGCAGTGTTCGGAAATACGGTGGTCAAAGGAGTACCGCCCGCCAGCGCCTGATTCAGCGCGGAGGCCTGATTGATACCGTTGGAGCCGATGGCATTCGAAGCTGCCACCAGCGTCAGGCCGTTGTCAAAGCTCAACAGGTTCTGGAGCGCGGCCAGGCGCGCTTGGGACGCCGCGCTGGTCGAGAAGCCTTGTAGGCCGAGAACCTTTCCGGCAGTCACGGTGGCCGGGTTGGTTTGGTTGCCGGTGGCGAACAGCGAGTTGCCGCCTACGGAGACGATGGTCGGAAAACCGGTGGTGTTACAACCCTGCATGGCATCCGCTAAACGTCCGCCCCAGCCGGTAGTGCTGAAGCCCTGCGCGACGGAGGTCTGCAGCTCGGTTTGCTGGTCCAGGTGCGAAAACAGATTGAGCGGGATGGCTTTGGACTTTTGCAGATAATCGGTTTGCGTCAGCGGAGTCACCAGGCTGCCAACATTGGTAAGCACAGCGACATTTTTTTTAGTGTTGTAGAGCGTTGCCAATTCCACCAGGCTGGGATGCAGCCCGTACTCGTCGCCTTTGGAAGTATTGATGGAGTTGAGGCCGGACTGTGGCAGTGCCAATCCCGCGCGCACCGCGGCATATTTTGCGTAGGAGTTATTGGGGTTGCTGGCCGGCGTCGAGATGGGAATCACCATGTTATTGCCGTCATTGCCGCCGAACAGGAACACGCACACCAGCGCTTTGTAATCCGCGCCCGAAGGACAACTGGTCTGCGCCAGGGCGCTAACTTGGCTAAGCCGTCCGGCCATACTCGCGGCGCCAATCGCGGCCAGCGAGCGCGCGCTCAATGCCAGGAACTGTCTTCGGGATGCAATCTGCATGGTTTTAGTGCTCCACATTGTAATAAGACGATGCGACCGTGAGATACACTGCGGCTTGCGCGCGCGCCTTATACACGGCGGCTGTGGTTCCGGTTATGGCATTGACCGCCGCCAGAATTTGCGTCTGCATCGCGGCGGGCATCTCGCCGTACATGAACGCACGGTTCACCGCATCCACCAGAGCTTGCGGAGTTGCGCCAAGGCTGGTCAACGCGGTCCAGTCGATAACGGCGCCGTTCCCCAGCCCGCCATAGACGAATGTGTTGACCATGTTCGAACGCGCTACCGCCGCCGACGGCGTTTGCAATTGGAACTCGGGACCCAGTAGCGCCGCACCGGCCGTGAATTCCGCGGGAATGTTGAAGCCGGGTGGGAAGTAGTTGAATACCGTAGGGGGCGCGAAGACAGTCTGACCCAGATTGGTCGCCTGACCAGTCAGGTTATTGGTGTCGTTCACCATCGCACCCAAGCCCCGTAGAATGGAGGCCACCGCAAACACCGGCTCGCGCAGGTGTCCGCTGGTGTCGGGAGGCGTGAGCGAAGGACCGTCGTCGCCGTCTCGCGCCTCGGGATCAAGCAGTATGGCTTTGACCACGGATTTAAGGTCGCCGCGGACTCCTGCCCCGTTGTCGGCAAACACCGCGGCAACGCGGCTCACGTAGGCCGGCGGCGGGTTGCTGGTCACCAGATGCTGGATCAGTTGTTTGCTGATGAAAGGGGCCACGTTGCGGTGGTTGAATATGTTATCGAGCGCAGCCTTCAGATCGGATTCGGCCGTACCGCCGGCCGCCACCTGGAAGCCGTCCAGTAGCGTCTTCGCAGTCGTGTCGTGGTTGCCCTCATAAGCAACCATGGGCCCGATGTAGTAGGCCGGGTTGTGTTTTTGGAGCGTAGCTCCGGGCTTGGTCGGATAGGTCCAGCCAGTATATACTTTTGCAAAATTCTGGATGGTGCTTTGATCGTAAGTCGGAATCGGATTGCCATTCGAATCCAGTTGCAGGCTGCCGTCCTGATTGAGCTCAAACAGGCCGATGGTAAATAACTGCATCAGCTCGCGAGCGTAATTCTCGTTGGCTCTGGTATCTCTGGTCGGGTCGGCCTTATCGTTGTTCCGCATGTCCAGGTATTCGCCCATGGTGGGACTCAACGTCACGTCTTCCATGAGGGTGCGGAAATTGACGAAAGCGTCGTTTTTGAGGAGCTGCAGGAAAGGCACAATCTGCGCCGGCGAATTTTCTTCTACTGCGGAAGCCACCATGATCTGGCCGAGCGCAAACGCGACGCGCTGGCGAAGCTGGTCCGGACCGTGGACGGCATTCGTGAAAAAACGAGCCTGCACCTGACCGATGCCGAAGCCGGTGGTGCTGGGGTCCGGGTAAGGCGAAATGGGCGCTGCGAATTGCTCGTTCAAGTAGGTCTGTAATCCGACGGATTGCACCTGCGCAATCGACGCGGCGTCGGGTCCAAAGGCGGCTTGATCCAAAAAGCGGGCGGCGACGTTGTAGGCGACTCTATGCCCCGTCACGGGGGATCCAACCCGGACGCTCACCACGTCCACCGAGGTCGCCGAACCCGGGTTCGGATTCATCACCGCGACCCCAACCGCATTGCCGGACTCCGCCGCCGCGGCGGTTCCCGTTGCCGTCAGCCGCGTCGCGGATACATAGGTGGTGGCAAGCGGCACGCCTCCGAAGAGGACTTGCGCTCCCGGTACGAATCCACTGCCGTTCATCGTCAACGTGAAGGACCCGGCCGCAACGTTCGCGGGACTGACGGAGGCCAGCGTCGGGTACGCATTCAAAAGAGTCACGGTAGCGCTCGCGGAAAGTGCGGGCACAGCAATGCTGGTCGCAGTCACGATCACCGTGCCGCTGCTCGGAATGTCACCCGGCGGTGTATAGCGCCCGCCTGCGCTGATCGTACCCGGCGAGCCCGTCGCCCCGGCCGGCAGCGCAATCGTCCAGCCCACCGTCGTTGGAGATGCGCCGGTGACTCTAGCGGAAAATTGACAGAACGTTCCCACATGCACGGATACAGCCGTCGGCGAAACCGTCATCGTCTGCGCATAGGCGGGCGCAAACCCACTCAGGACCGCAAGCATCGCTCCGATTACACTACTGCGCATTCGTCGCCTCCGATGTCTCCTGGTGCGCCGGCCATCTGGCCCGCCACCCCATCGACACGCATGAACTGATCGTACTACCGATCCAGACGGGAAACCCCTAGCTAGGTTGACAAAGTAAAATACCTTAAGGTACTAACCCCTCCGTAAGATATCGTCTTCGACGTTAAAGACCGCGGCTCCCGCCGGGCACTGTTATCCTGAAGAATAAATGCTGCGAGTTCGCTTTGCTCCTTCGCCGACGGGCTATCTGCACATCGGCAGTGCAAGAACCTTCATCTTCAATTGGCTCTATGCCCGGCACAACCAGGGCATTATAATACTGCGCATCGACGACACTGACGTCGAACGCAATACCCAAACCTCGCTCGATTCCATCTTCGATGGATTACAATGGCTGGACCTTAGCTGGGACGAATTTTACCGGCAGTCGGAGCGATTGGATCTGCATCGCAAACTGGCGAATGAGATTCTCGCGAAGGGACTCGCATACCGCGATTTCACGCCGTTGGCGGTCGAGACGGAAGAGAAAACTCACGTGCTTGAGGGCCACTGGATATCCCATCCGGCAATGCGTGAAATGTCGCGCGAGGAAAGCGACCGCCGCGCCGCCGCCGGCGAATCCTTCGTGGTGCGCTATCGGGTGCCGCGCGAGACTCGCGAGGCGGTGACCTTCACAGATCTGGTCTACGGAGAACAATCGAAAGCCACCGCCGATATTGAAGATTTCGCGTTGCTGCGCAGCAACACTCTGCCGACATACCACATGGCATCCTGCGCCGACGACGCCGATCTGCGCATCAGCCACATTATCCGCGGCCAGGATCACCTGACCAACACCTTCAAGCACGTGCTCATCTTCGAGGCGCTAGGCGTCCGGCCGCCGGCGTTCGCGCATCTCCCGCTGCTGATTGCTCCCGATGGATCGAAGCTGTCGAAGCGCAAGCATGGCCCGGTGGTCAGCGTGACTACGTATCGCGACGGTGGCTTTCTGCCGCACACTTATGTGAATTTCTTATGCCTGCTGGGCTGGTCGCCGAAAAACGATCGGGAAGTGATGTCGCGCCAGGAACTGGTCGACGCTTTCACGCTCGAAGGAGTGAACCGCTCCAACGCCACCGTCAATTTCACCGACGATGACCCCTACGATCCCAAGGCCGTCTGGCTTAACGCCGAACACCTTCGTGCGCTGCCCGCCGAAGAGCTGTCGGCGCTGCTGCTTCCGTTCGCACGTGAGGCCGGGTTTGACGCGGATGCCGCCAGGATGGCAGCCATCACGCCTCTGATCCGCGAACGCATCCGGACCTTGCGCGAAGTCGCGGCCACCGCCGATTTCTTTTTTGCCAAAGAGCTGCCGCCCTACGACACCGCTGAACTGATCCCGCAAAAGGGCGATTCGCGCATGGCGCTGGCGGTGCTCGAAAAAGCCCGTGAAATTCTGAAAACCGCGGAATTCAGTCACGATGGCCTGGATGCCGCCTTGCGCGCCGGCGCGGCGGAACTGAAGGTCAAGACCGGCCAGATGTTCCAGCCCATTCGAGTGGCTGTGTGCGGCCGCAAGGTTGCGCCGCCCTTGTTTGAAACGCTGGTCGTGTTGGGCCGCGAAGCCTGTCTCCATCGCATCGGACGCGCCCTTGAGCAATTGCCGCCAGGAGAAATATCATGAGTGAAAGTACTGCGGTGCCCACCCCGGCGGCTGCGTCCAACTTCATCCGCGACATCATTCAGGAAGACCTGAAGACCAATAAATACGGGGGCTGCGTCGTCACCCGCTTCCCTCCCGAACCCAATGGGTATCTGCACGTAGGACACGCCAAGGCCATCCACCTCGATTTCGGACTAGCCCAGGAATTCGGCGGCCAGTGCAACCTGCGCTTCGACGATACCAATCCTTCGAAAGAAGAGACTGAATATGTCGAAGGGATCATTGAAGACGTCAAGTGGCTGGGCGGTGATTTCGGCGATCGTGTTTATTACGCCTCCGAATATTTCGGGCAACTCTACGAATGGGCCGTGCAATTAATCCGCGCCGGCAAGGCCTACGTCTGCGATCTCACCGGCGACCAGGTGCGCGAGCAGCGCGGCAGCTTGACAGAACCAGGCAAAGAAAGCCCGTATCGCAATCGCTCGGTGGATGAAAACCTGGATTTGTTCGGGCGTATGAAGGCCGGCGAGTTTCCGGATGGTTCGCGCACGCTGCGCGCCAAGATCGACATGGCGTCGAAAAACCTGAACCTGCGTGACCCCATCATGTACCGTATTCTTCACGCCGAGCATCATCGTACCGGCAAGCAGTGGTGCATTTACCCGATGTACGACTACGCGCACGGGCAATCCGATTCAATCGAAGGCATCACGCATTCGATTTGCACCCTGGAATTTGAAGATCACCGGCCGCTGTATGACTGGTTTGTCGAACAACTCGGTATCCATCATCCGCAACAAATCGAGTTCGACCGCCTGAACCTCACCTACACCATGATGAGCAAGCGCAAGCTGCTAAAGCTGGTGCAGGAAAAATACGTGAACGGCTGGGACGACCCGCGCATGCCCACCATCTCCGGTATGCGCCGGCGCGGATATACGCCGGAGGCTCTTCGTAACTTCTGCAGCCGCCTGGGCGTGTCGAAAACCAACGGCATTACCGAACTCTCGCTGCTCGAATACTGCGTTCGCGAGGATTTGAATCAGCGCGCGCTGCGCGTGATGGCCGTGCTGCATCCCTTGCGCGTCGTGATCGACAATTATCCCGACGGCTTGGTGGAGCAGATGGAAGCCATCAATAATCCGGAAGACCCCGGTGACGGAGCGCGCTACGTGCCCTTCGCGAAGGTCCTCTACATCGAACAGGACGACTTCCGCGAAGATCCGCCCAAGCAGTTTTACCGCTTGTCACCCGGCCGCGAGGTGCGCTTGCGCTACGGCTACTTCATCACCTGCACCGGCGTGATCAAGAACCCGCAAGGCGAGGTGGTGGAGGTTCACTGTACCTACGATCCGGAAACGCGCGGAGGCAACTCTCCACCGGACGGGCGCAAAGTAAAGTCGACCATCCACTGGGTATCGGCGGAACACGCCGTCAACGCCGAAGTCCGCCTGTATGAGACGCTCTTCACTAAGGAAGATCCGGACGACGTCCCGGAAGGCCGTGAGTTCACGGATAATTTGAATCCGCGATCGATCGAGGTACTCACGGATTGCAAGCTGGAACCAAGCCTGGCCAGTGCGGCTCCCGGCAGTCGCTATCAATTCGAACGCCTGGGCTACTTCTGCGTCGACCGCGACTCCACTCCGCAAACTCCGGTATTCAACCGTACCGTCACATTAAAAGACGCCTGGGCCAAGATCGAGAAGAAGGCGCCGGAAAAGAAATCGAAATAGGATCATGATCATTCTGGGACTGGGCGGTTTACAGGGCGGCGGTGCGTGCGCCGTCCTCAAAGACGGAACGATAGAAGCCGCCATCGAAGAATCGAAGCTGAACCGCGGCGCGCGCGGCGGCGTCCCGGAAGCGGCCGTCGCCGAGTGCCTGCGTCTGGTTGACGTGAGCCGCGATGCAGTCGATTGCGTCGCGGTTGTGCGTCCGGTCGATCCGTCGCTGCACTTTTCCCTGCGCGAATTATTTCCCGGGGCCGAAGTCGCCGTGGTAGAACACCATCTGGCCCACGCTGCATCGGCGTTTTTTGCTTCGCCGTTTGAAAGCGCCACCGCGCTTACGCTCGATCACACCGGAGACTTCTGTTGCGGCGCGCGCTGGCAGGCGCAGGGCAATCATCTGCAGCTCGAAAAGGAATGGCAGTATCCGGATTCGCTCGCCTGGCTGTATAGCGCGGTAACCGAGCTGCTGGGCTTCCACGCCGGGGCCGACGAGCACAAGGTACAGTGGCTTTCGGCCTCCGGCGATGACCGTTTCCACGGCCTGTTCCATGAAATCGCCGCGGCTTCCGGGCGCCTCGACGCCTCCTTTTTCGACGGCCATCGCAGCGCGAGTGGCGGCTTCAGCGCCAAGTTCTTCGAGCGCCTGGGACTGGCCGACGGCGCCGCGATTCCAGCCGCACTCGCTCCCGCGATCGCACGCGGATTGCAACGCGCCGTCGAGGATGCCGTGCTAGCCATGGCCGGCGAGGGCGAAAATCTGTGCGTGGCGGGGGGACTGTTTTACAACGCGCTGCTGATCGAATTCCTTGAACGCAGCGGCCGCTGGAAAAACGTGTTCGTGCAGCCGGCGGCCGGCAACGCCGGAACTGCGCTCGGCGGGGCGCTCCACGTTTGGCATCAGCGCCAGGGGCGCTCGCAGCGCGCGGGTGCGAGTTCGATGCTGCTGGGCCCCAGCTATGGCCGCGAAGAGATCAAGAAGGTTCTCGAAAACTGCAAGCTGCGGTTTCAGTTTCTGCGCTCTACCGATGATGTGCTGGCGAAGGCGGTACGCATGCTGGGAGAGCGCAAGATTGTCGCCTGGATGCAGGGTCGCATGGAGTTTGGTCCGCGCGCGCTCGGCAATCGCAGCATCCTGGCCTCGCCGCTCGATCCGTACTCGACAGAAAACCTGAACGTCTTCATCAAACACCGCGAGCCCTTTCGCAAATTCGCAGCGTCCGTACCGGCGGAGCTCGCCGCCGAGTACTTCGACGCCGGCCCGAACGCGCGCAACCTGGCCACCGTGGGCCGCGTGAAACCGGAGCATCGCAAGACCTTTGCAACCGCGATTCTCGGCGCGGACATCGTGCGCGTACACGCGGTCGCCGAGGCCGATAACCCGCTCTACCACCGTCTGTTGCACGAAGCCGGCAGAGCTACTGGCCTCCCGGTGCTCTACAATACCAGCTTCAATTTGTTTGGCGATCCGCTCGTTTCCACTCCACGCGAGGCGGTTCGGAGCTTCTACTCTTCCGGCATCGACGCGTTGTTTGTGGGAAGTTTCGTGGTCGAAAAATAAGTTCAGCGTGCCCGGCTGGCCGCGGCCGGAACCGCTGCTGGAGTGGGAGCAGGGGGCGGCGCCGAAGCCACTTCCGCACGCGTCAGACCTAGTGCTTTCCGCAACTCCACGTCCAATTTCTTGAAGACTTCCGGATTGTCCTTCAAAAACTGCCGCGCGTTCTCGCGTCCCTGGCCGATACGCTCGCCCTTGTAGCTGTACCAAGCCCCGCTCTTTTCTACCAGGTTCTGCGCCACGCCCAGGTCGATCAAATCGCCTTCTTTCGAAATCCCCTCGCCGTAAATGATGTCGAACTCAGCCTCGCGGAAGGGCGGCGCCATCTTGTTCTTCACGATCTTGACCTTGGTGCGGTTCCCCGTCACCACGTCGCCGTCCTTGATGGCCGCGATGCGGCGAATGTCGGCGCGTATGCTCGAATAGAATTTCAGCGCTCGGCCGCCCGTGGTGGTTTCCGGGTTACCAAACATCACGCCGATCTTTTCGCGGATTTGATTGATGAAAATCAAACAGGTGTTGGATTTCGAGACGATGCCGGTCAGCTTGCGCATGGCTTGGGACATCAGCCGCGCATGTACGCCCATGAAGCTGTCGCCCATTTCGCCGTCGAGTTCGGCCTTGGGCACCAGCGCCGCCACTGAATCCACCACCAGCACATCAATCGAGCCCGACGTGATCAGCGCGTTGGTGATTTCCAGCGCCTGTTCGCCGTAATCCGGCTGCGAAACCAGCAGATTATCCACGTCCACGCCCAGCTTGCGGGCGTAGGCCGGGTCGAGCGCGTGTTCGACATCGATATACGCCGCCATACCGCCCACCTTCTGCGCCTCGGCCACTACCTGCAACGCAATGGTGGTTTTCCCCGACGATTCCGGACCGAAGATTTCCGAAATGCGCCCGCGCGGAAACCCGCCGATACCCAGCGCAAAATCGACCGAGATCGACCCGGTGGAGATGGAAGGCACGGCCTGCACCGGTTGCCCGCCCAAGCGGATCACGGAACCCTTGCCGAACTGTTTTTCGATCTGGGTAAGAGTTGCGCCCAAGGCGCGGGAGCGTTCTTTTTCGTCCATGTGGCCTTATTATAGCTCGGCCCTAAAACGCGAAAAGCCGGACCTTGCGGCCCGGCTCTCGCTAAAATCAGCGCATCCGATGACTTAGGCGACCTTCTCCGCCTTGTTATGGGCCAAGATCTGGTTCATCTGGTCCTTTATACGGAGTTTCAGCTTCTTGATGCGATGCTCTTCGACCTCGTCTTCGGGGGTCACATGAGGTTTCGCTTCAATAGCATCCAGCAGTCGGTCGTACTCGGCGTGCTGTGCGGCCAACTTGCGGAATTCTTCATTGGTCGCCATCAGATGCGCTTTTAATTCTGTGAGTGCTTGCTCCATCAAACGCCCTCCTAATAGGGTTTAAACGCCTTGGCGCATCATGACAATATCATGAATTAAACTTCATGACAATACCCGGTTCAGGTGGGTTGTTATAGTAAAATTTGCGCCGTCCGGCCACCCGAAAACCGGCGCTTTGGTAGAGCTTGATCGCACCCGAATTGGACTCTCGAACCTCCAGAAACCACTGAGTTTCCCTACGCCTCAGTGCCGTTTCCAACAGCGTTCGGGCGATCCCGCGTCGCCGCTCGGACGGGTCCACCGCCAGATTAAGAATTTCGCGCTCATCAGCCGCGATTTGCCGTGCAACTAGGAAGCCAATCACTCGCGCACCGTCGACCGCAACCCAACAGTCGTAGTCGAGATAACTGGCTGGATCCCACTGCGACGCTTCCGGCGAAACTGCCTGAATTGCGGCGATCGCCGCCACATCGTCCACTGTCGCCGCACGCACCGTCATCGCGTCGTCACCGGCGTCGTTGTCCGCGTCGTCACCCGCAGGATAGAGATGCCGGCCAGGGGCATCACGGAGAGCGCAATGCACACCGCCGGGAATCCCCAGTGATCCACCATGGCGCCGATCGCCGGCGACAGCACCGTCTGCATCAAGCCATAGGACGAAGTCAGTATGGATACTCCGAAGGCCGCATGGCGCGCGCCGAAAAAGTCGATGGGCATGGCGTAGAGGTTGGTCGAAATCGCCAGGCACCAGAAAAAGCTGAAGCTGATCAGAGCCGCGGCCGGCGCGGGCGACGGCATCAGGGGGATCGCTGCGGTCAGCAGCAACACGCCCGCGGCCAGCCAGCAGATTCGCATCCGCGCCCCCACTACGTCTGCCCCTGCCCGGATGGACCGGAACGCCATCCACCCTCCCGCGAAACCGCCTAAGGTTGCGAATACCGGCGGAATCCACGCGAAGTTCTCGTTCGCCTGGGTCTCGCTCAAATGATGTTGCTCCACGAAATAGAGCGTGGTCCAATTGGTCCACAGAGTGTAGAGCGTCATCACCAGCGCATTGGCCACGGCGAGTCCCCAGATGCGGCGGTCTCTTAAGATGATGGCGATGCCGCTAGGCGCGGTCGCGGGTTCCATCTTCGGTGCGGGAATTTTCTTCGCGGTGAACCACCACAGCGGGATCCACAGGAACCCCAACGCCCCGCACACCACGAACACGCTGCGCCATCCGTAAATCGGAGCCATCACCGCCACCATCAGCGGCGCCGCAATGCTGCCTACGGTAATCCCCACCTGATTCAGCGCAGTGCCGAACGCCAACTCGCGCGGCTGCAAGTACACTCCGTTGGCTTTGCCCGCGCACGGGATGCCGGCAGCCTCGCCGATGCCCAGCACGGTGCGCGATGCGAGTAATCCTCCAAACGACCGCGTTAACCCCGTCGCCACGCCGGCCAGCGACCACACTGCCATCGAGATAGTAATGCCGGTATTCAATCCCACGCGATCGATGAACCACCCAGCCACTGGCGCCATCACCGCGTAGACCAATGAGAACACCGAAATCACACCGCCGTATTGAGTATTCGAAAGATGAAACTCGTTCTTGAGAGTGGGCGCGAGAGCCGCCAGCAAAAGCCGGTCCAGATAATTCAGGGCCGTGGAGAAAATAAAGATGCTGAGGATCACCCACCGCAGCCGGCTGGCCATTAGGGAAACTTGACTACCAGGATGTCGCCCATCGTGCTCAACCTGGCGTCGGCTTTTCCGTCATGCTGGACTTCGATTTTGCGCGCGGGCTTCTGCGTGCCGCAGGCAAACTCCGCCTGGCCGGAGTCCGCCGCGACCGTCAGCTGCTTGGGATTGCGAATCAGCAGACGGATGGGAAAGCCGGATTGCTGTATGGTCAGGCGCAGCGGTCCGCCGCTCAGGCAATCGACGCGCGTAAGCGTGCCGGAAACTTTTTGGCCGGTGGGGTCGCCATACCAGGGGACCGCGCCCTTGACGTTTCCGTGGCTGGCGGCCATGCGCTGGTTGGCGGCCTGCTCCACCGCGCGGATTTCCGCCGCCGCGTTGTCTTTCACGCGCTGCAGATCGCGGGCCTCTTCCTCCATCTGACGCCGCTTTTCAGCGGCCTCGAACTCGGCCCGGCTATTCTCCAGGCTAAGCTTCGCGCGGTGAATCTGTTCCCGCTCCAGCGATGTTGCGGCGGCCCGTTCGGCGGCGGTCCAGGATTTCTCGGCGTCCGCGAACAGGTTGGCGGAGGCCTGCGCCGTGGCCAGCGTCTGCCAGTAAATCGCGTTGCGTGGCGCAAGCGACGCGGCCATCTTCAACCGCGCCAGCTTGCGCGCCGGATCGGTATCGAGCGCGGCAATTTTGAACTGCGGCTCGGCCCACTTGGGATTCGCTCGAATCGCCAGCTCCAGCGCGGGCATGGTGTTTTTTGCCAGCAGGCCGCGCGGGCTCTCGGGAGGAAAGCTCTTGCCGCCCGCGGTAAGTTCGGCCAGCAAGGCATCCACCGTCGCGCGGTCCAGGTTCTTCTCGATGAAGTCTCGATTCGGGTTGAGCGCTTTTCCGGTCACCGGCATGGCTTCGAACTTGCCGGCTTTGAGGTAAGCGTCTACCTGGGCCGCCAGTTTGGCCGCCGTCAGGTCGAAAGCGTTGCGCGCGGCCTGGTCCTCTTCCCCGGCGTTCTGCATGTTGTTGAGGTAGGTGCGCAGCTTGCCGCTGTAGTCCGGCTGAGTGGCCAGCATTTGCAGCTTGGCCCATCCGCGCAAACGGTCGCCTGCCAACTCGCCGGCCGGGAGCGGCGCCCCTAATTTCACGTGCGTCGCGTTCACCTCGATAGTCGAGAACAAATCGCAGATCCCGGTTTCGATTTCCTCCGGCATGCGGCCGGCATTGTCTTCGAGCAGCCGTTCCGTCAGGGCACGCAGCAGATCGCGGGGTAAAGCCGTTTCCGCCGGCCACGCCGCGAGCGTCGCCGAGCCGCCATCGGTTAGCGGCCGGGGAAGCGCATGCGGCCCATATTCTTTCTGATTTGCAAACAGTACCAGATTCACCGGCCAGATGGTGGTCAGTTCGCTCTTGCCCAGCATCGCGCCCAATACAAAACGAATTTGCTCGAGTTGCGTGAGGCGCTCGCGCGCGATGCGGTCCCCGGCGTCGCTAAAGACGTGCAGCGGCCCCGAGCGGTATTCCACCCAGTCCGCCGCGAACACCGGCGCGGCCAGCAACGCAAACGTGAGGATACAGCGGAGCACCTGCTTATATCATCACAAATATAGAAACGCCACAAAAACACGAACGGCGGGGTTAGAAAATAATCCGGCCGCTGATCTGCAACTGCCGCGCGCCATACAAGCCGTTGTTGGAAGCCGTGGGCGTTAAATACGAAGCCACTGGAACCAGACAACCATTGGCGTGACCGACGCAGCCCGCCGCTCCTGCCGCCGCGAAGTTGTATGACTGGGTGTTCACGGTAAAGAAGTTCGTAAAGTTAAATACGTTGAAAGCTTCTCCGGCGAGCGAGAGCCGGAGCCGTTCCGTGATTTTGAAATCCCGCGCGACCCTGACATCGACGTTGCCCACCCCGGGTCCCAAGTCGGCATTTCGCGGTATGTTCGGGAGGCGTCCACCGAAAGCGCTGCCAGAATTATTCACAGTGCCGCCGGTAGGACCACCGGCTATTCCTCCGGGGAAATTACTGGTGCCTATGACGCCCGTGACCGGTTGGCCGGTGGCGACGGTGACGATGGTAGAGAAGCTGAACCCGTCCACAATCATGCGAACTGGTTTGCTCGAAAGCTTTCGGGTGAATTGAGGAACCCAAATCAAATTCCCCACGAATCGCTGGCGCTGATCCAAATCCGAGAGCCCGTATTCCAGCTTGCGGTTGTACGGATCGATGGGAGAATCGGTGCCGTTGAAAGTGCCAAACTGGCCTCCCACCTGCCCGCCGTCCACGGCTTTACTAAGCGTATAATTACCCACGAACTCAACGCCGCGCTCCATCCGCTTACGGAACGTAAGCACGAAACTGTTGTACCAGGAATTTACGTCGCTATAGCCGGTAAGAATCGGACCCGTCTTCGGATTCAAACGAGTGGTGTAAAACGGCATGGTGAAGGTACTCACTGTCCCGGCGGCGGAGTTCAAAACATCGTAGCTGCGGGTGGTGGTCGCAGGCGCGATATTGCTATCGACAAAAACCGGAAGGTGCAGCGCGCGGCTTAGGACGTACCCGGCCGAGATGCTCATGTTGCCGGGCAACACCCGCTCCAACGTGACCTCGCCCTCATGAACCAGCGGGCTAACCCAGCTGGGGTCCTGGCCCCGCGTGGTCTGAGTCCCGGCGGGCGGAATAAATGGAACGATTTGCGGTGTAAGCGCTCCCGCAAACGGAGCTTGCGGTGTCCCGCCGGGCGGGGTAAAAATCACATTGGGAAACTTAAGACCCGGGCACAGTGTCGGATTGCAGTTGAAGGACTGCTGAATCACGCCATTCTCGACACGCGTGGCGTAGTACGTGCTGTTAGTCGTCTTCGCATAGAAGATGCCATATCCGGCGCGTAGCACCGTGCCCTTGCTAATCTCCCAAGCGACGCCAACGCGCGGGGCGAAGTTATTCTTATCGATGTTGATGGTCGACGTATAGAGTGCAGTCAGCGGCGTCAAGAGGTTCGGCTGAGGAGGTTGCGGGATTAGCGTCAGATCGTAGCGCACACCCAGATTCAAGGTCAGATTTGAGCGGACTTTCCAGCTATCCTCCACGAATGCGGCGAAATCTTGGTCGTAAAAATCGTCCTTACCCACGCCCGTCACCGGATCGGTCACCTGCAGGAACGTGCTGTAATGCCGGCCGGTAAATCCGTCGCCGAAGTTGATTCCCATGACATCGGCTGCCCAGTTCTGGAACGCCGCCGCTCCGTTGTAAGCATACACTCCGCCGCCTGAAAATAGGTTAATCAGCAATTCGTGAATCGCGCTGACGTCAACGCCGGCTTTAATAGTGTGCTTACCGTAGTTCGCGGACAACACGTCGGCGAACTGCAAGCGATGCTCGTTGGGGAAGGCAGGGCGCGGCAGGGCGTTTGGCATCCCGTAATTCATGAAGTTCTGGATGGTCACGCTGGGCGCCGTGCCGTTTTCAGAAATTTTTTCGAGATCGACGGACCACTGAAAGCGGAAATTGTTAATTACGGTCGGCCTGAGGGTGGAATCCCAATTTGCCATGAAGATGCGCTCGCGCGTAACCGCGGTGCCATTGGCCGAAACAGCTTCGTTGTTCTGAGTGTTGTTGGTCCGGTAGGCATTGGGGCTGTGATAGTTCAGCAAATCGAATGAGGCACTGAGATGGTTCGCCGGATTGATTTGATAGTCCAGCTTGCCGAAGCCGACATCCTGGTTGAAAGTCCGGGGGAAAGCTCCTAGTTGACCGGCAATGAAAATGTTCGCGGCCGCACACTGGCTGGCGCTCACCGCGGTTGGACAGGGTTGAGGGCCGTTGAAACTAGTACTGGTATACACGATCGGCACCACCCGTCGTGAACCGTCGTAGGTAAAAAAATAGAACAGCTTGTCCTTCTGGATCGGCCCGCCCAGGCTGCCCCCAAACTGCTGTTGCTGATGTACCGGCTGCGTGAACACACCTTTGGATTTCTGGATGGGATCGAGCGCATTCAAGCTGGGGTATCGCAGAAAATAAAACACATCGCCGTGCATGGCATTCGTGCCGGACTTGGTAACCGCGTTCACCACGCCGCCGGCGGCCTGGCCCAACTCCGCGCTGTAGTTGCTCGAAGCAACTTGAAATTCCTGAAGCGAATCGGTGCTGTATACGTAGGAGAGCGTGGTCCGTCCTTTGGTCTCCGCAAAGAATGCCTGGGTGTTGCTGGTGCCGTCGACGGCGCTTTGGTTATACAACCCGGAAATTCCGCGATATGAAACCAGTCCCGTGCCACCGTCGGTAGTGACGTTGGGCGTCAATAGCGCGAAATTCTCCCAGCGCCGGCCGGCATTCGGCAGGAACTCCTTCTGGGATTGGCTCACTACCTGGGACACATCGGTCTTTTGGGTGTCGACCAGGGAAGCATCGCCCGCCACCGTAACCGTTTCGGTGGTGGTTTTCAAGGCCAGCGCAAAATCCACTGTCAGAGTTTGACCCACTTGCAGCGTGAGACCAGTGCGAACAATTTTACTGAACCCCGCCTTGTTGGCTGTAATATCGTACAATCCGGGCGGAAGAAACGGAGCTACGTATATGCCCGCTGCGTTCGTCGCCAGCGACAACGTTGCCGCGGTACTAGTATTCCGCACTATCACTGCGGCGTCTGGCACTGCGCTCCCGGTGGGATCGGTTAGAGTTCCCGTAATTGTGCCCGCACCGGTGCTTTGCGCCATCAGGGCGCTCGAAAAAAGCGCCAGCGCTATCGTCGCCACACCCGCTAAAGACACAAATCCCCTGCGCATCTTTTGCTGCTTCATAGAGTGAAGTCCCTTTCCCCGAACGCCGTTATGTTATGCCCAAGACTGACGTGTTCTTAGGACTACCTGACCGCTACTTACGAATTTACCTCCTAGCATAAGGAATCTCCAAAACCTATGCAAATGAATTTTGGATGTCGAAAAGCGAGCGCATCGGAGCGATGCATGGAGCGGTCTGGGCCAAGTGTGACACTCTATTAGTTCGGGTCCTTATTCATGCCAGATACTTCTTTTTCCAAAGATAAAATGAAAGTTGTTCTGCTCGAGGGGGTACATTCGAGCGCTATTAACGCCTTTCGCTCGGATGGTTACTCCAGCGTCGAGATTCACTCCAAAGCCCTGCCTGAGCCGCAATTGACCGACGCGGTTCGCGACGCTTACATCATTGGCATCCGCTCCGCCACCCAGTTGACGCGCAGCGTGCTCGAATCCTCGCGCCATCTCACCGCCATTGGATGTTTCTGCATTGGCACGAATCAAGTAGATCTGGCGGCCGCGCAGGATCGCGGCATCCCGGTGTTCAATGCCCCTTTTTCGAACACCCGCAGCGTGGCTGAACTGGTGCTCGCTGAAATCGTGCTGCTGATGCGGGGCATTCCGGCGCGCAACGCCGCGGCTCATCGCGGGGAATGGATCAAGACCGCCGCCGGCTCCCGCGAAGCCCGCGGCAAAACGCTTGGCATCATCGGTTACGGCCACATCGGCACCCAGGTCGGCGTGTTAGCCGAAGCCCTGGGTATGCAGGTGGTCTTCTATGACATCGAGACGAAATTGGCGCTGGGCAATGCCCGCCCCGTGCAAGCGATTGAAGCGCTGCTCGAAGCTTCCGATGTGGTTACGCTGCACGTTCCGCAAACGCCGCAGACCAATAACTTGATCGACGCTGCCGCACTCTCTCGCATGAAGCCCGGCGCCAGTCTCATCAACGCCTCGCGGGGAACTGTCGTAGACATCGACGCGCTGGTCTGCGCGCTCGATTCCCGGCATCTGAGCGGCGCCGCCATCGATGTTTTCCCCAAGGAGCCCAAGAGCAACACCGACACGTTCGTCTCACCCCTGCGCGGCCGCGACAACGTGATTCTCACGCCGCACGTCGGCGGCAGCACCCAGGAAGCTCAGCACGACATTGGTCTCGAAGTATCCGGCAAGCTGCTCAAGTACAGCAACAACGGATCGACGCTGGGAGCAGTCAACTTTCCGGAGGTAGC
>Ga0105240_10005021_pt1 | contig 19856 bp, 16 predicted proteins | sample KBSC54metaG_FD_80426 | JGI IMG/M metagenome (GOLD analysis project Ga0105240, IMG submission 80426) | Corn rhizosphere microbial communities from Kellogg Biological Station, Michigan, USA - KBS C5-4 metaG | ecosystem: Host-associated > Plants > Roots > Rhizosphere > Soil | place: Michigan, USA... | reverse complement strand
TTGTTTTCTGACCGTGCTGAACGGACGACTGTTTTTCGCAGCCGATGGGGGGATGGCTCAGGGTGGAGTGGGATTGTGGACTTCCGACGGTACTGAGTCAGGTACCTCCCTGGTTCCGGGGACCGCAGGTCTCGATCCGCACGGGCTCATTGCCAACAACGGCGCTTTGTACTTCCTGTCGACCGATTACACCAACGGCGATGTAGTCTGGAAGACAGATGGAACCGCGGCCGCCACAGCGGCCTTCATACCGTCACCCCAGCCGAAGGCATACGACTCCATCTCGCTGGTGGCGCTGAATGGGCAGTTGCTGTTCAACAGCAGCGGGGGGACTTATCCGCTGGATGACCAGATCTGGGCGGTCACCGCAACACAACAGACGCTTCTGAATATATCGGGCCAGCAGATGGACCCCAATTCTTTGTTCAGCGACGGGACCCGTGGGTATTTTTCAGTTAAACCCAACAACGGCGGTTTCGACACGCGCGAGCCCTGGGTGACGGATGGAACCAACGCCGGGACTATGCCGCTGCTCAGCGTCGCCTCGGGATTCACCGGTGTATATGCCTTGAGGTTCGCCGACTTTCACGGCGTGACGTTATTCGAAGTCAACAACCCTCCGGTCAACAATCAGAGCGGCACCACTTCACTCTGGAAAACCAACGGCACGCCGGCCGGCACGGTCCTGGTCGCTGATATCGGCTACGCCTCCAGCTCCATGTCGCGTGACAAACATCTGACAGTGGGCAACAATTTTTTCTATGTCAGTGACGACGGTTCCACCGGCGAAGAGCTCTTTGCGTTCAGCAACGAGCCGCCCACCGCAGTCAGTGTCAATGGCGTCGCAGTGGGCGCTGGTCAGTCAGTCACGATCAATCTCATCGCCAATGCCTCTGATAGCGATGGAACTGTCGATCCGGCGAGCGTGACCATTCTGTCACAACCGACCGGTGGAACGCTGTCGGTCAGTCCGACGGGAGTAGCAACGTACACTGCGAACAGCAGTTTCAGTGGGGCCGACTCTTTCACTTTCGCGCTGGCCGACAATCAGGGCGCGCGCTCTCAACCTGCAACTGTGCAGATCAGCGTGGCGGCTGCGGGTAACGGCGGGAGTCAGCCGGGAGGCGGCTCTGGCTCGCCGGGCGGCGGCTCGGCTGGATCCGATGATTCTGGCGGTAAATCCGGCGGCGGCGGCCCACTCGGTGTGCTCGAGATCGGTTTGTTGATTGCTGCGGTGTCGGTCAGAGCCACAACGTCGCGACGTCGTCGCAGGCCGCTGCCGAATGTGTTGTAAAGCGGGCGCCCGCTTTTCGTTCGGGAATCCAGCCGGGTCAGATCCCTAAATTGCGAACGAGCGTCTCACGCGAAAGCGGCGGCAACGTTCCGGCTTCCCGATGTCGGCGACCAACTCGTAGTCGAATGAGCCCAGCTCATGTTGTTGAATAAGATGAGCTCGCCCGGTGCGAGCTTGCGCGTGAGACGGCATTGGAACAGCGAATTATGGTCCAGGTCCGACGACCAGATGCGCCGGAAAGCGGCGTTATCGGTGCCCTCGACTCCCAAGGTGCGTAGCAACCCGGCAAACGACGTCCAGGAGGCGTGGTCCATGCTGGCGATGCTGTCCCAGTACGTGTACACCGCCTTTCCCAACAGCTCCGAGTGCGAGCGCACGGGTGCGACGAGCACATCCGCCAGCAGCAGCCCGGGAATCTCACCTTCCCGCAACTTCACGATCCGATCGGCTGCGGATACCTTGTCAGCCGATTTCAACCGGTACAGTGTCTTTATGCGCGTCCATTCGGCGGGTGTGAGCGGGCGCGCGGTGCCCGCGATTTTGGTCAGCTTCTCCCGCAATGAGGGCCACACGGGGCTCGCATCGTTCTGATGCAGCAGAATGGTCGCGCCGCCATCCGTGTCATTTTGCAGACAGTAGAAAGCCGCCAGTTGAATTTGTATGAAGCTGTCGCCTTCCGAGTGCGGCGGGATGACATGGTTGGGGCCACGCTCATTGACACTCATCAGGTATTTGCCGACGCGGCGCCGATGGCGGTGGAAGTCGGCGAAGGCGGCCTGCAGTTTCAGGCGCTCGAGCAATCCCAACCGCGCGGTGAGTGCCTCCAGCAACAGGTCGGCTCGTGTCAGGTCCAGGTCCGGCACGAGGACCACGAGGTCGCTGCGCAGCGCGCGCACGACAGAATCGAGATCGGATGGCCGGGCGGGTGCCGCGAGCGTGATCAATTGCTCCGGGTCTTCCTCCGGGAAAACTTGCTGAGTGGAGAGTCCGTTCACTGGCCGCCGCTCCCTGTTGGCAACTGAATGACGCTGCTGCTACTCCTTCGTCAACTCGCGCCGCTGGCCTGGGTTCGGTCCCCCGGCGCCTCCACCCAGCCACCGCCGAGTGCTTCATAGAGATGCACCACGGCCTGCAGCCGGGCGAGCGTCGTCTGAGCGAGCTGGTCGCGCGCACCGAACAAAGTCTGTTGTGCCTGCAGCACGGTCAACAGATCGGTCGCTCCCTGGCGATATTGCAGTTGGGCTATTCCGAAAGCCTCCCGGGCGGCCTCGACCTCGCGGCGCAAGTGAGCCTCGGCATTGTGTTGGTTTTTCACCTGCCCCAGCGCGATTTCCACATCGGCGTACGCCTGCAGCACCGCACCCTGGTAGTCGGCAATCAACTCCTGTTGAACCCCCAGTGCCAGGTTCTTCTGACCGAGCAGCCGGCCGCCGTCGAATATGGTCTGCAGCACCCCGGCGCCCGCATCCCAGACAAAGCTCGGACCGCGCACCAGCGCGCCGATCGTCGAGCTGGCATATCCCCCGCTGCCTGTCAGCGAGAACTGCGGCAGAAAGGCCGCGCGCGCCGCGTCCAGGTTGGCGTGAGCGCTTGCCAGCTTGGCTTCGGCTTCTGCCACGTCAGGACGCCTGATCAACAACTCCGAGGGCAGTCCGGGCGCCACGGCGGGTGGACTCACCTCCTGCAGGCCCTGAGCCGCAATCCGCAGTGTCTGCGGCGGTTGGCCGAGCAGAATGGCCAGATTGACCCGCGTTTCCAGCTCGCTCTGCTCGAGTGCGGCCAGTTGTGCCTGCACGCCTTCGAGCTGCGCCTGCTCCTGCGCGAGATCCAGGTGCGACGAGGTGCCGGCCGAAACCTTGAGGCTGATGACATCCAGAATGCTTTTGATGGCCGCAATGTCTTCGTTGGCGATGGCGGTGCGCTCGCGCAGAGCCAACACGCTGAAGTACGTGGTTGCCACATTGGCGGTCACGGTCAACGCCACGGACTGTTGATCAAAGCGCGCGGACTTCAATGTTTCCCGGGCGGCCCGCAGGTTGTTGCGTGCCTGGCCCCAGATATCCAGCTCATAGCCGGCGCTGGCGTTCAACGTAAAAGTGTTACTGGTTGCGCTGCCCGCGGATTGGCCCTGGCCGCCGGTCGATTGCGCCGCATTCACGGAGGTCCGCTGCGCCTGGGATTGACCGTTGATCTGCGGAAACAGAGGCGCGCGCTGCACGGTGACCCGGGCCTGGGCCTGCAGCACCCGCGCCACCGCCGCGGCCAGATCACGATTCTCTGCCTGGGCCCGGCCGATCAGATCCGTCAGCTCCCCGCTTCCGAGGTTGTGCCACCAATCCGCAGCAGGCCAGATGGCCTGCGAGCTATCCGGCTGGCCACTGAACGCACCCGGGGTCATCCGCGGCGTCAACACCTGTGGGATATGAGTCACGCATCCACTCAGCAACAGTGTCAGCCACGCTGCGGCAGGACACAGGCATTGCAGGTGCAATCTATTCATATCGCAGAGCGCTGATCGGGCTCGCGCGGGCGAGTCGCAGCACGTGGACGAAGACCGTGATCCACGCGATCACGAGTGCAACGGCGCCAATCCCCGCGAAATACATCGGATTCAGGGGAATGCGATAGGCATAACCCTGCAGCCAGTTTTGCAGGTAGTAATAGGCAAGCGGCCAGGCCACGAGATTGGCGAGCAGCACGGGTATCGAGATTTGCCACAGCAGGAGCGTTATGAGGTCTCGGTGGGTCGCGCCATACACCTTGCGAACGCCGATCTCCATGGTGCGGCGCTCGGCCGTGAAGACGGTCAGGCCGAACAGTCCCAGACAGGCGATTGCGATGGCAATGGCGACAAAGATGGCGAACATCTGGCCTTGCCGCGCGTCCGCCTCGAACAGCTCATCGAACGCGTCGTTGAGGAAATAGCGTTGAATGGCCGCGCCCGGCACGAATGCAGCCCAGGTTTTGTCAATGAAGGCGAGGGTGTCAGGAAGGTTCGCGCCGTGCAGCCGTACGGATCCGAGACTGATACGGATCGGGTTGACGAGATAAATCGCCGGTTGCACCGTGTCCTTGAGCCCGTCGAGCTTCGCACTGTCCAACACGCCCACGACGGTCAGGTGCTCATCGCCGTGCACGACGGTCTTGCCGAGGATCTGCTCCGCGGTCCTGCCAAAGCGCCGCAGGGCCTCGGAGTTGATCAGGACATTGTGGCCGGCCGTGTCTTCGCCCCGATCGTTGGCCAAGAGGCGACCCGCCAGCAGGCGCATTCCATACACGGCCGGATAGTCCGTGCTGATGCAGATCATGTGGGCCGTCACGGTCTGAGTATCGCCCTGGATCTGCACCGGATCATTGGACGCATTGAAAATTTCGAACGGTACCGCGTTGGACAGCGCCGCGCTGGCAATCTGCGGATTCGTTCGCAACGCCCGGATGAAGCTCTCGCGTGCACTGGGGGTCATCTTCTTCACGCCCCGGATGACGACGATCCCTTCCCGATCAAAGCCCATGTCCAGGCGGCGAGCGTAGTTGATCTGACTCGCGGTGGTAACGGCAGCGATGCCGAGGCCAATGGAGACAGCGAATTGCGCTACGACCAGGGCTGTACGAATCGCGCCCGATCCAGTACGCGCGGTGGAGCTCACCTTCAACCCGGCGGCCGGCTGAAAACCGGACAATACCAACGCCGGATACAGACCACTCAACACACCGATGAGGCAGGTCGCGGCGAAAATCAGCAGCAGCAGCTTCCAGTCCCGGGCGTAGGTCAGCTCGAGCGGCTGATTCAACAGCGCATCCAGCAAGGGAGTGATTACTTCCACCAGGACAATCGCGATGGCGAGTGCGACCAGCGCAGTCAGCAGCGCCTCGCCCAGAAACTGGATGATGAGATCGTGCCGCTTCGCTCCAACCACCTTGCGCAACGAGATCTCGCGCGCCCGCAGCGTCGCGCGCGCAGTGGCCAGGTTCATAAAGTTGAAGCTGGCGAGCAGCACGATCAAACCCGCTGTCAGCGCCAGTCCATATACGGCCGCATAGCTGCCGGGCGGCTTCAAGGCACCGTAGCGATCAGTTGTCAGGTGTGCATCCGCAAACGGCGTCAGATGGTATTCCTCGAACTGGCTGCCGCGCAGGTTGCTGCCGTTCAACTTCACGGAGCGGTCCAGTATCGGCTGCAACTTGGCGAGCACGGTGCCCGGGCTCGCACCGGGAACGAGCGCGATATAACCGTAACTGAAACTCGTGCTCGTCCACTCGTTCTTGTAGATCTGCGGGATCTCCTCGGCCAGCGAGTTGTTGGGCAGGATGAGATCGGCAATCAGGTGGGTATTGTGCGGCAGGTCGCGGATCACCCCGGTGACTGTCAGCGGATGGACTGCGGTGAGACAGGCGCTGTCGTTCGGATCGCATGCCCACCCATTGGCGCCGCTCAGCTGCAGGATCTGCCCGACCGGATCGGCAGTGCCGAAATATTTGCGGGCCGTGGATTCGGACAGCACGACGGATTCCGGATGCGCCAGTGCCGTGGCACGATCGCCCGACACGAACGGCAGCGCGATCACCTGCAGAAAGTTGGGATCGACCACGGACACCGTCTCCAGGAACTGTCGATCGGCGACACGGGCGGTCATTTTTTCCGGCGCAATGTGCGTGACGGCCCGCACTTCCGGAATCTCCTGCAACATGGCGCCTGGAACCGGAAACGGAGCTTGCGCCAGGGGCATCGAATTGCCGCCTGGGAAATGAAACGTCACTTCGATCCGATAGAGGTGCTCGCTGTTGGGCACCCAACGGTCATAGGAGCCTTCCTCACGCACAAACAGCGTGATGAAGATGGCGCACGCCAGGCCGACGGCGAGGCCGACAATGTTGATGAAGCTGTAGAGCTTGTGCCGGACGAAGGAGCGCAAGGCCAACGTGAGGTAGTGTTTGAACATGGCGGCGGCCCTCAGGCAATCTGGCGGATGTTCTCGGTGATGATGGCGCCGTCGAGCATCTTGACGATGCGATGAGCATATTGGGCGTGCAGATGCGAGTGCGTCACCATCATGATCGTCGTGCCCTGAGCATTGACCTCGCTCAGCAACTGCATCACTTCTTCACCGTTGGCGGAGTCCAGATTTCCCGTCGGCTCATCGGCCAATATGAGCTTCGGGCGTGCGATGACTGCGCGCGCAATCGCCACCCGTTGTTGCTGGCCGCCTGAGAGTTGATGTGGCATGTGCCGGGCGCGGTGGGAGATCTTCACGCGGTCCAGTGCCTCCCGCACCCGGACCTTGCGCTCGGCGGCCGGCACGTCGCGGTGATAGAGGAGTGCCAGATCGACGTTCTCGGCGACAGTCAGGTCATCGATCAGATTGAAGCTCTGAAAAACAAACCCGATGCCGTTCTTGCGCGCCACCGCGAGCTGATTCTGTGAATAGCCGGCGACATTGGCGCCGTCAAACCAATACTCGCCGCCGGATGGATTATCGAGCAGGCCGACGATGTTGAGGAGAGTGGACTTGCCGCAACCCGAGGGGCCCATGACGGCCACAAACTCACCGGCACCGACTTTCAGGTTGACGTCCCGCAGCGCCGTGGTTTCCACATCCGGTGTACGGTAGACTTTGTGCAGACCCTTCATTACTAACATGCTCATGATGTCCTTTTCTCGAGTTCGATCCGGTCGATGGTGCGAAAGGCTTCATAGCCGGAAATGATGACGCGCTCGCCTGCGGTGAGCCCCTCCAGCACCTCGATGTATTCGGGGTTGCGGCGACCCAGGCGGACCTGCCGACGGACAGCGTAGCGCCCGTCGGGGGACAGAACGAATACCCAACGGCCGCCGGTGTCCTGATAGAACGGTCCGGTCGGCAGGAGCAACGCATCGCCGCTGCCTCCGAGTTGCAGCTTGATGTCAACGGCCTGGCCGGTTTGCAAGCCGGGGGGCATCGGATCCGTCAGGTTGAGATCGATCTTGAAGGTGCCGCTGGTGACCTGGGGATAGATTTTGGCCACCGTGCCCCGGTACTCGCGGCCATCGAGACTGAAGATCGCCTGCTCCTGCAACGCAATGCGTGTCAGGTAGAACTCATCGACCCGCGCCGTCAGTTTGAAGCGCTCCGGGGAGCCTATCTGGCCGAGCACGGCGCCGGCTTCCTTGGCCTGGCCTGGCTCGGCATCCAACGCCGTCAACTGTCCCGAGAGGGGCGCGCGGATCGTCAATGCGTCGAGGCCGGCACGCGCAGAGGCGACACTGTCCGCGAGTCGCGCCAGGGTCTCGTTGAGCTGTCGTAGCTGGCTGGCACGCACGCGCTGCTGTGTGTCACGTGTTGCAATGGTCGCATCCCTGAGCTTCAGCTCATACGCGTACTCTTCTTCCTCCTGTTTGTAGGTCGAAGGCGCAATGGCGTTGCCTTCCAGCAGGATCTTGTCGCGGGCCAGGTTGCCCTGCAGCTTGCTGATCTGGTGCTCAATATCCAGCAGATCGTGCTCGTACTTGAAACGAGCATCCTCCAACTGCAACTTCGTGCTGTTCAGCGCATTGATCTGGGCTGCGGCGTCGGCTTCCCGCGAGGCCACCTGCAGTTGCAGCGCGCTGTTGGTCAGAATAATGAGCGATTGCCCGGCGCTGACGCGGGCGCCGTCTTCGACCAGGACTTCCTTGACGGCGCCACCCTGATCGGCCGTCAGATATTGAGTATTGAAAGGCGCGGCCGTGGCGCGTATCGAGATGAAGTCATCAAACCGTCCGCGCGTGACAGTGCCGAGGCTGAGGCGATCGACGGGGATGCGGTAGGTGGAATGGCCCATGCCTTTTAAAAGCCAGACCGCAATTCCCAGGCCCAGCAGCCCGAGCCCGGCGATGACGCTATAGCGACGCCAGCGCGCAGGCCGCGCAACGGGTTGGTCCATTCCCCGACTGTATTGCACCGTTTCGTCCATGGCTGTGCGATGCAACCGTTATGCCATCATAAAAAACAGTAAAAACAATTAGTTACGTCGGCGGAAAAGCTGGCTCGGCGTTCGCGTGTGGACAACTGACCGGACACCTGTTCGAATTCGGACACATGAGCGCCGCCCGTGACAAGAGCCCCGCACGCATTCTGGTCGTGGACGACGAGGAAGACATCCTCCAAGCGGCCCGCCTGCTGTTGAAGCGTCACTTCGCATCGGTCGAGCTTCTGAACGATCCCGCATCGCTGCCGGAACTGGTTCGGCGAAACGCATTCGATGTCCTGCTGCTCGACATGAATTTTGCAACGGGCTCCGATGATGGCGCCGAGGGGTTGAGTCAACTCTCGCGGGTGCTCGCGTTGGATGCTCAGGCGGTGGTTGTGCTGGTAACCGCGCACGCGGGTATAGAGCTGGCAGTGGCAGCCATGAAGCAGGGAGCGGCCGACTTTGTCACCAAGCCGTGGGAAAACGATCGGCTGGTGGCGACGTTGCTGGCGGCATCCAACTTGCGTCGCTCCCGGGTGGAGGCAATAGAGCTGCGGCGGCGAAATCGCGGACTCGCAGCGGCCATCAGCGGCGGTGTCGAGGTGGTTGGCACCTCCGCGGGCATGCTGCGAGTATTCGATATGGTCCGCCGGGCTGCACCCACCGCTGCGAACGTGTTGATCCTCGGTGAGAATGGCACGGGGAAGGAGCTCGTGGCCCGCGAGATCCATCGTCAATCCTCTCGCGCGGAGGAAGTTTTCCTGCGGGTGGATCTCGGGGCTCTGTCCGCGCCGCTGTTTGAAAGCGAGTTGTTCGGCCATCGGCGCGGCGCGTTCACCGATGCCCGGGAGGATCGCATCGGGCTGTTTCGAGCCGCCACGGGCGGAACCCTGTTCCTCGATGAGATCGGCAACGTCCCCTTGCACCTGCAAAGCAAGCTGCTCACGGCGCTCGAGCGCCGGGAAGTGACGCCGGTGGGTGCCGAAAGACCCGAGCCCATCGACGTGCGGGTCATCTGTGCAACCAACCGCAGCGGCGCACAGCTCGCCGACCCCAACCTGTTTCGCCAGGACCTGCTTTACCGCATCAACACGGTGGAGATCCTGCTGCCCCCATTGCGGGATCGACGCGAGGATGTGCCCTTGCTCCTCGAACACTTCCTGGATGTCTATTGCCAGAAATACAACCTGCCCGCCAAACGGTTGAGCGCCCGCGCGCTGGACGAGTTGATTGCCTACTCCTGGCCCGGCAATGTGCGGGCCTTGCGCCACGCCGTGGAGCGCGCCGTGATCCTGAGCGAGGGGACTTTGCTGGAAGCGGCCGATTTCTCTCTGAGTAGCGCCGCGTTGGAGGCGGGCGTGCCGCCGGTTTCCAACAACAACACCCTCGACTCGCTGGAACGACAGGGTATCGTGCGGGCGCTGGAGAGCAGTGGCAGGAATATCAGCAGGGCGGCCGCCGAGCTCGGTCTGTCGCGGGCCGCTCTCTACCGGCGGATGCAGAAATATGGTCTTTAGTCGTTTTCGCGTGCGCGTGGCGTTGTGTACGGTTGCTATGCTCCTCACGGCTCTTCTCACCGCGTCGATCATCGTCCATACGCATTGGTATGCAACAATGGCGCTGTGCGTCGCGGCGCTCCTGGCCGAGTGCTTCCTGCTTCTGCATTTGGCGCTCGAAACCTCACGGGAGGTGGCAAGATTTCTCGACGCCATCGCGGCCGATGATTTTTTGCAGAGCTTCGCCAAGCTGTCAAACGACAGCGCGCATGCAGAGCTCGGCGCAGCCATGACGCGGGTACTCGCCAGGCTGCGCACCAGCCGCTCCGAGCGGGAGGAGCAGGCGGAATACCTGCGAGCCCTCGTGGACCACGTGCCGGTGGCCCTGATCTGCGTGGATGATGCCGGGCACGTGCAACTACTCAACATCGCGGCCCGGCGCCTGTTTACCTCGGACCTGGTGGAAGTGTTGCAAATGGGCCGGTATGGCCAGGCATTCGCACTCGGTATCGAGTCGCTCGAGCCCGGCCAATCCGCCATTCTCAAAATGGTGCGCGCCGGCGGTAACCTGCAGTTGAAGGCGTCGGCCACTGCGTTGGCGAGCCGGGGAGTGCGCAGCCGCCTGATCTCATTGCAGAACATCGAAAGCGAGATGAGCGCCCAGGAGTTGGCCGCGTGGCAGACCGTCATCCGCGCCATGGCACACGAGGTCATGAATTCACTGACCCCCATTTCCTCTCTGGCCGCCACGACCCAGGTGTTGGTTGGCGAAGCACTCCAGCAATTGCCTGCCGACGCGGCTCCGGCCGCGGCGCTGCAGGAAGCCCGGGAGGCACTGGAGACAGTGGCCAAGCGCAGCGCCGGGCTGTTGCATTTCGTACAGAACCACCGCCGTTTGACGAAACGGCTGGTGGCGCAGATCGAGGTGGCCCGCATTCAGCGGGTGTTTGCGCGACTGCAACGCCTGCTGGGCGTCGAGCTGGCGGCCCGTGACATTCACCTGACCCTGCAAGTTGAGCCGGAGAGCCTCGAGATCGCGGCCGATCCGGATCTGCTCGACCAGGCGCTGATCAACCTCGTGCGCAACTCGATCGAAGCCCTGCGCGACCGCCCGGCGGGGCGCATCGTCCTGTCTGCGCACCGGGACGCCGAAGGCCGGGTGGCCATCGACGTGGTGGACAACGGACCCGGGATTGCCGAGGACCTCAGTGACAAGATTTTCGTGCCGTTCTTCACCACCAAGCGCCAGGGCAGTGGCATCGGTTTGACCATTGTCCGTCACATCGCAACCGCGCACAGCGCCAGCGTCGATGTTTCGCAGACCCCCGGCGGTGGAGCAACCGTGAGCCTGCGGTTCTGACCCCACCGTTCCTTCAGGCAAAGCGCGCCTCCGGAAAGATTTCCTCAATCAACATGGCGGGCCTGCCATGCAGATGAATCCGATAGCAGCGGCTCACGACCGCGGCGTGGCGCTCCATGTCGAGGTGCAAGGCGTGCTCCGCGGCTGCGCGACGCCGGACTGAGATCAACTCGCGGTAGGTCTCGAGCCGGCCGGCAGACAGCAGCTCGCCGATTCCTTTGCGCTCCTCCACCAGCCCACGGCGCACTTGCGCCGGCAGACAGTTGCTGAGCACGATACTCGCAGCGTACACATACGGTCGTCGGGTAACACGGCCGCGTAGAATCACCCGGCGGCTCAGGATCTGATCGCCGACGTGCGCTTCGATTTCCGGGTGAGCCCGGTCACTGCGCTCTTCGGAGTGACTCAGAACGTCCACAGCGATAGGCTCGTTGAAGTAAGCTTCCAGAATCCTCGTGACGACCCCGTCTGTCACGAGCAGCACGCGCAGGAACGGGGCCAACTCGGCAAGGTCAGGGAGGGATGCCATGCGATTTACAGCGAGTATGTCGTTGATGGGGATGTTGGTGTTGTCGGGTGCGGCCCGGGCGGTGGATCTGCCCGCGACCGCGACCTGCCATGCGAGCGAAGCGCAATTGACTGCCAACAAGCAACTGGTGCTCGGCTTCTTCACCTTCCGCGGCACCCTGGAAGCACAGGCGCAGAAGTTCCTGAGCAAGGACTATGTGCAGCACAATCCGCGCCTGTTGCGTCTCGATGGGCTCACCGGTGCCGCGGGTCGCGATGCCTGGTTGAAGGATCTGCAGGAGGCACAGAAGCGCGGCATCGATCCAGTGGATCTGCCCGGTGTCCATCTCGACCAGCCGCTGCTGCTCATGGCGGAGTGTGACCTCGTGACGGCGCTGTATCGGAGGCAGCTCGCGGACCCGGATCGACCCGGACAGATGTATGAGTCTTTCGTTTTCGAGATCTTCCGCGTGCGGGACGGCAAACTCGCCGAGCATTGGGACCAGGTTACCTTGAGCAAGGGCTGGATGAAATGAGGCTTCACGGGGAGGCGGCGGTCTTCGGGTACCAGAACGTGGCGTGACAGGCCTCGCAGGCCTGATCGAGGACCCCTCCCGCGCGTATCAGGGCCTCGGCATCCTTCGCATCCACTGCAGCCACCACCTGTTGCGCGGCGCGTTTGAGCCCGCCTGCGAACTGCACGAAAGCGGGGTGTGACGCATCGATGCGAAGTTGTATCTCCCGCGGATCCAACTCGCCGGCGGCGGCTGGAGTACTGCTGACGCCGACATGACGCCCAGGCACGCTCAGAAGATCAGCCGCTTCCAGCAGCGAGACGGCACTGACGCGGACCGCCTGCCACTCCATGTCCGTGCGCGGCCGGCGATCCTCCGAGCCTGCGAGGGTGGCGACAAACTCCACCGAATCCCAGATGTGATCGGCCGCGGGATCCACCTGGGTATCCATGAGCTGTTGGATGGTTGCGACGGGCGGCACCGCTGCGCACGGCCTCGGGTGCCAGCCCGATGAGTCCTTTTCACGCCGGAAATGCGTGCTCGTGGTGAAAGGCGTGTTGAGATATTCGGGGTCCTCGATGATCGTGGTGACTACGAACCATTCGCTGCCGTCCGGCACGGAGAACCGGTCGTAGAACTCCGTGATGCGCGCAGTCTCGCCATAAGGCACGCCGTTTCGTCTGAGCCAGCCGGCCTGGAAGTCGGATGTAGTCACGCGCAGCGTTCCGCCGGGGCGCGGCGGTGAGGGCATGCCGAATCCCCATCCATCCCCGGTCGGCATGGCCCGCTGCCACTGCGCGGCTGAAACACCTTGCAGGGTTTTCTCATGGGCCGGCGGTGGATTCCCGAAGTACAGGCGCCGGACCTGGCTGCCGGAGTCGGTTTCGATTTGCAGCACGTCAGGGGATTGCCACGTGATCCGCAATCGCGTGGGCATCCGCATCACTGCGCCCACACCATACGCCTTGCAGGAGCTGTCTTGCGATCGATCCCAGGTATCGGCGACTTTCCGGCCGGCTTCATTCAATGGCACGCTGGCGTAGTCGCCCTTTTCGGGAGTCAACATCCGCCAGCGCCAGTCCTCATTGACAATCGAAACCCAGTTGCCGGTCAGGTCGATGGGGGCGGTCGCCTGGGCGGTGGGTGGCGGGGGTGGCGCGGATGCGGCCGCCAACAGAGCCGGCGGCACGCCGAGCGCCCCCATGACAGCGAGTATCGCGAGAGATCTCACTTGCGCTCCTGGTTACCGCGGCCGCGGCTTTACACTGCGGTACACGGACTCGACAAACTGTGCCGTGGTCCAGTGGCCGCTGTCAGAGCCAAAGCGTCCGTCATAGTCGCGTGTGGGTTTGGCCGCCTGGACCTGCTCGAGTGTCATGCCCTTGGCCCGCAGGTCCCGGATCCGATCGCGGATGATGGTCACCATATCCCGATACTCCACGACGTCCGCCTCGTCGCACAGCCGTCCATGCCCCGGAACCACGATGGTTCCTCCTTCCTCCTTGTCGCGCGGCACGGTGATGTCGAGAATGCGATTCAACGCCTCGACGACACCGTCGATGGTGCCGCCGTTGTCGAGGTCGATCAACGGATAGGTCGTCGTGACAAACACATCGCCGGTGGCAAGCACATCCGACTTGCGGAAAAACACCATCACATCCCCAATGGAATGGGCCGCCGGTGCGTGGATCAGCTCCACCGCCTCGTCATTGAAGAACAGGTCGTAGCGGTCACCGGCGAAGGTTTCAGTAGGCCATTGTTCCTGGGGGAAGCTCTTTGCGTCTGCCGCCATGTGCAGCTCCACATTTTCGTGCGCGATGACGGCGGCTCCCCGCTGTCCTCGCGGATCGTCCATGAGAACGTTGCCCCCCATGACGGTGAGTCCGGCCTTTCTCAGCAACTCGTTCCCCCCGGTGTGATCCGGATCGAACCCGGTGTCGACGACATAACGGATGATCCCGGTTCCCGCGAGCCTCCTGACTTCAGCAGCAACGGCGGGGGCGGTCGCTGGCAGCCCCGCATCGACGAGCAGCACTCCCTGTTTGCCGAGCTGGACGACGACGTTGCCTCCCGCACCTGACACCAGTTGCACATGGCCCTGCACGGGCAACACTTCAATCTTGCCGGCCTGCACCGCCACGCTCCCCGTAGGCATGAGGACGCAACAGGCTGCGATGAGGGTCAGCGTGCGCCACATGACGGCAATGGCTCGAGGGAGTCCATGAATTCCGGTAACGCGGTCTTTGCGCCGCCGCGCTCGGCTGTGGCGGGCAGACAATGCCGTGCACCATATTCGTTGAGAAACGTGTTGGTTCCGGGCAGATGATGCGGTACTTCGCCTCTGGCGCGCGGAATTTCCACAGCCGCGCGACAGGGGTAGGGAGCCATGATGCCGTTGGCTGCATAGCTGAATCCGTCGCTGCGCACCAGCGGCTCGCTCAGATACACCGGATCAGAAATGATGCTGATGTGAGTCAGAACCTGCTCGTGGCGGAAAAAATATTCCTTCAGGGTGGCCTGGTCACTGAGCGGGAGGCCGTTGCGACGAATCCAACCGACCTTGAGGTGATCGGTCTCCACCACCAGGACATCGCCTTCGTAATGACCGCGGGAGAATCCCTGCCACGTGTGCAGGGCATTCGCCGGCGGCGACGGGCGGCCGTCCATCCAGATTTCGCGGTGCTGCTCCTGCCAGTTTATCCAGGTATCTATCTTGACCAACTGCTTGGACTCCGAGTCGTGCTGCTCCTCGATGCGCAGTGTGCCCACGCCGCGGAAGCCATAAGTGGCAGGGTGGGGCACACATTGATGCTCCGGCAGTGTTTGCAGCGAAGCATCCCAGGAGTCGGCCCGCAGGCGGGCCGCGTCATTGACGGGCAGTCCGGCGTAGTCGCCCAGCGCGGGGCCGGAGATGCGCTCCTCGGAATCCTCCCAATAGATCGGATCCCAGTAGCCCGCGAGCGTCACCTGGGAGTGGACGGGTGTACAACACAACACCCACAGTAATGGCAGTAAGCGCTTAGTCATTGGGAACAAAGGGAATCAGGCGTGCGCACACGATGACAATCAGCCAGAACACCAACGACAGCGCGGAGGTGAGCTTGGCGCGCTTGGTGTCGATGAGAAACCACAGTGCATTGGCGCCGGCGAGCAGGATGCAAAGCATCTTGAACTGGAACGCGCGGTTGAAGGCAAACGCCGCGGGCGCGGCCGCAAACAACAGCAGGCCGGTCAACAGATTGATGCCGAACCCTGCGAGCGACCAGGGCAGGAAGCCGCCTAGCCGCTTCACCGGCATATCGCGCACAACGCCCAGGACGCTGAGATCGACGATGCATACGCCGCCCGCCAGCAATGCCATACCCACAAAGTGCAGGCCTTCCAACAGGGGTGACATCCAGAATACGCCGCGGACGAACTCGCCGGCCCAACTGTCACGAATCCAGTCCAGGAGGGGGTATTGCATGGCGGCGGTCAGTTGACGTAGGCCATGAGCCGGCCGGCCATGATCGCGCCCAGCCAACACAACAGCGAGGCGGCGGCCGCGATGCGCACGGCGGCGCCCGCACTGCGGACGGGGGACTGCCGCAGGTGCCTGCTCAGAGCGATTGCGAGCCACGCTCCGAGCACGATACAGGTCAGTTTGAGGCGAAAGGTGAAGCTGTAGTAATACTTGTTGCCATCCACCACAAACAACAGCGAGCCGGATAGCACGGCCAGCAACAGGCCCGACCAGCTGATGCGCATGATATTGCGCAGGGCTCCGGGCGGCATGGCAGGCGCGCCCAGGCCCAGAACACACAGATCAATGACGACCAGCATCCCCACCAGCAGTGCCAGGCCGATGGAATGCAATACCAACAGCAACGGATAGCCCGATGATTCCCCGACCCACACGCCGATGGGGCTCGCTGCGAGGCTGTTCAGGAACTCACTCACTGGAACACACCGCTCCAGCTCCAACCGTCGCTGGGCCGGGTCACGGAATGCAGCAGCATCCGATGATCCTCGGGATTGCGTCCTGGATTGCCGGTCACAATGACGTGATCTCCCGGTTTGAGCGTCGTGTGTGAGACCTTGTCCTGCGAAAGCCCGGCCGCGCCGCTCCACTCGATCGCCCAGCGCTGCACGTTGCCCGCGGAGTCCGGTGCCATGACGTGTATGAACGAGTGCGGATTGCGGAAAAGCAATTGCACCACCTCGCCCTCGATCCTGATCTGTTGATCCAACAGGTAGGTGGCCGTGAACGAGTGATGCGCCAGCGCGAGCGCACCGGGCAGGACCCCGAGAAAGCACAACAGGAGCGCATAGCAGTGCCGGGATTGCATGCTCACAGGTCCTTGCGCAGGATCTTTCCCACGGGACTCCTGGGCAGCTCGCGCCTGAATTCAATGATCTGTGGGCATTTGAAGGGCGCGAGCTGACGAGTGCAATGTGCTCGGATGGTTTCCGGGGTGATGCCGTCCGCAGCCACTACGACCACTTTGACCCTCTCCCCGGATTGCGCATCGCCGCTGCCGAGCACCGCCGCTTCGCTCACCCCCGGTAACCGCAGGATGACGTCCTCGACCTCGGTTGGATCGACCTTCAATCCGTTGACATTGATGACCGCGCGCCGCCGTCCGCACAGCGTCAATTGGCCGTCGACAGATGATTTGGCCAAGTCGCCGGGGTGGAAACTGCCAGCCACGAAATGGGAGTCCGCGGCAGGGACCGGCGTGTCGTAGGCGGTGGGGGCATACGGACTGCGCACGCAGACCAGGCCCTCCGTTCCGGGCGACACCGTGCGGCCTTCGTCATCGAGCAGCTCCACTCCAACACCGGGAATAGGCGCCCCCACGCACGTGTCAGCCGGGACCGGTTCGTTCACGTCACTGGTCGCAATGGCCCCCGTCTCCGTTGATCCATAAAGCTGTCGAATGGGGACGCCGTAGACGGCCTCAAACTTCCGCGCTGTCGCCGCGGGCAGTGCGGCGCCTGCGGACAGCGCGAAACGCAGGCTGGAGAAGTCATAGGTGGCGTCGAGCTCAGACAGCAGTTTGAACATGAACGGGACACCGGGCAGAGCCGTGAGTTGCTCACGCTCGATCAAACCGGCCACGGCATCCGGAAGGAGGTTGTCGACCGGATAGAGCGTTCCGCCGGCAAGCAGGGTCGTCAGAGCACACACCGCGAGCCCATAGCTGTGAAAGAACGGAGCAACACCGAGCACCCGGTCATTCGCATTCACATGCAACAGCGTGCCAACCGCGCGGCACTCTCCGAGCAGGTGCCCGTGTGTTCGAGTGACGCGCTTCGGTTGCCCGGTCGAGCCGGTGGAATACTGTGTCAGGGCGGGTGAGTCCCGATCGACGCTCGTGTCGCAGAGGCGGGGGGCACCCCGGACTTCTTCGCTCAACCATCTGTTTTCGTCAGGGTCGAACAGCCAGGCGTGCTGCACGGGTACGCCCGCATCCCGGAGAGCCGAAATCGTTGAGCGCTTGCGCGCTCCCGCGACGACCGCGCGCACCGCGCTGTCCAGCAAATAGCGCTGTAATTCCGCCTGTGTGGACTGCGGACTCAACGGCAACAGGATTGCGCCACGTCCCCAGATACCGAGGGCCGCAATGAGGAACTCCTTGCGATTCCCGAGGATGACTCCAACACGATCGCCGCGTTGTACGCCTGCGCCAGCGACGTTGTCGCGGAACAGGCTCGCTGCCTGCACCAACTGCCGGTAGGTGAGGCAGTGCGCTCCTTCGACAAGGGCGTTTGCATTCGCAGGGAGCCGTTCCGCCACCGCCGCCACGTGTTCGAAGAGACCGGTTCGAGTTGATTCCGCAGTCATCCGCTGCACGTTGCTGTTGTTCCTTTGTGCGGCAGCCTCCTACCGGCCGGCGATGGTGTCAAGTTGGATTCGCACGGTGTTGCAGGCAGTCGCGAAGATAGCGCTAACATTTTCAATGACTTGGACGATTGCATGGCGAAACGTGCGTGCACCAGGCGGGTCATGCGGCCGCGCGCAGGTAGCCAAATGAGAAACAGGGTCAGTACTCTTGCGCGTGCAGTGTCATTTGCGGGGCGATCATGGAAGAACAAATGTCCGACGCGTATGGGCACACGGATATCGACGAACAACAGCTCATCGAAGGTGCTGTGACCGCTGTGTGGGGGGATGTGCTGAAGTTGCAGGCGCCGGACCCGCGGGCGCACTTCTTCGAGCTCGGCGGCGACTCGCTGCTGATCATCCGGATGTTGGAGAAGCTGCAGCGGCTGGGAATCTCCGCGGAAATCGGCGACGTCTACGACAATCCGAGCCTTGCGGAATTTCTGCTCGCCCTGCGCCGGGGCTCGCGCAGCTTTGAGCTCGTTGCGCAAAGCGCTGTACCGCCGGGCTGCCAGGCCATCCTGCCCGGGATGTTGACTCTGGTGCAGTTACAGCCGCAGCAGATCGAGGCACTCGTCGCCTGCGTTCCGGGAGGTGCGGCGAACATCCAGGACATCTATCCGCTCGTGGCGCTGCAGGAGGGACTGTTGTTCCATCACATGGCCGATCCGGAAGGAGACGCCTATGTGCAGTCAACCTTATTCCGGCTGCCCTCGCGAGCCTGCCTGGACGGATTCGTAGCCGGTGTCCAGGCCGTGATGGACCGGCACGATATCCTGCGGAGCGCCGTGCATTGGGACGGATTGCCACGACCGGTCCAAGTCGTCCAACGGCACGCCGTGCTGCCGGTTGAGACGATCGAGCTCGATGGTGACGGTGATCCGCTACGGCAGCTCCAGGAGCGCATAGCCGCGGATACCGCCAAATGGGATCTGCGGCAAGCGCCCCTGTTGCGTTTGTGGATTGCGACGGATCCCAACAGCCCGGCCGGTTACGCGGTGTTGCGGATCCACCATCTGGTTTGTGATGCCACCTCCCTGGATCGCCTGACCGGTGAGATCGATGCCTGCATGCGCAATCATGCGGCGGAGCTGCCTGCGGTCATTGCCTATCGCAGCTATGTTGCCAAGGCCCTGGCCCGCGAGCAGAGCGAGGTAGCCGAGAAAGGCTTCCGTGAGGAGTTTGCCGGGCTCGATGAGCCTTCGTTGCCGTTTGGCCTGGCGGAAATGCAATCGAGGCGGGAGGAGATCGAGGAGGCGCTCCTGGATCTCGATCCCTCGCTCATCGGGCGCCTGCGGGCCCGGGCCCGAAGCGCTCGTGTCAGTACGGCCACGCTGCTGCACGCTGCGTGGGGCATGGTAGTCGGTCGCACGAGTGGGCGCAGCGACGTCGTTTTCGGCACGGTGGTCCTGGCCAGTGTCCCAGGGGATCCCGCGGGACGCCGTGGTGTTGGCATGTTCGTCAACACGTTACCCATCCGACTCAATCTGGCCGGAGTTTCCGCGGCAGAGCTGGTTGCGCAAACCCAGGGCAAGCTGCGGTTTTTGCTGGATAACGCACACGTCTCACTGGTCACGGCGCAGCGTTGCAGCGGGTTTACGGGACAAACACCGCTGTTTTCCGCTCTTTTCAATTACCGTCAGCGGCGGGCAGACGCGGATGAATCTCACCCGGGGTCGGCCGGCGCCCTGCAGGTCGTCGGGCAACACGAGCGAACCAACTATCCCATCGTCCTGTCCGTGGATGATTTCCAGAAAAGGATCTCACTGAAAGTGCAGGCCGGTGGCGGTGTCGGTGCGCGCCGGATCGCCGCCTACATGTCTCACGCCATCGAGCAGTTGGTGATAGCACTCGAAGGCGCATCGAGCCAGAACGTTGAGCTGTTGGATTG
>Ga0105240_10005020_pt1 | contig 19856 bp, 16 predicted proteins | sample KBSC54metaG_FD_80426 | JGI IMG/M metagenome (GOLD analysis project Ga0105240, IMG submission 80426) | Corn rhizosphere microbial communities from Kellogg Biological Station, Michigan, USA - KBS C5-4 metaG | ecosystem: Host-associated > Plants > Roots > Rhizosphere > Soil | place: Michigan, USA... | reverse complement strand
CCTAACAGATAATTTTCTGTCGTCTCGCCGTCGGAATAAGGGAAGATCCCACTGCCGGACGGCATATAGATATCTTGAATGAGCGTGTATTTATTCATTGCTGCAACATGAGATGGTGAAGAAATTTGATAGGGCACCTGTCAGGTCGATGACGTGGACCTGGTTCGCCGGCGGAATATCTTCTGCCAGATGGTGCCGGGGAGGCTACGCGTCTCATACGTGCGCCGGTACCATTGAACATCTCTTCGGTACTTCTCGATGTCGTTTAGCAATTTATTGACCAGCTGGCGGGTGCCTTCGGCTGCCTGCTTGCATTCCTGCAACTGGGACTGGAGGCGAGTGATCTGGTCGCCTTGTTTGTCGATGATGTTCTGCCGGAAATTCATTTCCCTTTCCAAAAGGCCGGTGATATCGTCGAGGCGTCTCTGAAGGAACTGCCATTCCGATGAGTCCTGCTGCTGATCGCTGACTGTATTGAGCATAAGCGTGATTTTAATTTTTATACAGGTGGCGATAGGAGTTGAACGTGGTGTCTACATTGAATTCTTCCTCACATATCTGGCGGGAATATTCCCCCATGACGGTGAGCATGTTCCTGTTATTGTAGTACCGCATTATGCTGAGTACGGCGTCTTTTCCGTCGTAGAACAGATCTCCATTCAGGCCGCCGTGGACGAGGTCCCTGTTGCCTATGCAATCATTCAATAGCACGGGTTTTTTCAGGGCCAATGCCTCGAGCACGGAGAAGGGGAGCCCTTCGAAATGAGAGGTGGACAGATAGAGATGTGCGCCGGAGAGATAATCATGTGTATCCTCGGGTGGGAGCCAGCCGGTGATGACAATATTTTTTGCTGTGAGTTCGTGCTTGTCTTCCCCGTCCCCTACCCATACGAACTCGAACTGTTCGAACTCTTCGAACCAGGATGCGATGGCGTTGAAGAGGGCGGGATCTTTCTGGTAGACGATCCTTCCGCTGGTGACGATACGAAATTTATGCGCGGGTGGGGCTGGGGGGGCGATTGTCTGCGGGGGGGTGTTCTCCAGGCGGATGCCATTAGGGATACAGTCCGCCTCGATGCCGAGGTCCTGGTATACCTGCCATTCGCTGGCGGAGCAGCAGACTGTCCTGCCGCCGAAGTATGAACCCAGTTTCTCCAGCTGTCCATATACATAATTGCTCCAACGGCTTGTGCCGGAAAGAAAGGGGGCTCCGTTGGGGGTATAGATCACTTTGTGAATTCTTGCGAGGCGGCAGGCCAGTCTGCCGAGGAAACCGCTTTTAGAGGAATGGAGATGTACAGCGTCTATATGCGAATGGTGTTTCAGCCGGCGCAGGATGGTGTACAATTCCCAAAAGGCGACGAGATCCTTCCAGACGCTGATCTTCCGTTGCGCAGATGGCCAGCGGATAAACAGCGTATTAGCCTTGGGAAAGGAGCGTTTGACCTCGGAAGAGCGCATGACAGTCTCCCGTTCCCCATGTATGATGATATGAAGATCGTCCTGCAGATTTTCCACCAGACTGCGGAGAAAGGTAGCAATTCCAGAGGCAAAGGGTTCGACAACGTGTATAATATTCATGACGGATGCTGGATAGGTTTTACAAATAATATCCATTTCTTTATTTTCAAAGCCCAGGCAGCGGGGACCAGCATCCAAAGCCTCAGCCGGAGCTCCCCCATGATGCCGTACAGCCTGTTGTGGCCATATTTCCGTACTACGTCGATGCGGCTTTTGAGCTGCTGCCGGCGAAAGCTGATGCTGATGCCTTTGGGGTTGATCTCGCTGATCACGAGAAACTCTGTCAGGATAGCGGCCCGTCCCTGCTGTAGCATTTCAAAAAAATAAGCGTAGTCTTCCGCATGCGGATAGGTGTCGGGGTAGGCGGGCAATCTCCTGGTCACGGAGGCGCGCCACATCACGGTAGGGTGAATGAAAACATTCTTAAAATGCATTTGGCGTATGATCCGGTCATGATCGGGCGGCGCCAAATATTTATAGGAGTCACCGGACGAAAAATCCTTAAAGATGCAACGGGTTCCTAACAGGTCAATGTCCGGATGCCTGTCGAGGAATTTTACCTGGTCTGTAAATCTATCTTTCATACAAAGGTCGCCGCAGTCCAGCCGTGCTATATAGCGGGCGGCATATTTGTGATACGTCAGACCTTCGCTGTGCGTCTTGTTCAAAAAAGTTAAGCCTTCGTTAAGGGCCCGGGTGATGCCTCCATTTGTGGGTAAACGAAGTACCACTATCTCCGGTGGGTCAGGGAGCTGTTCTACGAGCCGGGCTTGGGAGAGGGGTATGGCGCTGCCATCATCCACGATGAGCACAAAGTATCTTTTCGAGTGGTACTGAATACTTTGGAGCGATCTGATCAATCGTTGCTCATGGTTGAAACAGGTGATAAGCACACAAAAATCGTATATCGTCACTTCTGCCATTCTGATGAGACCATTACCCACTTATTAAGTATGCAAAGTTCAGACCGTAAATCTTGCGGAGTGGGGACGCCTAATAAAAAATTAGTTCTAATAGCTTGTTACAGAGAAACTTGATTGTTTCGTTAATAACGTAACTTTACGGTATGAGCGCATCGAATGTTTCGTATTTAACATTTGGCATTGTATTAATTCTGGCTGTCGTTTTTGATCTGGGTTTGTTGAGCAGGAAGGGAACAACGGTGACGATCCGGAGGGCCCTCTTCCAGACTGCCTTTTGGGTCATGCTGGCGCTGGCTTTTTTTGGCTTCCTGTGGTATGAGAATGGGCACAAGATGGCCCTGGAATATCTGAGCGCCTACCTGATGGAGTGGAGTCTCAGCATCGACAATATCTTTGTATTTATCCTCATTTTTTCTTTTTTCCGGGTGAAGCCTGCTTATTATGCACGGGTATTGCTCATCGGTATACTCATGGCCATTGTGCTGCGTATCGGATTTATCACCGTGGGTATCGCGGCGGTGGAGCGGTGGCACTGGCTGTTATACATTTTCGGGGGCATCCTCATCTATACGGGTATTACGATGTTCCTTGCGAAAGATGAAGATGCGATGAAGGTGGAGGACAACCGGGTGTATAAGCTGCTGAAGCGGGTGCTTCCCCTGACGGGGGATGATTGTGGCGGCAAGATGGTGATGGTCGTAAATGGTAAAAAATATTTTACCACTCTATTTGTGGTGGTGGTGTTGCTGGCGACCACGGACATTGTGTTTGCGGTGGACTCTATTCCGGCGGTGTTCGGCATTACCCGGGAAAAGATCGTCATTTATACCTCCAATATATTTGCGGTGTTGGGATTGCGGTCGCTGTTCTTCGTGCTGAGGGGGGCGGTAGACCGATTTGCCCACTTGCAGCAGGGTATTGCGGTGGTTCTTATCTTCGTCGGGCTGAAAATGCTGGCGGAGTGGTTAGACTTTTATCTACCGGTGTACGTTAGTTTATTAGTGATCCTGGTCTGTATTACCGTGGCGATAGGGTATTCCATGTATACCAGTTCAAAGAAAGACACCCATAAATGAAGTATGCCATTCGACATATAGCCGAAATTGTTGGGGGGAGCTTCCTTCAATTTCGCGGGGACGATGTGGTGGAGCATCTGTTGCTCGACAGCCGACGGCTGATCTTCCCGGACAGTTCGCTGTTCTTTTCGTTAAAGGGGCCCCGCAGGGATGGGGGGCTTTTTGTAGAGGAGCTGTATAAGAGGGGGGTGAGAAATTTTGTGATAAGCAGGGAAGTCGATTTTATCGACTTCCCTGGGGCAAATATTATACTGGTGGACGACACCCTGGCGGCCTTGCAGCGGCTGGTGGCCTTCCACCGGCGTGCGTTCTCTATACCCGTCATCGGGATCACGGGCAGCAACGGTAAGACCACTGTCAAAGAATGGCTGAATCAATTGTCAGAGGACTCGTACCAGGTGGTGCGGAGCCCTAAGAGCTATAATTCACAGATCGGGGTGCCGCTCAGTGTCTGGCAGCTAAACGAATCGCATGAGCTGGCGATCTTCGAGGCGGGTATATCCCGCGGGGGGGAGATGGCCAAATTGCAGCGGATCATACAACCTACCATCGGCATTTTTACCAATATCGGCGAGGCGCATAGTGAAGGGTTTTCCAGCCGTGCTGAAAAGGCGGCGGAGAAGCTGCAGCTCTTTATGGAGGCGGAGGTCCTTATCTATAACAGCGATCAGCCGGACATAGTGACCGCGGTGAATGAATGGCGGACGAGGGGCGGGGATGGGCCTGATCTTTTTGTTTGGGGACACGCGGGGAATGCGACGGTGCGAGTGGATACTGTGGAGAAGAATGGGGGGACTACAAAGTTGCGGATCAGTTATCTGGGACAGAAGATGTCCTTCGACGTCCCTTTTGTGGACGATGCATCGATAGAGAATGTCATGCATTGCATATGTGTGATGTTGTATCTCGGGCAGCAGGCGGAGCAGATAAACCAGCGGCTGCAGCAGCTAACGCCCATCGCCATGCGCCTGGAGCTGAAAGGGGGTATCAATCACTGCAGCATCATCAACGACAGCTATAGTGCGGACCTCAGCTCTCTGTCTTTAGCCCTGGATTTTCTTTCCCAGCAACGACAGCATCCCCGGCGTACGGTGATCCTCTCCGACTTTTTGGAGAGCGGGCAGGATGAGGACAGTCTCTATACGACGATTGCCCGGATGCTGGCGCAAAAGAATATTGACAGGCTGGTGGGTATCGGACCGAGGATCAGCCTGCACGCGGAACTGATCGCCCGGTGGTTTACGGCGCAGGCCGTATTCTACCCTTCGGTGGAGGAATTCAAAAAGGCCCTTTTCCAGCTGCATTTCCGGGATGAGACGATCCTGCTGAAAGGTGCGCGTGTCTTTGAGTTCGAGGACATCGACCGGCTGCTGTCGGAGCAAATACACCAGACGGTGTTGGAGATCAACCTGGATGCCCTAACGAATAATTTAGGGCAGTATCGCGGGCGGCTGGAACCTGCAACGAAGCTGATGGCGATGGTAAAGGCGTTCTCCTATGGCAGCGGCAGCTTTGAGATAGCCAACCGGCTGCAACGGGATGGCGTGGACTACCTGGGTGTGGCCTATGCGGATGAAGGGGTGGTGTTGAGGAAGGGGGGCATTCATATGCCCATCATGGTCATGAATACGGAGAACAGCTCTTTCGACCTGCTGGTACAATATAACCTGGAGCCGGTGATCTATTCCTTCACGCTGTTGCGGGATTTTGACCAATGGTTAAAAAAGGAAGGGGTGTTCAACTTCCCGGTGCATATCGAGCTGGAGACGGGGATGAACCGGCTGGGTTTCTCTACGGAGCCGTCGCAGGAGCTGGATACCCTTATAAGAGCGTTGAAATCGGCCAATTTTAAGATACAGAGTGTCTTCAGTCATCTGGCGGCCAGCGAGGAGGCGCAGCAGGACGACTATACACGCCGGCAGGGGGGTGTTTACCGGAGCGCCGTCGCACGGATACAGGAGGCCCTGCCCTATTCTTTTCTCCGGCATATTGCCAACACGGCTGCCATCGTCCGTCATCCGGACCTGCGGCTGGATATGGTGAGGCTGGGGATCGGACTTTATGGAGTTGATAGTGCGGATTCTCACCAACTGGACCTTCGGGAAGTGTCTACATTGAAGTCGACCAATTTTAAGATACAAAGCGTCTTCAGTCATCTGGCGGCCAGTGAGGAGGCACAACAAGATGACTATACACACCGGCAGGGAGCCATCTACCGGGCGGCCGTCGCCCGGATACAGGAGGCGCTGCCCTATCCTTTTCTCCGGCATATTGCCAATTCGGCGGCCATCGTCCGTCATCCTGATCTGCGGATGGATATGGTGAGGCTGGGGATCGGACTTTATGGAGTAGATAGTGCGGATTCACATCAGCTGGACCTTCGGGAAGTGTCTGCGTTGAAATCCACCATTGCCCAGATAAAGCACCTGCGGGAGGGTGAGACGGTGGGGTACAATCGGCGGGGTATTGCCGGTCAGGATACGGTGATCGCTACGGTGCGGATAGGGTATGCGGACGGCTACCCGAGGAGGCTGGGGAATCGGGTGGGTAAGATGTGGGTCAAGGGGAGGCTGGCGCCTGTCATTGGCAGTGTCTGTATGGATATGACGATGATCGATATTTCGGGGATTGTGGACGTCGAGGAGGGTGATGAGGTGGTGGTCTTTGGTAAGGAGCTGCCTGTCAGTCAGTTGGCGCATTGGGCACAGACCATCCCGTATGAGATATTGACGGGGGTGAGCCAGCGGGTGCGGAGGGTATATTTCGAAGAGTAGGACCGGGACCCATCCAAATAGGTTGACGAATGGGCCGGAGGGGGACTATAAATATGGTATATTTGAAGCTTTAAAAATTGAATCGCGTGAAGGCCAGAACAGTATTTCTCATTGTATTACTAATCATTGTTGCGGATCAGTCCCTGAAGATTTGGGTTAAAACACATATGCCTCTCAGCCACCCGCCGGAAATCTTCCGGGAGCAGGTGTCCCCTTATGATAATGGCATTAAATTACTGGGCAATAAGGCACAGATCTATTTTGTAGAGAATGAGGGTATGGCCTGGGGCTGGAAGTTCGGCGGCACCTGGGGAAAGATGGCCCTGACGCTGTTCCGCCTGGTAGCGGTTGTATTCGGTATCTTTTATATTCAGTCTATCATCAAGAAGAAATATCACCGGGGCTTTATCATTTGTGCGGGGTTGATCTTTGCGGGAGCGCTGGGCAATCTGCTTGACAGCATGTTCTATGGGTTGATCTTTGAAGAGAGCACTTTTGATCATGTGGCCCGGATCTTCCCGTCCCATGGATATACGACCTTTCTGCACGGCCGGGTGGTGGATATGCTCTATTTCCCGCTGATAAAGACGCATTATCCGTCGTGGTTTCCCTTTATGGGTGGTGAGGAGTTCGAATTCTTTAGTCCTGTCTTCAATCTGGCGGATGCCTCTATCTCTGTAGGGGTGATCGCTATCCTCTTATTCCAAAAGAAATTTTTTCACAAACATTCTTCCGAGCACGAACACACGGCGCAGACCACTATGGATGAGCAGGCTGCGAAGGTAGATTCAGTGCAGGTATAGGGCCGGGACCCTTAGGGGCGAGGCGTTGCATTTTTTTCAAGCTGGTGAAGGACGGTGAAAAAACTGAGATTTGCGGCGTTGGTACACTCCATCTTGAGCCAGGCCAATAGCTTGATGGCTGCTACTGTCTGACTATCCTTAAAGAATGGAGGGGTCCAGTCAGTCTGCGTGCGCAGTTCTCCAATGTTCGCCATTACCTTGTCCAGCTGTGCTATGCTGTCCTGTCCTACGAAGCATTTATGGGCTTTTGAATATACATCGAGCAGCATGGTTCTCAGGCTATCGCTGGCGGGTGTACTTAATAATAGTTTTGCCGCGGGTTCTGTTTTGTCTCCAATCGAGTCTGCGGCCATCAGCTGCGCCTTTAGCCGCTCTATATACGATGAGGCGGTGCGCGTTGCCGCATAGAGGGTATCTGCATGCTCGGTGAGTTTCGGGTCTCCATTATCATGCTGCTGGATAAGCATGTAGGCCATCTCGCAGCCAAGCTTATCGTTCAGGGCATTGTTCGATGCCTCTATCGAGTCGTTGACTTCTTTGAATTTCTTCAGTATTTCATTGGAGGGCGATGGCGATGCGCATCCGCAACCGCTTATGACAATGTCATAGGCTGTCAGGGCGAAGAAGAGTAAATATTTCATATATTTCATATGGGAGAACTATGAGTTGGATAAAAATAGTAAAAAGGGACATTCCACCTGCAACATTCTGGTGGGTCACCTGTCAAATAGGGGCAAGTGAACTACAACAGCACAAACAGACTGTCGGATAAGCAACTTGTCGAGCGGGTATTGCAGGGCGACCATCATGCCTTTGGTCTTATCGTTAAGAATACGGAAAGGCTTGTGGGGCAGATAGTAGGGCGGATGGTCAGCCATGCGGAGGACAGGAAGGATATTATACAGGATATATATTTAAAGACATTCAAGCACCTTTCGGGATTCAGACATGCGGCCAAGCTTTCTACCTGGATAGGCAATATCGCCTATAATACCTGTATCAATTTTTTGGAGCGGCGGAGGCTGTATGTGGTGGGCAATGAGGGTTTGCCGGAGGCGCCGGCTGATGACTATGGGACGGAGGAGTTGATAGAAGGGCGGCAATTGGCGGCTATCATCGCTGCCGGGATAGAGAAACTGTCCCCCCTGTACAAGACCTTGCTGGTCCTTTTTCACCAGGAGGGGTTGAGCTATGCGGATATAGGACAGATCACCTCCCTGCCGGAGGGGACGATAAAAAGTTATTTGTTCCGGGCAAGGAAGCAATTAAAGGAAAGTGTTTTGGCGCAATATAAAGAACCGCCTGGGGCGGTTCGTAAAAAGAATGAATTATGACAGATCATCTCAGTGAAGCTGCGGTACAGCAGTATGCGATGGACGAGGGAAATTGCCCGGCGTGGATGGGCGAGCACGTGAGCGTATGTGAACGCTGCAGGGTCCAGGTGAACAACTACCGGCTGATCTTTAAAGAAGTGGGGCAGATGGAGGCGCCAGTGATCGAGGTGGATGTTGCAGCGCTGATAATGGCCGGCCAGGGCCGGGCAAGGCCAAAAAAAGACTGGTCTTTAAGCTATTGGCTGATGGGAGCGGGGCTGGCGATGCTGGCAGCGGGCTGGTTCTTGAGGGCCTCCCTGCTGACTATCACGGGAGATATTCCCTGGCTGATCATCTATGTCCTGGTGGGTATCTCGATGGGCATTGCCATTGTCCGCGGCCTGGGGATGATCATGCAATACCGGGATCAAATAAAGAATTTAGACCTTTCTTAAGATAGTTGCAACTTATTCAAGACATGGCTGTCTCATCATACCAGGAACCGCTGGAAGCGGTTCGTCCAGAACCGTAGGTTCCGACCGAGGACGAGCGAGTGCCCGGAGCTCGGACGAAGGCCTACAGACATTAGCAATATGCGAGAATTGGGCTATTTTTCGGACAAGACCAATTCTCGCACTTAAAATATCTATTAAAGCAATGACCTCGAAGAAGCACGAACTCCTTAAAAAAATCATTATGAACGTAAGTAAAAAATTAATCACAGTCATCCCGGCCTTATTGATATTCGCAGGGGCAAGAGCGGAGGAAAAGTTCGAGCAGATGATCGACCGGAGCTTCGTGGTAGATGCATTCCATATAGGCGCGACGTTGTTCCTGCTGTATCTATGTTTCAATTTTGTCCTGGACCTGCTGCAGCGCAACCTGGACCATCGCATAAAGAGCAAGGCGATAGCGGCGGGCAGTTCGGAAAGCATGGTCAGCCGGCTGCTGGCCCGAAAGAAGAAAGATATCCGCCGCGGGGCGCTGGCATGGATCTGTGTGCTGCTGGCTATAGGTCTGGGGCTTAGCATTATCAACCTGACGCTGCCCTTTGGGCTGCACAGCATGGCGATCCTGGCGTTCAGCATCGGAGCGGGGCTGCTGGCATTTTATCTTATTTCCGGACGGCAGCGAGATGCCTCCAGGACGGAGGATGGACAATAAACCCTGGTCCATCCGGTAATTAATAAATAACACTGCCATGAAACTGGCTTTTTTCCTTGTAGCTTTTTGCCTGATACTCTTCCGGATGTACTATAAGTCCATTTGGCCGGCGGCCTTTGCTCACCGTAACCGGACGACGATCACTATCAGCACGGATGGTGACTATGAGCGGATACGATACGAAGGCAGGATCAGACTGACGGATGATGAGACAGATATTGCTTCCATCTCTTCAGGAGGGAGTATCCAATACCGTCACAATGACAAAAGATTGGAGGCGGTGGGCGATGATCAGGGGCATATCACCTATGATATACGCGACGATGGCCGGCAGCTGTCACCGGAGGGTGATGGGAAGGTTATTATCAAAGAAGCGCTCCGGCAAATGATCGTTTATGGGTTTGATGCGCGTGACAGGATGTATCGCCTGTATCAGCGGGGCGGGGATAGTGCGCTGTTGCGTGAGCTGGATCAGCTGAAGTCTCAGGGGCTTGCTGATATGTATCGTAAATTTTTGGCTTCTCCACACCAGGACTCGCTGGAAGCGGGTCGTCTGAGGGACAATCATTAGCAAATACCATATATCATGCGTACTACATTTTTATGGATGGCACTGGCCATCCACGCCTGCACTTGTCTGCAGGCGCAGGAAGGGTATTGGGGGCAGCCTGCCCTTGCCCATTACCGGGCGACACCGGAGGCGGTGAATGACTTGGTGCATATCAAGCTGGATGTAAGATTTGACTATAAGAAATGTTATCTGTACGGGAAGGAGTGGGTGACGCTGCATCCACATTTTTACCAAACGGACAGTCTGCGGCTGGATGCAAAGGGAATGGATATTGGGAGGGTCATGCTGGTGGGGGGCGGACGACCGTTGGCGGGAACCGGGAGACCTCTGACCGGACCGGGGCGATCACTGGCAGGGGCGATGAAGCCGCTGGCATTCACTTACGACAGTCTGCATCTGACCATCCGGCTGGACAGGATGTATCAGCATTCCGAAGCGTATACTATCTATATCGAATATACGTCGAAGCCGAATGAGGTGAAGGGACGGAAGAAGAACGAGAAGGGGCTTTACTTTATCAACCCGGACAGCAGTGAAAAGGGCAAACCGGTGCAGATATGGACGGAGGGCGAGCCGGAGAGCGCTTCTGTATGGTTTCCCACGCTGGACAGGCCGGATCAGAAGGCGACGCAGGAAATGTTGATGACAGTGCCCTCGAAATATGTCACCTTATCCAATGGGCGGCTGATGGGACAGAAAGATAATAAGGACGGCACCCGTACGGATGTCTGGCGGATGGATCATCCACACTCCTCTTATCTGTTCATGATGGCGGTAGGTGATTTTAAAATATACAGGGACAGCTGGCATGGGAAGGAGGTGAGCTATTATATGGAGCCTGCCTATGCACCTTATGCAAAAGAGAATTTTGGCGAGACGCCGGAAGCAATAGACTTCTTCTCGAAGATATTGGGGATAGATTTCCCCTGGAATAAATATGCGCAGATAGTGGTACGGGATTATGTCAGCGGGGCAATGGAGAACACCACGGCCTGTGTGCTGGGTGGGCAAAGTACGCGACGTGAGCTGCTGGACAGCTATTATTCATCGGGCATCGAGCATGAGCTGTTCCATCAATGGTTTGGGGATTATGTCACGGCGAAGAGCTGGAGCAATATCACGTTGAACGAGTCGATGGCGGACCTGGGAGAGATACTTTGGCTGGAGCACAGGTACGGTCAGGATGCCGCGGATGAGCATGTCTATGGAGGCATGCAGGGATATTTCAATAATGATGGCAATGCTTCCAAGCGGCTGGTGGAATATGACTACCAGGTGCCAAAAGATGCATTTAATGGGGTGACTTATCAGAAGGGAGGACGTATCCTGAATATGCTGCGTCATTATCTGGGCAATGAGGCATTTTACAAGGGGCTGCATATCTATCTTACGGAGAATGCCTATAAGAGCGCGGAGGTGGAGCAATTGCGGCTGGCGATGGAGCGTGCCAGCGGGAGGGATCTGCACTGGTGGTTTGACGAGTGGTATCATCGGGCGGGTCATCCGGTGCTGCAGACAGACTGGCAATGGGATGGACAGGCGGGGGTAGAAAAAATAATTGTAAAGCAACTGCAGGAGGGGTCGCCCTATATTCTGCCGGTGGCGGTGGATATATATGCGGGTGGCGCCCGGACGAGGCACCGGGTGTGGGTTTCCGGCAGGGAGGACACACTGTTACTGCCTGCGGCCACAAAGCCGGAGCTGGTAAACTTCGATGCGGAGCGTGTGCTGGTCGCCAGGGAAGGTGACAATAAGACGCTGGATGAATACCTGTTCCAGTATTTCAACGCTCCTGCGTATGCGGACAGAGCGGAGGCGGTGAAGTTCGCGGCCCGGCATGAAGATGATGAACGGGGTCGTGCCATCATCCTGGCGGGGTTGAAGGATAAATATTCGGGTATCCGAAGCATTGCGCTGGATGTGTTAAACCGGGAGCATGAGGATATCCGGAATCTCGATACGGCCTTACAGCGGGGAGCGGTACCGATATTGGTAGAGCTGGCGAGGTCGGACAGCAATACGCTGGTGCGGGCGCATGCCATAGGAACGTTGATCGTGCTGCGGCGTCCGGAGCTGATGCCGGTGTTTGTTCAGGCGCTGGGATCGGAGTCTTATACGGTGCAGGCGATGGCGCTGCGGGCAATAGCATGGATAGATACGGCCGCGGCGTTGCGGTATGCGAGACCATTGGAGAAGGATCACAAAGGGGAGCTGACGCAGGCGATAGCCTATGTCTATGCGAGATATGGCGGAAAGGAGCAGTGGTCTTTTGTCTACTCGGGTTGGATAAATGGGACCCTGCAGGAAAAGATACATCTTGTCTCCAGCTTTTCAGACATGATCGGCCGGATAGAGGACCCTGGGCTGGCACAGGCAGGGATTGTGGAGCTCAAGCGCATTGCCATACAATATAAAAAGGATGGGGCGGGAGGTTATGTGGCGAAATTCCTGGCGGGTATTGGCGAACGGCGGGCAGCTATGCATGATGATGTTTCGGCCCGTGCGGCCAGGGATGCGATACATGCTATCGAGGCGGCTCCGTAAAATGTGCTTCGGGCGATGAAGCCCTGCTAAAAAAACTGGCCGGAGGAAGCCGGCCAGTGTGCGTGTTGCATATATGAAGAGTGGTCTAATGGTCTACTTCGAGAGCTTTGCCACCTTGTGGGTGATGATCTTATCGCCGGCGATGATCTGCAGGATATAGGTCCCATTGGAAAGGCTGCCCAATCCATCGATGGAGATAACGTTCACGCCCTGGTTGATGAACTGCTGCTGCACTTTTACCATGCGTCCATACATGTCCACCAGGTTGAGGCGGGCCTGCATATCGGCGGGGCTGACTATTTCCATATTGATATGGTCGGTGAAGGGATTACCCAGATTGCGGACGTCAAATACGATGGTACCATCGGTGAGCAATATCTGGTTGCTGTATTGGCTGTAAGTCCCGGCGCTGATCCGTATGCGATAATAGCGGGCTCCTGCCAGTCCGTTGGGATCTGTAAACTGATAGGCAGATCCGGACCCTGCGGGCGCCTGGCCGTGTATGGCGCCGATGGCAGTAAAGTTCAGTCCATCATTGCTGCTCTCCACGGTGAACAGGGCGCCATCGACCTCGTTGGCGGATGTCCATTGCAGGACGCCATGGGTATTATTCACCTGCCCCTTGAAGCTGATAAGCCTGGTGGGCAGCACGATCATACAATTGATGGCCCTCACGAGCTTGGGTGATAAGGTTATATAGCTACAGTTAGGGTCGCTGAGATTGCCGGTGGTGCTGGCGACAGTGATCCGGTATTTTATGATCGTATCCACGAGGTTCAATCGGAAATAGCGTGATACGAGGTATTCATACAGGCTGGTGGATGAGTTGTATACCGGTACACCGGTGCCGGAAGCAGCCGCTCCTGTTGTATCGACGCCGGCGGTGGCCCAGGTGACACCATTGTCGGTGCTCTTCTCCAGCTTCCACTGAGTATAGTTATTAAAGAAGGCGGTTATCTTGAATCGAACGGTGTCATCGGCGCCCTGGCAGAGGGTATCGGGCTTGTTGGGTGTCAGGGTCATGCTGGGTAGGCAGGAAGCTACGCCTACGTCATCGATGGCCCAGTCATTACCACCTCCACCGGGAGCGTTGTTACGGATGCTGATGACCATGGTCGTCTGGGTTGGTCCTGTCAGATAGGTAAATCCTTTCTGCACCCAATTCCCGGTGTGTTTCAGATTGCCGGTGGAATAATAGTCATATCCATTGATATTGAACGTAAGGTTAGGATATACTCCGGAAGAGTCGCCGGGTGCGGTGGGGATATAAGTCGAGCCACCGCCCGCGCCTGTGCCGTTGGAGTCACAACCGCAACGGGAACAGATATTACGGAACCAGGCGGTGTATTGATAATAGGTGTTGGGACAAAGATTATATACTGTGTCGAGATAAGCCGTGTCGGTACGATAGGCTGCGTTGACCACGACCATGTAGCCGCCGCTGGCGCCGTTGAGGTCATCCGTTGGGTTATTGCCAAGCGCCGTGTTGCTGGCGCCTGTGTGGTCACCGATGATGTCCCATACACCGAATATACGATGGTTGGCGGGCGAAGCTGTTCCGTCCGGTATGGGCCATGCGGTGTTGGAAGTGGCATAGCCTGTTGCAACGGTGGTGCCACCGCTGGTGTTATTGGATACGCCATAATAATAGTCATTGGGCATGGAGCCGCTGGATGAAAAGGCCGTGTAGGTATAGTTGGAGGGTACCTTATTGGATGCCGTCCTGTCCTTGATATTGCCGGAGCCGAAGGTGCCGCCGTACTCATTGATCAGGGCGTTGGTGCCAACGGAATTGCTACAGAGGCCATAGTTGTTGAATACCATGATGGTGTACTGCGGGAAGTTGATGACTGCAGCCGCATTGCCCGTGTTGTAGTTGATGGTGCCCTGTCCCACATTGATCTGCGAGCCATAGGAAGTAGCAGCGCTGACCTTGACCCGGAAGGAAGCAACCATGATACAGGTGCTGCCATAGAAGTTGGGTTTGCTGGTGTTGGATACATATCCACCTGTGGTGGAGGTGGCGGCGGCGCCCATATTTATGGTGATGGCAGAGCCGCTGATGGTGCCGGCATCATCGCCCGATGCATCGGTGAACTGCTGATAGATCTTGCCTTCATTGGTGAGTATCCTCAACGTGCCGGGGATGTAAGCAGTGCCGGCCGGAATATTGTCGGTAAAGACGGTTTGAAAAGTGGCGTTGGATTTAACCACAAAAGTGGCCCTTATCTCCAGGGTATCGCCAGGTTCGACGGTGCCGCCGGTAGTGCCTTTGGTGATATTGACATAGCTCTTACCGTTGTCCACGCTGGGGTTTGAAGGGTTGGTAACGCATATGGTGAAGGTCCATCCGCTGGCGGTGCTGGATATGGTGCCGGTGCTGGTTGCAGTGGTCACCCGGACATAATAGACCTGTCCTACTGTCAGGCCGGCGCCTCCAACGGTGCCGCCTACGGGCATGGTCATGGAGGTGGCGGTGGTATTACCTGTCACGCAGGCCAGGTTGGTCAGCGATCCGCAGGTGCCGGAGAATAATTGCAGGACGGGCGTTGCTGCTTTCAGATTGGCGCCGAGATTGGAGATGGTGATGGTCGGCCAGGCATTGGTGGCGGTGAACTTGTACCATATGTCGGCGGAGTTTGCGTTGCCGCAGCTGCCGGGAACACCGCTGGTAGGCGTCATGCCTTTCATATTTCCACCCGAGGAGGTACAGCTTGTACCAACGGTCAATGAGGTACTGACGCTGGTACAAAGATCGACACCCTGTGCCAAACCTTTTTTAGACAGCAGGAAGGTGGTGGAGCAGACGATGAGAACCTTTATGGTAAGGGTACGAGTAAAAGAGGTTTTCATGGATCGATTTTGGTTTTCGCGGGCTGTGGCCCTGGATAAGGATTACGACGGTTTAAAACCACCATAAAAGTAGATCATATTTTAATGATCGTCAATCGTATAAATACTTAGGGGGCATAGGAAATTCTACTATTTCAAATGTGGATTTGATGGCTTTAATTTGGGTGGAGCGGGTCCTGATGAGCAGGTATCAGCGATGAGCATTGCGCTTCAGGGTCCGACTAAATCCTATCCCCATGAAAAGCAGCGTCCTATATGCGGGTTGTCTTATTGCGTGCCTGTGTCTGCATCTTTGTGTATTCCCCCAACATACTGTTACCTATTACGGTCAGACCTTCAAGATCGATACGGTGTATCCGGCTACGGGCACAACGGGAATGAATACTCCCTGGGAGGTGGTCTATGGTCCGGATGACTCCCTATGGGTCACGGCTGCCCACGACTACAAGGTCTGGAAGATCCACCCGGGCAATAAGGGAGCGAGGATGGTGAGGGATTTCAATGGCGACAAGGATTTTACCAACCCTTCTGCATGGCCGCAGGGAGGATTGATGGGACTGGCGATACATCCACAATTCTTTTCGGGCAAGCCCTGGGTATACATTGCCTATGTATACCACCTGGTGAGCTGCGGAACTTCATCGGGTGGTAACTATTGCAGCTACAATACAAAGATCTCCCGTTATAAATATGTCTCGGGCTGGCTGGTCTATATGGATGATGTCATCACGGGGCTGAATGGCAGCAATGACCACAATTCGGGACGCATACGTATCAATCCCCTGCCGGAGTCGGATGGCAATTATCACTTGTACTATACCATCGGGGATATGGGTGCGGGCAACCTGGCCAATGTCAACCGGCCCAATCATGCACAGGATACGACTGTCATCGAAGGGAAGGTGCTGCGGCTGAATACGGAGCCTGACCTCACCCAGCCCAGCGGCATGGAATGGATCCCCGGCGACAACCCTTTTCCTGCCGGGGCGGCAGCTTCGGCAAAGACGGCTATCTTTTCCTTTGGTCACCGTAATCCGCAAGGACTGGATTTTGGATCAGTGAACGGCGGCGCGAGCTATATCCTGTACAGCGCGGAACATGGCGATAAGTCGGATGACGAGGTGAACATTATCCTGCCGCATACCAATTATGGATGGCCAAAGGTGGCGGGTCTTTGTGATGACAACTATACATCCACGACGGGTGACTCGATGTACCTGGCGGGTAAGTCGGTGATCAGCGAGACGAGCTTTTGTCATAGTACATCTACTACATTACAGGATCCTATATTCAGCTTTTATAACTGGCCCCGTAATACGAACAAGGCGGCACAGGGTCTGGCCAATAGCTACTGGCCCACCATCGCGCCCGCGGCCATTACCTTTTATGGGAATACGGCCATCCCGGGCTGGAACTATTCCCTGCTGGTGCCCTCATTGAAGAACGGGCTCTTCCGGCTGAAGTTAAAGGCGGACGGGCTCAGCATCGACAGCACGACGCTGCCGACGGATACGCTGCACTATCTACCGGGGCTTCGCCTTAGGAATATAACGGTGGCGCCCAGTGGTGATACGCTCTTTGTGGCAGTGGACAACTCCTGCTGTGCCATCGACTCGTCGGGTACGCTGGGGACCACTGTGTCCAATCCGCCGTATAAGGGGTATATCCTGCGGATGATCTATATGACGACCCTGAACCTTCCGGACAACGGACATACGGGACCTCCTGCCGAGCCGCAGACCTCCTACATTCGCGTGTTCCCCAATCCCGTGCGGCGAACATTGTATATAAAGGGTATTCAGGGGCAGCGGATGCCTGTGGTGGCATCGTTGTATGATATGACCGGACAGCGCGTGCTGACAAAGGTGTTATATAATGACGATTTTTCCCTCGATGTACATTCTTTTTCTCCCGGGACCTATATTCTACGTCTGGTGAATGGCTATGCGGTGCCGTTAGTGACGAAGAAGATACTGATCCTATGAGGCCAGCCTGTGGACCGATCAATGGGGCCCTGGTCCAATCGTTAGAATTATATTAAAATATATCCGGCTAAGCGTAAACCCGGGTCATTTATCCTATCAAATAAGTATGTTTGTGAAAACACTGTCCTGTGGTAGTGATGATCGTAGGCTCTTACCTGGACCTGATATCGCTTGTTGTCGGGTGCATGGTCTTTCGGAAGTCGTGGCCATTTGCGTATCGCTGTCTCTTTTTTTTGAACACGTTCCGTGTTCTTGTTGAATTTAGCGCCTCCTTATGGTCTTACTATACGCGTACCAGCAATCACTGGCTCTACAATTTGTTCCTGCCGTTGCAATGTGTGGGTTTTTTACTAGTGTTCTATAAGTGTTCCTTTCACCCGGGGATAGCGCGGATCAACAGGTGGCTGCTGGTGGCATTCCCGGTGGTGACGGCGGTATGCTGGTTAAGAGGGGCGCCTTTGAACAGCCTCAATCTGTGGGCGATAGTGGGCTTTGACTTCCTGGTGCTGGTGTCTGCCTGTCTGGCTTTTGTGGATCAGCTGCGGCGGATGGACAATTCTCATTTCATACGACAGCCAATATTCTGGCTGGCTTCGGGTCTTTTCTTCTACAGTGTGCAATCCATTATCGGATATGCTACCTGGGAGTACTTTAAAAAGATGATCTATTTCAGGCTGTATACGTTCATTTTTTTCTCAGGTGAGTATTTGCTGGATGTGGGGATCATCGGATGCTGGGTATGTATATATTTGGAGAGGGTATCGAAAAAGCCGGAGACGGACCTGCGCCAGCAAGCGTAAAAAAACCGGAGCTTTACGGCCCCGGCATTGGAACATCGTTGATAAGGTGATCAATCTATCTTCCCTACCATATCTTCGGGTTTTACCCACTGGTCGAACTGTTCAGGCGTGAGGTATCCGAGCTTAACGGCCATCTCCTTTAGCGTGGTGCCTTCTTTATGGGCCTTTTGCGCGATCTCGGCGGCCTTGTAATATCCTATATGGGTATTAAGGGCAGTGACGAGCATGAGGGAGTTCTCTACGTGCTTGCGAATATTTGCTTCGATGGGCTTGATGCCTTCGGCGCAGCGTTCGGAAAAGCTGACGCAGCCGTCGCCGATGAGCCGGGCACTGTGGAGGAAGTTGTAGATCATCACGGGCTTGAATACATTGAGTTCAAAATGGCCGGTGGCGCCGCCGATATTGATGGCGACATCGTTACCGAGGACCTGTGCGGCGATCATGGTCAGGGCCTCACACTGGGTGGGGTTGACCTTGCCGGGCATGATGGAAGAGCCGGGCTCGTTGTCGGGTATAAAGATCTCGCCAATGCCGCTGCGGGGGCCGGAGGATAACATCCGGATGTCGTTGGCAATTTTCATCAGGCTGACGGCAACGGTCTTCAGCGCGCCATGGGCTTCCACGATAGCATCATGCGCGGCCAGGGCTTCGAACTTATTCTCGGCGCTGACGAAGGGGAGGCCGGTGAGGGTGGCGATCTTTTTTGCAACATTATCGGCATAGCCGGCTGGCGTGTTGATACCTGTACCCACGGCAGTGCCGCCCAGCGCCAGCTCGGAGAGGTGGGCGAGGGTATTTTTTATGGCTCTCAGTCCATGGTCGAGCTGGGAGACATAACCGCTGAACTCCTGCCCCAGGGTGAGGGGTGTGGCGTCCATGAAGTGGGTACGTCCTATCTTCACCACTTTTTTAAATTCTGTACTCTTTGCGGCCAGGGCGTTGCGCAACTGCTCGATGCCGGGGATCGTGGTCTCCACGAGCATTTTATAGGCGGCAATGTGCATGGCGGTGGGGAAGGTGTCGTTGGAGGACTGGGATTTGTTGACGTCGTCATTGGGATGAAGGGCCTTCTCCTTATCTGTCAGCTTGCCTCCGGACAGCACATGACCGCGATAGGCGACGACCTCGTTGACATTCATATTGCTCTGGGTGCCGCTGCCTGTCTGCCAGACGACGAGGGGAAACCAATTATCGAGCTTGCCGGCCAGGATCTCGTCGCAAACCTGTCCGATGAGGTCGGATTTTTCCTTAGGGAGGACGCCGGCGTCGAGGTTGGTAAGGGCGGCAGCCTTCTTGAGATAGGCAAAGGCACGGATGATCTCTTTGGGCATTTTATTGATATCCTGGGCTATGGCGAAATTTTCTACACTGCGTTGGGTCTGAGCGCCGTAATAGGCATCGATGGGTACTTTGACCTCGCCCATGGTGTCTTTTTCTATCCTGTATTCCATAAGTATCTTTTTTTGGAGGCTCAAAGGTAGGTGATACAGGGCAGATGGGGAATACTTCCCGCAAACCGCTAATGATTG
>Ga0105240_10005019_pt1 | contig 19856 bp, 19 predicted proteins | sample KBSC54metaG_FD_80426 | JGI IMG/M metagenome (GOLD analysis project Ga0105240, IMG submission 80426) | Corn rhizosphere microbial communities from Kellogg Biological Station, Michigan, USA - KBS C5-4 metaG | ecosystem: Host-associated > Plants > Roots > Rhizosphere > Soil | place: Michigan, USA... | reverse complement strand
TCGACAGATCGATGCCCTGGATCTTCTGCCTGGCGATGTTGGTGTAGTGATTGTCTATCAGGTAGGCGACGTCTGCCGGATCGTACGGCATGCCGGCAAAGTTCTGGAGACCGGTCGACGACGCCGCGATCGCGGCGGCAGCCTGCGCCGCGGATGGATCGACGACGACATAGTCGCTATATGACGGGTTCAGCGCGTTGACGTATCGGCCGATCGGCTCCAGCACGCGGTCGCGGTAACTGACCCTGAAGTAGGTCAGGCTTGCATCCAGATGCTTGCGGGCCGGGGAGTGATATTCGATCGTCCAGCTGGACGTCGTGGCGCGCTCGGGCTTGAGGTTCGCGCTGCCGCCTTCCGTATAAAGCGCCGTCGCATCCTCCGAAGCCGTGGAACCGACGAGCGAATTGGCCGGGATGAGACTGGCGCTTCGCGTCTGGAACTGCTGCAATAGCGTCGGGGCCTTGAACGACTGTCCCCAACTGAACTTGAGGTCCAACCCATTGAGCGGACTGTAGATCACGCCGAGCTTCGGCGTGCCGACGCCGCCAAAGCGGTTATAATGGTCGTAGCGGCCGGCGGCGGTCACCGAAAGTGCGTGAACCAACCCGATCTGCTGACTGGGCGCGATGATGGGCACGAACAGCTCGGCATAGCCGAACCCGTCCTTCTGATTGCCTCCTTCGACCGTCTCGGCCGTCAGAAGATCACGATCGGCAAGCCGGGTCGTGCGAAAACCTCCGCCGATAACGATCCGGGCCGACCCTGCAGGGAGGTGCACGGGCGCGCCCTCCACGAAGGCCTCACCCGAATAGAGACGATTGCAGTAGCAGGTGGACGACGAGAAGACCGATATTCCCTGGTAGAAATCGTCTTCCTTTGGCTTCGTGTGCTCGTCGGAATAGACGCCATTGAAGTGGAAGGTCCATCCAGCTCCGGCGGTGATCCGCAGCGAGGGAGCCGTCGTGATCCCCCAGTCTGCGGTCCGCGTGGTCAGCAGCTCGCCATATGCCGACTGCGCGCTCGAGAACATGCGCCGGTTGAAGAGCGTATCGTCTGAGAATTCGACGCCCGGAAGCACCCGCTGAGCGACCTCGATGATCGCCGAATGGTCGCGGCTTTCCGGCAACAACTGGAAGGGCGCATCGAGATATGCCGTGTAGGATCGCTGTCCGGCCTGGATCGCGCTATTCTGCCGGTAGTTGTATGTCGCAAGCACGCGACCGCCGTCCCAGTGTGCGCCGGCGACCGCAGAATAAGATTGCGAAAAATCACCTCCCTCGGTTGCGCCGCCTATGGTGGAGCCGAGTATCCCGCCGTCGAGGTCCTGGCGAAGGACCACATTGACGACACCCGCGACCGCGTCGGATCCGTAGATCGCCGAAGCGCCATCGGGTACGATGTCGACGCGGGCGAGCGCATCGACGGGAATGGCGGATACGTCGACGCCTTGCGAGAAGCCCCCATAAGCCAGACGATTGCCGTTGAAGAGGGTCAGCGTTGCGTCCGGCCCGAGCCCCCGCAGGTTCACGCTCGAGCCGCCGGTGATATTCTGGTTGGCAATACCCCCCGCCACCGCGCCTGTGGATACGCCCGGATTCTGGCCCCCGCTAAAATTCTGCGGCACAGCCCGAAGAGCTTGCCCGAGGTCGGTGAATCCACCGCGCTCGATATCGGCGGCAGTGACTGTGATCTTGGAAGACGCCACAGCCGCGCCGGTGATGCGCGTGCCCGTCACAATGATCTGCGAGGCAGAGGCGGCATCGCCCGTCGAAGCGCTTGCCGCCTCCGATCGCCCCCGGATGAAGATCGCGTCCGGCGTGCTCTCGATGGTGAAGGGAGTGCCCTGTAGCAGCTTGGCGAGGGCCTGTTCGACCGGAAGATCCCCGTGAAGAGCCGGGCTCATCCGGCCGGTCATTTGCTCGCCTGGAAACAGGATCTGCTTCCCCGAAATGCGGCCGGCGTCGAGCAGAGCGGCGCTCATCGGCTCAGAGGGAATGTCGTAGCGCGTGCTCGGCGAAGGCGGTGGTGCCGCACAGGTGGTGGAAGCGTAGACAATCGACATGGCAAGCGCACTGCTTGCCATCCGGGCGCGAACGAAGCGCATGGACGGTCCCCCTTGATCGGCCTCGGTTCGCCGAGGTCATCAAGATCTCACTGATCGAGCCGGCCGCCCCCTAAGGTTCCTGAAATTATTTCCCGGAAAGGATGATTCGGTCCGGTGCGATCGTCAGATCAAGGCCGAGCTCGCCCGCGAGCCCCGCCGCCGCAACCCGAGCGTCGCTGATCTTCAAGGTTCCGTGAACGGGTAGCAGCCCAAGCTTCGGGTCCGCCAAAACGATCTTCAATGCACTGTAGCGGTTGACCTCCCCGATGACCGCGGAAAGCGGAGCTCCGTCATAGGCAGCAAGCCCGGACGGCCATTCCGGGGACGATGCGGGTGGTTGAGGCGAGGGTTCAGCCTGCTCGGTCTGAAAGGCGATGCTCTGCCCGACGGCAAGCGGCACAACCCGCCCGGGTGTCACCGTGGACGGAAGCCGCACGTCGATCGCGCCGCGCAGCAACCGGACGCGCACACCGCGTCCGCTCGAGACGTCGACATCGAACAGCGTGCCGTGCGCCGTGACCGTGCCCCCGCCCGCATCGACGACGAACGGTCGGTTCTCATGAGCGACATCGAAGCGCGCGCGCCCTCTGGCGAGCGCGAGTTCGCGTGTCGAACCGTTGAAGGCCGTGCGAAGCAGGCTGTCGGTATCGAGCGTGACCTTCGAGCCGTCCGTGAGGCGGAAGGTCCGGATTTCTCCGACCTTGGTCCTGAATTCGAGCGCAAACTCGCCTTCGCGCGGGCGAGCGGCGGTATTCGGCGCGTCGAGATGCTTTCCCAGAACCCGTTGGTCGATTCTCACCGCCATGGCACCGACGATAAGCGCGGCCGCGACGGCCGGCACATAAAAGATAGGGCGCGACCAACGTCGCGGGATAGGCGGCGACTTCCAGAGATCGGTCCGCCGGGGGAGCGGTACGCTCTTCAGTCGCTCTGCGTCTTCGTATATCCGGCACATCTGCTGGTAGGCTTGGCGATGATAGGCGCCAAGCTTCAGCCATTTCTCGTATTCCTCGTGGTATGATCCTGCATCGGGGCCACGCATGCGCTGGCACCAGAGCGCGGCCTCTTCCTCCAATTGGGTCGGAGGACGGATGGGATCGACAGGAGGCATATCGTCGCTCATTCGTCGTACAGCGTGCGATGCAGGCCGGCCAAGGCCTTCGTCATATGGTATTCAATCGCTTTCACCGACAAACCCATGCGGACCGCGACCTCCTTGTAGCTGAGCCCGTCCACCCGATTGAGCAGAAAGATCTCGCGTGTGCGGGGCGGGAGAAGATCCAGAGCAGCAATATAGCGCTTGGTCGTTTCCTCCGCTCGTAATCCCCAATCCTGCTCTGGTGCAACGCTAACTTCCGGTGCTTCATCGGCAGGAACGTGCAAGGCCGCTCGTTTGACGTGCTTGCTCCGAAACCAGTCGTAGAGAATGTTGTGAACGATGCGTCGAAGATATGCTTCCGGCGCCCCGCTAAGCATGGACGGATTCGCCGTCGCCAGCCGCTCGAAGGCGTCCTGCACGAGATCGTGAGCGTCCTCGTAGCCTCCGACGCGCCGGCGCACGTACCGAAGGAGACGGGGCCGCTCGGTCCGGAACAACCGATCCAGTAACCGTCGCTCCGCTTGCGAAGGCAATCCCGCTTCTTGATCTTCACATTCGCGGTCAGCCATGCGGTGGGCAGAGGCCACGCGTGGCGGTCCGGCAGCAGGCAAGCGTCATCGTGTTTGAGAGCTCGGCGAGCGGCGACAAGGCGGACCCCTCGGCCCACCCGGACTCCATTCGGTGTTACCAGACGGGAACCGGGGTTCCTCGCGATGGCGGGCCGTCCCGCCGGACAGCCTTGGTGCATCGGCAAAGACTCGCCGCTGCTTAGCCGACTGTCAATAGGCGGGCGGGTGCCGACCTCTCATCCCCTGCCCGCGAGCTTTTTCAGCTCGGCAATGCGCTCCGCACAGACTTCGTGAACGACAGTCCCGAGCTCCTCAACTCGCTCGCACAACCAGTTCAACTCCTCCAGGCTGATCCGGTAATGTTTCGAGTAGCGCGCCTTGACGTAGGCATCGCGCAGCTTCGTGAAATGAGCCCGGTCGCTCCGCGTGGTCCGCGGCCAGACGTCCACCAGACGGCGGTCGATCGGGTCCGCGAGCGAGCGGAGCAACGCAATGTTGTGCCGGTGCGGCGTATAGAAGGTCTGGACGAGCAGCACGGTATGGTAGAGCCGCTCGACCGTCTGGTGCAGGTCGAAGGCGGCATCCTTCGGGTGTCCTTCCGCGAGATGGAAGCGCGCCCCTTTGTATCGCGACATCGCCGTCGGGAACCAGTCCTCGAAATATTCCTCGGCGAGCGCGAGCGCGTCCTCCGGCTCCTTCGGTCTCGGTGCCTGCAGCTCCGTCGGGCCCGATTGGTAGAGCGCCACGGCGTCGCGCACGACGTCCATGAAGAAGAAGCGGCCCTGGGCGAGCGCGTCATTCACCTCCTGCAGGGAATGCACGATAAAATTGACCGGCGTCCGAAGCGTCCGCGTAACGGTGGTTTCGCGGATCATCCGCTCCTCGGCGTTCAGCCAGACCTCGGAGTCGGTCAGCTCCTTCTGGTTGACGATGATCAGAAGGTCGAAATCGGACTGATAGCCCTTCGACGTATGCGGCTCGTCGACCCAGTCGCCACGCGCATAAGACCCGTAGAGCAGAATTTTCAGGATCCGGCCGGCCTTGCGCTTCCCCTGGGCAAGCACGATCTCGTCGCCGAATTCCTCGAAGATGCACTGCACGACCCGCCCCAGTTCCCGCTGCTTCGCTGCCGGAATGTGGGACAGATCAGTGTGCATCGAGCCTCGCTGGGGAATGGAGGGTGGATCATATGTCCCACACCGGCTCGTCCTTGCACGGGGAAAGCCGCCGGCGCAACGATCGGCGGTCACGCCTGCGGGAAGATCAGGCGATGGAGCTCGACCAGCGCCGTCCGGTAGAGCGCCTCCGTCTCCGCGATGGGCAGCCCGAGCCGCTTTGCCACGGCGGGCAGGGTAAGTCCGTCTTGCCTGTGGAGGAGGAAGACCTCGCGCGCGAATGGCGACAGCGTGCCGAGCGCGCTCAGATAGGCGGACCGGTCGATCGGCGGGACGAGCCCGCCAATCAGCAGCCACGCGCTGATCCACAGCCCGTCCGAGTCCGCTTGCATCGTCGCCCTGTCCGCGACGCGGATTTCCGGTTCCGGGCGCCAACGCTCCGTAGCAGCCGCAACAATGTTGTCCGGCGCGATCTTACCGGTCTGCTGGACGAGGAAGGCATCGATGCGGCCCGCCAGGCCATAACTGTCGCGCCTGCGATCACGACGCAGCGAGAAGCGCGGCGCATCGTTGAGCAGGTCGAGCGCCTCCCGAAGAAGGTCGAGAGCGTTTGTATCGGTCATGGCGAGATTCCTTCCGAAAGCCAGCTCGTCCGCTTCCGAAACGGCACGAACGAAGCGTGCCGGCCCCTCCCCCTCTCCCTTCCCAAACAGGGTCGCCCGGGTGATCGCGCGGCCCAAGCCATCGCGTTTCGGACCATCGCGGGTCCGCCGGTGTTGTTTCCGAATTGTGTCAGACCTAGATTGGCCGAATGGATGAGGACCGCTTCGCGCAGCTCACCGACGCGCATCGCGATTGCCTTCGGCTTGTGCACGCACACCTTCAAATCAAGCAGATAGCGGTCGAGCTCGGCATCGCACCGTCGACGGTCAATGCGCGTCTCGAGAAGGCCCGCAGGATCCTGGGTGCGACCAGCAGCCGCGACGCGGCACGGCTGTTCGCGCTGTACGAGCAGAGTCTCGGCATATGGATTCCGCCTACCGGTAGCTGGAATCCAATCCCCGATCACCCCGCCTCGCCGCCAGAAAGCGGAGAGGACACGGCGGACGACCTCCAGCACGTGGACGAGGCGGACGGCGTCGCATCGAGCGGCGCCGTCATCGGGCACCGCATTTCGTGGTCCCTTTCGTCCATCAGGTGGCCGTTTCCCACAGCGGGGAGAAAGACGAATGACATAGCACCGATGATGCGACTGGCCTGGGTACCACCGGTGGCGGCGATCTCGCTCCTCATCCTGGTGGTGGTCGCGCTGCTCAGCGTGGCCGTGCAGGACCTGCTCGCCACGATCGAGCCAAGCTTGGCCCGCCTCCTTTAAGGAAGGCCGCGGCCTTCCATACCAACAACGTTTGCGTCATCGATGACGCAGGAGACTTCGATGCTCAATGCCCACGCTCTGCACGCCGCCGGCGGCCGAGTGACCCATCATCTCGGCTCGATCGAGCAATCGATCGACGAAAGCTTCGCCCGCACGGCAAGCTTTCTCGCCTACCTTCCCGAAGCCCGGGCCGCGGCCAATCTGCCGATGTCGATCGGACATAAGGCGCTGATGCGGGTATTGGCCTCGCTCAACGCCATCGCGCAGGCGCGAGAGGAGATGGTCGCCGCGCATGTCGAATTTGCTGAGACGCGCTCGGACCTTCGGCTGCCGGAGACCGATCTTGGCGGATTGGTCCCCTGCCCCACGTCAGGTTCGATTCGGGCCGTCGCGGGCGCTGTCGTCTGACGACAGCTGTACGAGGTCGCTTGACTGCGAGCCGGAATCGATGATGCCCCCCCTACATGCTGTTGATAATTGTCTTCGCGTTGTTGTTGGGCGTGTCCTGCGGGTATGCGCTCATCAGCGGCGGGCGTTCCGAGCAGGCGGTTGCGATCATCATGATCCTCGGCTCCGCCGGGTCCATGATTGCGGCGCACCCGCCTGCCCGGCTTTGGCACGGGACGGAGAACGGCATTTTGCTCATCGACCTGTTGGCCCTGCTTGCGTTCGCGATCATCACGCTTCTCAGCGACCGGTTCTGGCCGATATGGACGACCGGATTCCAGCTTCTGTCGGTTGCGGCGCATTTCGGTCCGATGCTCCGCTCGGCGAACATCGCGATCCCCTTTGCCTTCGAGGAGGAGGTCTGGGGGTACGTGATCCTGGTCCAGCTCATCCTGGTAACTCGCTCGTCCCGTCGATCAGCAAGCGAGAGAGCCGCGAAGCGCTGGTCGCTCTTCTAGTTCACGCAGCACCCGGCCGAGCGACGGAACTCGCCGACCGTCTGCTCGACAGACACGGCTCGATCGGCGCGGTCCTTTCCCAGGCCATGACGGACCGGGACGGTATTCTTGGGGACTGCCCGGCCGCCTCTTCGTTGCTCGTGGCAGCTAGGACCGCAATGCTGCGATCACTTCAGGCCGAGGTGGCGGAGGGCCCGATCGCGCGGGCACGCGCCCTCGTCGATTTCCTTCGGCTCACCATGGCCTTCGGCGACCTGGAGATGGTTCGGGTGTTATACCTGAGCGCGTCCGCCTACCTGTTGCTGGACGAAGTCGTCAGCACAGGCTCGCCGGCAGGGGCGCACTTCCCGCACTGGAAGATACTTTCATGCGCGGTCCGGCTCAACGCCGCCGGCCTGATCCTGGCGCATAATCACCCGTCCGGAAACCCAGCGCCGAGCCGCGCCGACATCGCCAGCACCCGTAAGCTGGTGAGTGGAGCCACGGCACTCGACATCCAGATACACGATCACTTGATCGTGGCACGATGTGGCTGGACCAGCTTTCGTGCGCTCGGCCTGCTCGAAGCGGCCTGACGGCGATGCCGGTCGGTTCCTTCGCGGCCGCGTGTAGTTGCTCTTGCAGAGCCTGCTCATGAATCCTGCCCCGCTGGCCGATCCCGCGATTGTTGCGTTCGCGCGCCGCATCCTGGCGGCGAGGCAGTCCCGCTATGAAGAGTTTCCCGACGTCGATTTCGCGGATGCCGAATGGGGGATCCTCCTCGATCTGTTCATCGCTGCGGAGGAAGGGAAGAACGTATCGCTGTCGAGCCTGGTGATCTCGGCGGCGGTACCGAAGACGACCGCGCTCCGGGCCGTCAACGAGCTCGTCGCCAACGGACACCTCACGCGGGAACAAGATCCGCGCGACGGTCGGCGGAGCCATGCTTTTCTGACGCCCAAGATGCACGAACGATTGTATCATCTGGTCCGCCGGCTCATGGCGGCTTCGATGCCGAACGAGGATTAACCGAGCCAAAGCGTGCTTGGTGAAGATGCATTCCGAGCAGTCGTACTTATTCAGCCCGCCGTGCGCTAAAAGGGGTCCGTCTTCCCCCGATCGCGTCTGAACTTATGAGTGATCACGTTCCGTGTGAAAATAGGGTGGGATCGGCTGGAAGCATCGTGGCATCCGTCTCAAAGTTAGTGCCTGATGAGTGGCGCCTCGGGCGATCAGGTATAGGGCCGGGGTTCCGAGAGGAAGGTCGGGCCAAACTTGTCCGGACTTCCAACGCGGCGTGATCGCGGGGGAGGCGGCGTTACGGGCAGCATGATCTGCAGCCGCATGTTCGGCTTGCATCTGTCGACGCGTCGCTATCGCAGCAACCGTTCCTGAAGACCACCGCCGGATCGTGCTTCTGTTCGAGGGGCGCGAACGGAATGGTGGTTGACCAGAGGCCGTTCAGGCGACCCAGCAAAGTCTCGTGGTCCGGTAGGGATCTTCCGGCTCCGCATAGCTGCTCGGCATCGGCGATGCTCCTTGCCCCGAAATGCTTGTCGGTTACGCGCTCGAGAACCTGCTTTCCCACCGCGCGCAACACCAAGCCGGCATCGTCTATTGACGGCGAGTCTCGCCCGAGCCGCATACGACCCAGCCTTGCCCGATGCAGACCCGTTCGGCCTTGCAGGGTTTCGAGTGATAGCTTCGACTCTGCGATGCACCAGGCGACGAAGAGCGCCAGCAGCGCCTGTTCCTTCTGTTCGTCCGTACCTTCCATTGCGATCCCCCGCTCCCGGATATCGAGAGGGCGGGGGCGTCACAATGCGGTAAAGGTCCCGATCCGGGCCGGACGGTCTGCGCGGTTCAAGCAGCAGAGACCGGTACCATCGGGCAACGTCCCTCAAGCGGCCTGTTGCGCGGAGAAGCAATCGTCATTCGCCCCCGTTTCGACAGGCTCTTCGATGTCATGGGTCGGATGACGGCCGGCCAGACCGAGCAGATAGGTGGCGGCGGCATCGGCCTTGGACGCGATCGCGAGCAAGGCCCTCGAGTCCGCTTTCAAGATCCGCAGCCATCCGGCGATGTAGCTTGCGTGGCTGTCGAGATGCTCCACAGGGAGGCCGAGTTCGCTGCCGAGGATCGCCGAGGAAAGTTCGGCCACGAGTTCTTCCGCGGCGTAGGCGTCGTCGCCGAAACGCTTGCCGAATTCCCGGTTGAGCCTCTTCTCGCCGCCAGACCAGTGCGAGCATTCGTGCGCCCTCGTCGCGCCGTATCGCTCCGCATCGGTGAACGCCTCTGGCGGCGGCAGCTGGATATAATCACCGATGGGGGAGTAGTAAGCGTGGTCGCCGCCATGCCGGGTTGTGGCCGGTATCATGTCGAAGAACGCCGTAATTTCCGCCAGGCGATCAGCTTCGATGGGCCGCTCGGCGTATGGCGGATGAAGATGGAACCGGGCCGGCAGGCCTTCCACCTGATCGGCGTTGAAGACGTGATAGGAGCGAAGCACTCGCCGGTTCTCGGTCACTTCTTCTCCCGTCGCCTCATCGTGGGAGCGCTTGGCGTAGGTTTTGTAGAAGATCGCGATCGTGGCTTTCTCGCCTTTCCGAACCTGCCCACCAAGCGCGGCAGCCTGGGCATAGGTCATCCAGTAGGGCGAGCCGTATCCCAACATGTCCGCCACCAGCCAAAGCCAGAAGATATTCCCGCCGCGATAGGGGGTGCCGCAAGACCGCAGGGGACGCTGTGGTGCCGTCCCGGTCCACGGCTTCCGCCAAGGGCGGGTGCCGGCCTCGAGGCGGGCGATGATGGCATCGGTGATGACCTGGGCGGGAGACGGCAGATCGGGACGGGGCGCGCGAGACTTGAAACGGCGCATCGGATGCTTCCTCGATGACGGCCTTCCGCATCATCGCGGCTGGCTCATAAAGTCCGATCCTCCCTCTTCTCCCGCACGTGCGGCGCGACAGCGCCGCGTAATGTTCTGGCGAAATTCCGGGATGAGCGGCTGCGCCTTGGCAGGGCAGCAATTTTGGCCGAGAGTACGCTTCCAGGAGACGGTCTTCGTGTATCGCCCCTAGAATTTGATCGAAGGGGTTCGAGGAACAAGCATGTCCGGGTCTGTGGACGACGATATCTCCGAGGGTCGTGGTCCGGAGCGGGCCGCTGAATCCGATGAAAGCGTGATCAGCGATGCGGTCCGTGAACTGCTCGGTCGCGCGCCCGAATGGATTAGGCACGACCTGGCGTCGAAGGATCCGCACGCGCGAGCGAGAGCGGAGGACACCTTGGCAGCGATGATCGGCGCCGCCCTCGCCGAAAGGCGAAAGAACGTCGACGTCCCGGCCTAGCGCGCGCGAACCGGCCTAGCGGCTCAGCCGAGGTGACACCGGCCCGCGACATGTGATTACGCGGCGATCTGCTGGCGTGCCTGGTCCGCTTCGTTCCAGTCGCCGTAGCCGACCGGCGGGGGAAGCACCTCGATCGTGCGACCCTTGCGAGCATGGGCATCGCTCCCGATATCCGCACCTCTCGCGCCGGCAGCGCCACGATCTGGAAGCAATATCAGGCGGGTCACGTCGAAAGGAATATCGACGAGCGCAAAGCGTTCGTTGCCTAGCGTCGCCCAGACCGGAATTCCGAGCATGGCGATCGCCGACATCGCCGTCTCGATCCCCTCGGCGAGCCCGAGCGTCCTGGTCGCTTTCGCAAGGCGGACCGCGCCGCGCAGTTGGGCGCCCAGCCCGAGCTTGGGATCGGGAAGATCCGACGCTTTGCTGGCGGTTCGGGGATCCAGTATCGTACGCTGGATCGCGATCAGACCGGACGTATCGCGAATGGCGGCGATCAATGCGGGGCGGAAGGTCAGCAACGCGCCGGATCCAACCGGCGTTCGCGGGTGGAAACGCAGGTCCTGCCAGGGGGGCACGAGCCCCCTTCCCCTCAGATAGCGCTCGCCAAGCGTACCCTGCAGACAGCGGGCCTCACTCCAGATGCGGCGTGCGAGCGCACTGCGGTCCGACGACACTGGCAATTCGCCCCTCGGGGACTCCGTTGGAAGGCGCCCCATCTGGAGAGCCCCTTCCGCGCGCACTGCACGGATAACATCCGCAAAGGCGCAACCCGCGAAACAATGCAGGAGCACAGTGCTGTAGCCTGCGGAAATCGACAGGCTTGGCCTGCGGTCGTCATGGGCAGGGCATCGCGCCGTGCCCGTACGTCCATCCCAACGCCCGCCGAGCCTCTCGGTGATTCGTTTTGCCTCGAGCGTCAGGTCGATCGGTGGGTCTTCATTTCGGATCATGGGATTTCTCCGCAATGGCTGCTCCATCGCCCCCCCCTCCCCTTTTGGTCTCATGACCAACAGTGGCGTCCCACGTTGGAGATTATCGCCGTCAGCAACCTTCGCGACCGCAAGCGGGCCATCGCGACGCAGGGAGCGGCACAGATGAGGGCACCTCGTCTACAAGCCACCGGCTGCTATGATGACCACGATGCATGAGATTACACCCCCCTTCTCAGAGCGCTTCGGCTTCCATGGACCGGACGCGGAGATCACGATCCGCGAGGCCGCGCCGTCCGAGGTTCGCGACACCGTCCTGATGCTTGGTTATCGATCGGGGTTGGGACCGGACGGCATGCGCGAGCTTCTCTGCGAGCTTCTGCTGAAGCGGCCCGATCGGGGAAATTGGTCGCCGGAGAACGTCCGTGGCGAGGTGTCGGGGCTCGCAGACGATGCGCCCTGGCCCAAGATCTATGATCTCGCCGAACGCCTGTACGCGAAGATCGGCGAAAGCGACTATACGGGGCAACGACAGGCGCAGTATGCGAGCGCGCTGAACAGAAGCTTTCGCGAACTCGGCGTCGGGTGGGAGCTCCAGAATGACGCCCTCGTGGCGCGTGGGTCGAAGGCTTTCACGCTCGCGACCGGGGATGCCACCGAAGTGATGCGCGCATCGGGGCGCCAACGGCCGCCAATGAGATTCGCGAGGCGCTGGTCGACATCTCGCGCCGTCCGACGGCCGATATCATCGGTGCCATCCAGCACGCCATGGCTGCGCTGGAATGCGTCGCGCGCGAAGTCGACGGCAGCACCGATACGCTGGGCCAGATCATCAAGCGCCTTCCGCTGCCGCCGCCTCTCGACGGTGCGCTGCACCGCCTCTGGGGCTTCGCGTCCGAGCAGGGGCGTCATATCCAGGAGGGCGGTGAGCCGCGGTTCGAGGAAGCGGAGCTCGTCGTGACGGTCGCTGCATCGGTGGGGGTCTATCTACTTCGCTACCGCACGCGATCCCAATCCCGACCCTGAGACATTGCTTCGAACTGCGAGGACATCTTGGCAAATCATCTCGAGGACCTGACCGCCGAATGGCTGGAATATAATGGCTATTTCGTGCGCAAGTCGGTGCTTGTGGGCAAACGCGACAAAGGCGGGTTCGAAGGAGAGCTCGATGTCGTCGGTCTCCACCCCGCCAGCGAGCACTTGATCCATATCGAATGCTCGCTGGACGCCGATCCATGGGAGAAGCGAGAGCAGCGCTTCACAGGAAAGTTCGAGCGCGGGCGGCGTCACATCGGATCGTTGTTTGCCGGCCTTCATATCAAGTCCGAGCCGGAGCAGATCGCCTTGCTGCAGTTTGGTGGAGGCACACGGACCCATGTCGGCGGTGCCCGGATCGTCTGGGTATCGGACCTGGTGGCCGACATCGTCGACCTGCTCGGCACGAGGTCGCCCGACAAGATGGCGGTGCCGAGCACCTTGCCGCTGCTGAGAAGCATGCAACTTGCGGCTCAGCCGAGGCGGCGCCGGAAGCTCGAAGGTTCGCTCATCCCGGCGATGCCGCTGGAGACCGGGGAAATCGAGGCCCAGCCGTGACAAAGGCTGGCACGGGCGGCGGCGCCTTTACCCAGCTCGCTAGACGGGAGATTGTCGCCGGCTTCAGGGTTTCCAAGGTTATCCGGACTTGGGAGCAAGTGGAAGGCCGACCACGTCGTGTGAGATGCTTCCATCATCGATGATGATGGTTTCGGGGTGACCCAGCTGGACGTATCTCACAGCCTCGCCGGTCGCGAGAGCGATCCGGGCCTTGCGAGCGACGTCCTTTTCAGGAAGGCCGGTCGCCTCGACCAGTCTCGCAAGCATTGCCTCATACCAGTCAGGCCGATCCATATTCAGTTCGTAATTCGCCCGCAGCTTGATCTGCTCGCCTGCGCCATCGCGATCCGGAGAGGGCCGGATCAAGGCATCTACAGTCTCGGACGCGAGGACCATTCGCAACATGCCCGCCGCGATCTCGCACCAGTTCACGGCTCTTCGCCGGGCCTTCAGGGCGGCAGGTATGAAGTCCGCAAGCCGATAGAGCAGTCTGCTGATAAACACAGCCCCCTCAACGCCGCCGATCGGGAGGATGGTCGCCAGGACGGTGCGCGCGCCACATGCCAGAAACCCGGTTCCGATCGTCACGTGGCTCGGCGCGTCAAGGCCTTGGGTGTCACAGGCGCTGAGAATTACGATCGGCGGTGACCGCAGCCGTCCACGAAGGTGCCACGTCGAAACGGGATGACCGGCGATGTCGATGCCCCCGACGCCGTCGCCGGTATCGATCACGCCATGTCCATCGAACACCAGAATGGGTTCATCGGCCGCGTTGACCGCCGCGACGAATTCTTCCTCGGTCTCGACGCGAACCATTCTGACGGCGACCCGACCGCCGAGCTGCGGCCTGATCGTCTCGACAGCCTTGGTGACGAGATTGCGAAGGCGATCGTCCTTCTTGAACGCGGTGACGACGAGGACGCGGCAGAGCTCTTCAGGGGCGACGATGACAGTCGGCTTATGAGCAAGTTCGCCAACGAGGAAGTTGCCGGGCGTAGCCGGAAGTCTCGACGTGTCATAACGCAACGCCAGCGGGAGGCTGCCAGCGGGGAGGAGTTCCAGCGGGGAGTCGGACACGATGCGAATGGGACCACCGTGGCGCTCGATGAATTGCAGTCGCGCGTCCCCGACCGCCTCGGCCAGTTCGCGTTGGACATCGCCAAACAGCCTTTGTGTCTTGCGGCGAGCTTCCACGCCATTCGCTCTCGCGTTGCGGGCCAGCCGCGAAAGCGTCGGGAACACGTGGTTCACAGCCGGCCGCAGACGCACAACCGCTGACGTCGTTGTGGCCGCATCGAGTCCCACTGCCGCGCAATGAAGGTTCAGCTCGGCCTGTCTGGATCTCACAACGAGCTGCGCGAGCGGATCCTGCATCGCCGTGAGGATGTCCTTCCCAACTTGCGTAAATAGGCCACGTTGGCGTTGGAAGAGCCGTATCACCGTATTGGCATGCCGTTCCGCTGCGTCCCCGATGCGCCGGCGGCCGTAGGCGAAGCGGAACAGGGCTGGCTCCGTCAGAACCATCGAGGGTCGCGGAAGATAGATTCGATTGAAGGTGCGCAGACCGGCGTCGGCCCGCTTGCGCATGACTTCCTCTGCGGCGCCGAGCACGAGGTCGTCATACTCGGCTTCGGCGCGTCCAACAAACGGCTCGGCGTCTGGCGCTTCGTATCCAGCCCGCGCCAGAACGAGCTCGTTGACGCCGCTGGCGTTGTGTATGTGCCAAGGTATATCGAGGCGCTCGGGCGAGAAATCCGGCCATCGATCGAGTGCGATCGACGCGGCGTCCCTTCGTTCCGTGGAGAGCTCGTTCCTGTGACGCTCCATCAGTGATCGGCAATAGTCCCGGACGGCGGCGTCGACGCTGGCGAGGCTGTCTTCGCTTGCCGGCGCTTTTAGGAGTAGGGTCGGTCGCGGCTGCACCTTCGACCAGGCGCTGATCCGCTCGGCCACCTCGTCTACGCCGGCGAGCAGCACGAGCGCAAAGCCGAGATCATCGACGGCCAGCCGCTCGAGCGCGGAAATGCTTAACGGTAGCCAGAATAGCGACGCCATCCCACCCATGCGCATGGAGATCAGACCATCGCGCGGGAGAGAGCGTTCGACGATCGAGCCTGGCAGCCGCGCAAGCAGGGGTAGCGCCCACCGCAGGTCGTCCCAGCCGGACCCGAAACCCTGGAACGGCGACATATCCTCGATCCGCTCGTCTGCGAGGACGCAGACATACGTGATCTGCAAAGGGTCGGAATTCAGAACCGCGTGCGAACCGGTCCAGATACTAGCTGCAGGATTCGGTTTCATTCCGGGCGATCAATGTTTGTGTATCGGCAGAAAGATGCCTCCCGCAGAAGCGCGACGTGAGGCTGCGGCGGGACGAGGCTGTCTGATGTTGGTAGACGGCACGCGATATCTACCAACATCAGGCATGCCCGGACGACGGCATCGGCTGTGGCGTCGACTTTGCAGCCTGCTCCCGTCGCCCGCTACCATCATCATACCACGACCGAACGAGTTGCAGGCCTGCAATCGGATCAAATCAGCCTTTCCCCGGTCGTTTTGAACGAGCGGCAAAACCCCTCGAAGGATGCAAGCAGTCGCCGGCCGGTCGGAAGCGGATCGCCCTTTCCACGTATGAAGCTGCGGTAGGCATCGACGACCATTTGCATGTCGGCCTTGGTATGTCGCGCGATGATCTCGCGGAAAACCTCGGCTGACGGGCCAAAGCGAATGCTCCCCTCCGGCAAGGCTAGGTCCGGATCGGGGCCGTCCTCCACCAGAATCGTCGGTTTCCGCTTTGGCGCTTCGAGCTTGGGAACGCCCGCGGAAACAACCTTCACCGTGTCCGTTATCGGTGGTGCCGACCTCTGCAATCTGACCTTGTAGGCACCCATATCGATTTGGGCGTGCCCATAGACCGTGGCAACGACCTCTAGCGTCCGCTTGATCGTTTGGCGCATCTTTGCCTTATCGGCGATGTTGTTGCCGATATGTGCTCCGAGCTGGTCGTAGTCGAGTTCCACCGTCTTCCCTGCAGGAATGCGAGGCAGGCGATAGGACAGATAGCTGTACAGATCGATGGCGGTGGGCTTCCGTCTCAAAGCATGCACCGCATTCATGTCGAAGCGGACGGCGTGATCGCGAAGATGTTCATAGAAGGTCTCCGACAGACGGAGTTCTCTATTGAAGCTCCCATCTGGCGAGTTCATTCCGGCATAATCGTGCGAGAGCTTGACCTCGTTGACCTTGAAGGCATTCTCTTGGGTCGCTGCGTCCTCGTGGGCCCAGTGGATCATCCACTCGCACGCCAAAAGCCGATCAAGTTGCTCGCGCAAAAGGTCGGTCTGGCCTCTCTGGCCCCTGCTCGCCCCCTCGTAGCCGAACCGCCGCATCATGTCCCGGAAGCTGCCGCCAAGATAGATGTCGCGGGTCTGCTTCTTGACCGCCTGACTAAGAATATGGATCAGGATGATGCGAGGATATGAACCGAATGGAACCCCTAAATTGACCATCTGCGCCTTGCCGTCGGCTCCCCGGACCAGGCGGGGCTTGGGTGTGATCGCAAGGGAGTAATTCCGGTCTTGTCGAATGATCGGCTTGAATTCATCCTCGCCCGTTGGACGCCGAGTGGGCAGCGACATCGCGCAGAGGGCCGAATGGAGGAAGGCCGGCACCGGCTCTTTGGAGTGCATGGCATGCGCGGCCTCGAACAGATCCTCTTGCCCATGAGCGAGGGCATCGAGGCGCACTTCGTCGACGCCCCTCGTGAGGAGTTGCAGGGCATATTGCCGCCCGCTTGGCTCCACCCATGTTTCACGACGACGCGCCATCGCTCAAACCTCATGCGGACGTCGAGAATCACCCCGACTCGTTCTCGCTGGGCTATATGGAGCCAAGTTTCACGGCTTTTGGCAAGTCCATTGGCGCTTTTATGCTCAGATATCCACGGGAAGCGCCAATCGCCGGTCTGATGACGGTATGATCGGTATTCTCGCTGCTACGATCTATCGAGCACAAATCATCAAATGAATGCGGGCCACCCTCGGTGAATCTCTCGGTTTGAGTCTATAGGAAGAGTCCTACCGAGATCATGCAAGCTTGCGTACCGTCATCATGCCGGGAAAAAACCATCATCAGACCGGAGCGCTACCGAGATCATACATAGCAATGTCTGGTCGATCGCCGCCTGTGGATAAGGCCGAGATCAGACCGCCGATTGGCATTGCTACCAACATCATGCAGGCGTCTAGCGCTTTCCAGCGCAACCCTTCTCAATTGGCACTTTTCGAGATATCTTCGACGAAAGAGCGCCAAGAAGGAACTGCTGCCCGTGACCGAAAGATTGAAGTCGAAGGACGTTGAGCTTCCCCTTCCGATGCAGGGCACGCCCCCTGCCCTGCCGCCCGGCGCTGCAGCAGATGCTGCAGCAGATGAGGATATCGCGCTCGCGCGAATATTCGATCAGACCCAGGATATCCTCCAGGCGATCCGCGAGGAAAGCCGGGGCGATGTCGCGACCCGGGAAGAGCCTCGGTTTCCGATCTCGCGGGCTGCCGAACTGATTGGACGATCCGATTCCATGATCCGCGAGGCGGAGAAGAGCGGGCGCCTTCCGCAGCCGGAGCGCGCCGAAAATGGGCGCCGCGTGAATTACACCCTAGGTGCCATCAATCACATGCGCCGCGTCTTCGGCACCAGCCCACGCCGGGCGCCGAACGAGAAGACTGCGATCCTTGCCATCCAGAACTTCAAGGGCGGCGTCGGGAAAAGCACACTCGCGGTAAACCTCGCTCAGTTTCTTGCCATCCAGGGATATCGGGTTTGTCTCGTCGATTGCGATAGCCAGGCGACCACGACATCTATGTTCGGTTACCGACCGGATCTCGATCTCGATGGTGAAGAGGATACGCTCTACGGCTATCTCCACAATGGCCTGAGCGCTGTGCCCCCGTCGATGATCAAGGACACGCACTTTGACGGCTTGAAGCTGCTGCCCGCTAACCTCGACCTTTATCAGGCCGAGTATGAGCTCGCTGCCCAGGTCGCGAGGGCAGGGGAGCATGGTCACGGCAGGTTGGTCTTCAACCGCATCGGCGATGCGATGGCGTCGCTCGCCGACGACTTTGATGTCATCGTGATGGACCCGCCGCCCGCTTTGGGGATGATCTCGCTCGGCGTGCTTGCGGCGGCCAACGCGATGATCGTGCCGGTACCGCCGACGATCGTGGACTTCTCATCGACCGCCTCCTTCATCGGCATGGCGCTCGACTCAATGAAGATCCTGGCGCGCTATCGCGCTCGACCGGTCTTCAATTTTGTTCGCTTGGTGGCGTCGCGAACGTCTGAAACCAAGAGCATGCAACGAACGGTGCTCAAGCTGATGCAGGAATTGTTCGGCAGGAACATGTTCAATTCTTCGATCAAGGACTCGGCAGAAATCGACAATGCGAGCTCGCGCTTCAAGACAGTTTTTGAGCTCGACAAGCCGATATCCAAGAAGGACGTTCACGATCGCTGCGTCGCTAGTTTGACGGCAGTCTGTTCGGAAATCGAGCTTGAGATTCGGAAAACATGGCCGTCTCATCATGAGGCTCTAGTGCAGGCGGGCGTATTGTGACGGGGCGAGTTGCAGGCCTGCAATCGGCAGGCGCAGACGCCCGGCATGCCGGTTTCCAGCGGGCCGCTTCCCCAGATAAATGGGGAGAAAACAGTAGGATGAGACGATTCCACCCACCGGTTGCAGGCCTGCAACTAAAAGGATCGGGGCGAATGCGTGCAATCTTTGCCGCGCGAATGCGCGTCCAGTTGCAGGCCTGCAACTGGACGCCTATCGGTATCGGAGTGGCGGCGCCGGTTGGGCGCGATGCGGTGGGGGAGACGGCGTGATGGCGAAGACGGGTGGCAACGCAGCCTTTGGCGCCGCAGTTTTAGCGCGCGTCGGGGCTCAGGCCGAAAAGCGCGAGATGGGGCAGGGGACTTCGTCGCCTAATCCAGCGAGTAGCATTCTTGATCACCGCGAGAATGCGCTCTCGGCCATGGCGACCGGGAAAATGGTCCCAGACGCGACCCTGCTGGTCGACCCGGCTCGCTGCCGGATCTGGGAGCATCACAACCGGGACGAAACGTGGCTAAGCGAGGACACCTGCTCCGATCTGATCGAGAGCATCAAGGCGGAGGGGCGCCAACGCATTCCAGCAATCGTGCGCCGCGTCAAAGGTGATCCGGATCATGAGTATGAGGTCATTGCGGGACGACGCCGGCACTGGTCGGTGTCGTGGCTTCGGGCGCACAATTACGAGAACGTAGACTTCCTGATCACCGTCCAGAATTTGAGTGACCAAGAGGCCTTTCGCGTAGCCGACCTCGAGAACCGATCGCGAAAAGACATCTCGGATATCGAGCGTGCGCGAGACTATGAGTTCGGCCTGAATGCCTTCTACGAGGGGCGGCAGGATTTCATGGCGGAGCGGCTGGGGGTGTCGAAGTCATGGCTCTCTCGGTTCCTTGTTCTGGCGAAGCTCGATTCAGCGATCCTTTCCGCTTTCCCGACGCCATACGAGATCGGTGTCTCGCATGCAGCGCAGCTGGCACCACTGCTCCGGCGGGACGAGACACGTCTGCTCGTTCTTGAAGAAGCCGAGAAGATCGCGACGGCGCAACAGGAGGCGCGGAAGGCCGGGATGCCGCCGATAGGTCCGATGGACGTCGTGCGGCGCCTTTCAGCGAGCACCGTTTCGAAGGCGGCCGTCGAGAAGAGCCAGGCGGCGATCGAGCCGATCGCGTTCCAGAGCGCGCTCGGTCGGCCAATGATGAGCGTGGCGCCTGTGAGGGGCGGCGG
>Ga0105240_10005017_pt1 | contig 19861 bp, 19 predicted proteins | sample KBSC54metaG_FD_80426 | JGI IMG/M metagenome (GOLD analysis project Ga0105240, IMG submission 80426) | Corn rhizosphere microbial communities from Kellogg Biological Station, Michigan, USA - KBS C5-4 metaG | ecosystem: Host-associated > Plants > Roots > Rhizosphere > Soil | place: Michigan, USA... | reverse complement strand
GGTAGCGCAACGCGTCGGCCGGCAGATCGCGGATCGGGACCGCCGCCGCACCCTTCAGCGACGCGTCGCGCGCAAGCACCTCGACGGTGGCCTGGTAGGCGATCTGGACGCGCCCGCGGGCCAGGAAGATGCAGCGGCGTTCGCCAGTCAGAGAGTCGTCCAGGCGCTGCAACTCGGCCGTCGGAGTGCCCGTCAGCTGCTCTGAATGCACCGCCTGGTCAGGCCCGCGCGCAGCCTCGAGCAGGAGCAGAGTCTCGCTTTGCCCGGGGAAGTCGTAGTCCAGCCTGGCGTCCAGGTGCAGCCACATCCGCGTCAGTCCCAACCGTCGTCCGGATGGCGTCAACGGGCGGCGGCGCAGTTCGTTCGTTCCGGCCTCAAATTGCCTTGGCAATCAGCTCCATCACGTCTGGCCGATCCGAGGCGATGCGCACGGTGGTGAAGGCGCTGTCGCGCCAGGCCGCCCAGCGCTCGCGGATCCGCTCGGGCGAGCCGATCAGGATCTCCTCCTCAACATACTCGTCAGGGACGGTGGCGATGGCCTCCTCGCGCCGGCCGGCCAGGAACAGCTCCTGGATGCGGTCTGCCTCGGCCGCGTAGCCGCGCTTGGCGAACGCGTCCTTGTGGAAGTTCATCTCCTTCGCGCCGTAGCCGCCGGCGTAGAGGGCGATGCCGGCCTTGGCCTTCTGGATGGTGCGCCCCACGTCGCTGCTGATCACCACCCGGACGCTGCCGACGATCTCGAGGTCCTTCAGCTGCCTGCCATCCGAGCGTCGCGCGAGGCCCTCCTGCAGCAGGCCGGTGATCTCGGGGAGCTGCCGCGGCACGGTGTGCAGGCAGAGCAGGCCGTCGGCGACCTCGCCCGTCATCCGGATGTTCAGCGGCGTCTCCGCCCCGATGACGATCGGGATGTTCGCGGTCTTGCCCGTGCCGTTGCGCAGCGGCTTGCCGAGGCCAAGCGCGCCCGGGCCGGCGTAGGGGATCTGCACCTCCCTGCCGTCGTGCGTGACCCGCTCGCCGGACCAGACCTTGCGGATGATCGCCACGTTGTCGCGCAGCCGGTAGTTGGGCTTGCCCCACGGCCGGCCCAGCCACCCCTCCACCACCTGCGGACCGGAGGTGCCGATGCCGAGGATCATGCGGCCGCCGCCGGCCATCGCGTCGATGGTCTGGGCGACCATGGCAGTGGTGGCCGGCGTCCGCGCGTCGATCTGGGCGATGGCGGTGCCCAGCCGCAGCTTGCGGGTGTGGCCGGCGATGTAGGCCAGCGGCGCGAAGGCGTCGTACCCCCAGGTCTCGCCGCTCCAGACCGAGTCGTAGCCGAGCGCCTCGGCCCTTTGGATGAACTCGATGTCCGGGACGCCCGTCTCGCCAAGCTGGGCGCCGATCGCAAGCTTCATTCCTGCCTCTCTCCGGGTCTCGTCCGCCGAACGGCGATATTGACACAGCCCGCCGCCGTGGTCCGCTCACCCTCGACGGACCGGTCGATTTGCGCGGGCCTTATGGCCCGGGCAGCCGGCCTCGTCACGCCCCGCGAGCGAAACCAGCCCGAAGAGGAGCCAGGGCCATGACCATCCACCATCTCGTCTGCCTCAGCCTGGACCGCCTGCCCGAGGGTGAGGACCTCGCGGCCCTGCGCGCGGAGTTCAAGCAGCTGATCGGGGATATCCCCGGCGTCGAGAGCGTGAACATCGGCCCCAATTTCCGCCCGGACTCGCTCGGCCAGTTCAACCTCGCCGCCGTCATCCGCTTCCGGGACCGCAACGCACTGGAGGGCTTCGGTCCGCACCCCAACCATCTGGCCTCCGGCGTCATGATGCGCGCCTACGGGCTGAAGGCCGTCATCCTGGACTTCGAGGACTAGAGGCCGCCCGGTGGGGCAAAGCCGGCGGGCCGGTCACCGCAGGTGGCGTCCCAGCCCGAGCCCCAGTAGCGCTGGGACGACACCGGTGGGGGCGCCGGCGCGACCAACTCCTTCTCCCCCGTCGGCGCAGGCATTGCGGCTGCTGCCGACGGCGCCTCGGCGGGGTGATCGGGCGAGGACGGACGGCGGCCGCCGCTGCGCATTCCGAACCAGAGCGCGATCAACGCCAGCGGCGCGCAGGCGACGGCCAGCAGCACCGCCATCCCGCTGACCAGCGCGGACGGCGCCTTTTCCGGAGCTTCGGCCATCGGATGCTGCGTCTCTTAGGGGCTATGGGAGACGTCAGTGTGCGCAGCTGTCGCCGCGACGTCCACCCCGCCGGAGGGGCAGCCGGCTTGTCGAGCTCGTTGTGCAAGTTCCGCCCCGAACATCACGCTCACGACCCGAGCGGCCGTCGGCGGCGCGTTCACAAACCCTGGCCTAGTGCCGCAACACGACGGAGGTGCTGACGTAGTTGTTCCCGACCCCGGACGGCACGGGCACTGTTGAGGTGGCGTAGTTGGAGTTGACCACCAGGTTGGCGCTGCCGTCCATCAGGATGGCCTTGGCGACGATCACCGTCCATGCGGACTGATCGGCGACACGGTTGTGGGTTCCGCTCACGTTCAGGGTAGCCGACGGAATGTAGATGGCGCCCTCCAGCTTCTTGGCGCTCGTGGAGGAGATCTCGAAGTCGTGGTCGTTCTCCCGGGTGGTGACGATCACGAACCCGGCGTAGGTCCCGTTGCGGCGACCATCGAGGGTCACGGTGGAGGAGTCGGCGAAGTCGAAGTCCGAGTCGCGGTCGAACACCATCACGACGTCGTCGCCGGTCAGGGTAGTATTGCCGGTCAGCTTCAGCTTCCCTTTCGCGAAATAGTGCTCGCCGGCCGCCAGCGTGAGCGTGGCGCCGTTCTGGAGGGTGATGTTGCCGCAGTGGATGCCGGGCGACAGGACGTTCGACGTGCCGTCGTAGGTCACGTTCGTGGTCGAGCTGCAGCTGTTCGGGGGAATGCTGATGCTGAGCGAGGCGAAGGGGTCGGGGATCGCCGGCGCGCCGGTCTGCGGCGCCGGCGAAACCGGCCCATGCGCTACCCCGGCGGCCTGGACCATGCCAGCGGTCAGCGTCGCGTTGGTGTCGACGCGGATGTCGGCATTGGATTGCGCCAGACACTGGCCGGCCACCAGCTGAGCCTGGTTCTTCAGGCGCAGGTCTTCGCCCCCGGCCTGGCCGTAGCCCAGCACGCAGAGCGGAAGCTGACCCAGCGTTGCGGCCGTGGCTGAGGAAGTCAGGTTCCAGCCGCCTGGCGGCAGCAGGCTGCCGAAGAAGGAGCCGCGGTGGCCGGCGATCGTCACCGTCACGCTGGAATTGTCCGGGGCGATCGACGTGGTCACGACGACGCTGTTGCTCTGGACGATCGGTCCGAGCTCCTGGGTGGCGTAGTCGGTGGCCCGGGCCGCGATGCCGGAAGCCGTGGCGACGCCGAGCTGCTTGGCCATGGCCAGCGCGGTCGCATCAGCGGCGTCCTGCATCGCGCTCTTGTCGGCGTTGAGCTGGGCAAGGTCGATGGCGCCCGCTCCGAGCATCAGCAGCGCCGGGGCAGCGACCGCAAAGATCAGGGCCGTGCCACCAGCCTGCGCGCGCCAGAGGCCGCGCACGACTCGCGCGCAACCTGACAGCAGGCGGAGTGCCATGCTGCGCACGCCCCTGAACCTCCGTTCCAACCCGGGACCCAGTATCGCGCCGCGGGCTGAATTTTGCGTTACGCGATGAGTTCAGAGAAAGTAATTTTCCCGCGGAGCGCCGAATAACCTTTGCCGTGCCAGGATGTATTGGAATGTTGGAACTTGCTCTGGACGGTGTGTCGGCTGGGTGACGCTTGTCCCGCCACAGACCAATGAAGCCTCGCTCCGGACGTTGCTTGAGTTTCCGTCGGACCAACAGATCAGGCGCGGACCGGCTCCGCCGCGCGATCGCGCTGGACGGCTTCGCGCATCGGTTTCAGGCCGATCCAGAACAGTAAGGCGGCCAGCGGCGTGGCGATGCCTACGGTGAGCGACAACGACCAGATCACCTTGTTGCGGTCGTGGAACAGGTGGTCGGTGAAGAAGGCGACGATGCTGGGGCCGCCCATCGCGCCGATGGTGTTGATGATCAGGAAGGTGACCGCGCTCACCCGACCGCGCATCCGGCTGGGCGTCGCCACCTGGATCGCCGCCCCGAGTACGCCCGAGAAGTTCAGCAGCATCTTCAGCGGGAACAGGAACGCCAGATAGAGCAGCGCCATAGGGGCCAGCACCGCCAGGGCGGCGCTCGCGGCGATGATCAGCGCGCCGACCACATAATAGCGAAGGTGCGCATCGGGGTGCTTGCGGAACATCCGGTCGACGATCAGGCCGTTGGTCATCTGGCCCGAGAAGCCGAACACCGCCACCCAGATCGCCAGCAGGCTGCCCAGCTCGGCCGCATGCCATCCGAAGGAGCGCTGCATGATCGCCGGCATCCACGCCAGGCCGGCCGTGGAGCAGAACATCAGAAACGTCTGGCCAACTACGAAGCAGATCAGGAAGAGCCAACTGCGACGCACAAAGGCGAAGACCTCCGACCACGGCGCGGCCGCAGCGGCGTCAATTCCCCCGCTTCGTCCGGGGTCGGGAACCAGGAACACCAGGAAGCCCAGCACCAACGCCGGCGCGCCGGTGACGATGAAGGCCACCTGCCACGCCTCCAGGTGGCCGAGCAGCGGCCAGTCCACACCGCCCTTGGCCCATTCGAGCACGGCCTCGCCAAGCCAGAGCGCCGCGCCCGACCCGAGGATTACGCCGGAACCGTAGATCGAGAAGATCGTCGCCAGCCGCCGCTTGGGGAAGATGTCGCTCAGCAGCGAGCCCACGGCCGGCGCGACCGCGGCCTCGCCGAGGCCGACCCCGACCCGCGCCAGGAACAGCTCGCCGAACGAGGCGGCCAGGCCGCTGGCCATGGCGCAGATGGCCCAGAAGGCCGCGGCCAGGAAGATCACCCAGCGTCGCGAATACCGGTCCGCGGCATAGCCGATCGGGATCGCGAAGATCGGATAGCCGATCACGAACGCGAGGCCCTGCAACAGCCCGACCTCGGTGTCGCGGATGTGCAGGTCGTGTTCTATCGGCACGACCATCAGGGCGATGATCTGGCGATCGAGGTAGGAGACGAAGGCCAGCACCACCAGCACTCCCAGGGCGAACCAGGCCCGCGCCCCGGGGCGCAACTCCAGCACCGGCGCGTTGGCGCCCGCCGCCTGCGCGGTCAGATCCATCGTTCCTCCCGTACCGTCCGCGGCGCGGCCTGCGCCTCCGCCGCGCCTGCGGGGAGGATCGTCTCTTGTCGGCGCGATGGTGAAGGGGAGGCGGCCGGTGTCAAGCGCCGGCTGGCGAGGGGGCCTCGCTGGACGCTGCGGAAATCCGACTGGGCTCAGGCTTGGCTCATGGCTCCGGCCCACGCCACGACCAGCGCCGCAGGAGCGAGGTCACCGGTTCGAGCGTCGCATGGCGGTCGATCGACCACAGCGCGTCGCGGCAGGCGCGAGCCTGCTCCGCCGGCAGGACATAGCCGATCATGCTGTCGAACTTGCGGTTGAGGTCGTCGTCATCCATGGGGTTTTCAGTGCTGCCCTTCGGATGGCTGACTTCGTCGGTGAGCACCCGGCCGTCCTTGAGGCGCATCCGGATGCGCGCGCACCACTCGCCCGCCTTCATGCGCTGGTCGTACGCGGGATCGTGCGTCACCGTGATCCTCTGCATCAACGGTCGGAGCGCCGGGTCGGAAACGCGCTCGGGCGTGAAGCTGTCCAGCGACACCATTCCGTCGGTCAAGGCGACGGCTACCATGTAGGGCAGGCTGTGGTCTGCGCTCTCCCGCGTCTTCGGGTCCCACTTCTGGGCGGCGTCCCCCTGGCCGCCGCCGATCTCATGCCAGGCCATCCAGTAGGTGGAGACATCGATCGCCTCGACCTGCGCAGGCTCCACGCCATCGCGCATCTTCAGGATCGAGGCGACCGGACCCTGGCTGTTGTACTCCGAGGGGAAGAACTTGAAGAAGGTCCGCTCCAGCGCCCCCATCCCGTTCTTGGGCTCGCCCAGCCGGTCGAATTCGAACGGACCGGTGACCTGTTTCCACAGTCCGTCCGCCCCTTCGAACGGCTCGGGCGGACCGGTGAGTCCCTTCTGCGCCAGGCGAGCGGCGAACAGGCCGGCCATGGCCGAGAAGGCGGTGGCCGACCCCTTCCAGTGCGAGAGCTCGCCGGTGCGCACGACGCGCAGCGGAACGCCGGGCGTGATGGCGAGCGAGATGGCGTTGCCGATCCCGTCCCGGTCCAGCCCGAACATGCGCGCGGCGGCGGCGGCCGTGGACACGGCGATCTTGGCGCCCTGGTCCCAGCCGCGCTTGCGCCAGTTGACCGCCCCGAGACCGGCGAACACCTCGTAGCCGATGTGGCTGCCCAGCAGCAGGTCCCGGCCGGACCCCCCAGCCAGCTCGACGGCGGCGAAGATCGCCGGCGTCATGTCGTTCGGATGCCCGCCGCTTCCACGGCTCGGCGCGATGCCGGAGTCGTTGTAGTCGAGATGTCGGTTGGCCGAGGCGTTGGCGAACGCGGCGTGTTCGGGCGAACTCGGCTGGGCCAGGCCATAGACTGAGCAGCCCGGTTTCGACGTCACCTCCGCGGCCAGCTCGCGCGCAATGCGACAGGGCGCGCTGCCGAAGGCGCCGGCCGCGCAACCGACCCCGTCGAGGTTGTGGCGGACCCCCGCGGCGATCTCCGCCGAACTGATGTTGTCGTGCGTCTGCGACAGCGCATATTCGGCCAGCAGCGTGGTCGTCTTGTCCATGGCGTGTCCTTGGATTGCTTGCCCCGCCGGGGGCGAGGCGGTGTTCAGGTGAGCTGCAGGGCGACCTCGCCGATGTCGCCGAAGCTTGCGCGGATGCGGCCGGGCCCCTTGACCTTGTGATGGGCAAACGATCCGGTGATCACGACCTGCCCGGGTTCGAGCCGGAGGCCATAGGCGTGCAACTGGCGGCAAAGGCTCGCCAGCGACTCGAACGGGTCATCGATCGTGTCGGCCGCGGCGGTTCGCGCCACACAGGCCTCGCCGTCGTACATCGACACCTCGAGGCTCGTGAGGCTGTCGCAGACGGCGCGCTCGGGGCCGGCGACGACACCCCAGTTGGCAAGGCCGTCGGCTAGCACGTGGCCCGCGCTGAGCCCGGACCCCGGGGGGATGCGCACCTCGTTCACCTCGAAGGCCGGAATCATGGCCCGCACCGCCGCCCTGGCCGCCGCGGCGTCCACCTCGGCCCCACCCAGCGGCCGGTCCAGCACCAGGCCGAGCTCCGGCTCGAGCATGCCGTTCAACAGCGTGGCGGGCACCGCGGCGCCCGACGGTAGCAGGCGGCTTGCGAGGACGTACCCGAAGGGGCGGAAGCCGGGGCCCATCGCGTCCCGACTCGCGCCCGAGGTGAAGCCAACCTTCCAGCCGCCCAGCGCCTCGCCCTCGGCGACGAAGCGGGCAAGCACGTCGAGCTGCAACTGCAGTCCTTCGGTGCGCGACAGCTTCATCGCCGGTGCGCCGGTGATGGCTCGGCCGAGCCTGCGGGCGTTGAACAGCGCTTCGACGATCTGCTCGCGCTGGCCGGGGTCCATCTGGCCGCGCCGGCCAGCGAGGGGATCGGCCGCGGGTCCCGATGCCTGGCCTGCCGTCATGTGGCGCCTCCCGGTTGCTGGCCGCCCATTCCCGATACAGAATGGACGCACTTGTCATTTTGAACGCCAGCATCCAGTGTTAGTAGGCTGTGTCAAGCCCGCGGGATGTCGGTCGCGTGGCCCGAATCGTCTGATGGCGAACGGGAGCGGGAAGGAGAAGGCGTGAGTCTTTCGCAGGCCAGGGCGGCCTCGGGCGATCCGGCGAGCGGTCCCGAGGATCACCGCGTTCGCGTGGCGCGGCAGAAGCGCGAGAAGATGCGCCGACGGCTGCTTGCCGCGACGCTGCAGGCGTGTGCCGAGAAGGACACCCTTGCGCCCGTGGTGGTGGACGAGATCATGCGGGTGGCCAACGTCTCGCGCGGCACCTTCTACAACTACTTCACCTCGGTGGAGGAAGCGGTCGGCGCGGTCGGGCGGCAGCAGGCGGACGAGTTCAGCGCCTCCGTGATCCAGTTGCGCGGCGGCATAGCTTCACCGGTGCGGCACGTGGCCGTGGCCAATCATCTGTTCCTGGTCCGCGCCGCGCTCGATCCGGTGTGGGGCTCGTATTTCCTGCGCTGGAACTACCTTCTGATCCCGTCGAAAGGCGGGGACATCATGGTCTCAGCCCTCAGCCTGGGCCGCGAGGCCGGGGACTTCCGCTTCGAGCATCTGTCCAACGCCGTCGATTTCGTCATGGGCGCCGTGCTGGGCGCCACGCGACGGATCGTCCGCGGCGAGCACGTCAGCCTCGCCAACATCTGCGAGGCGCAACGGATGATCCTGCAAGGCCTCGGTGTGAGCGCGAGGCGGGCGGACGAGACGCTGCGCTACACCGTGGCCTATGTGCGCGAACACGGTCCGCAACTCGGCTGGTGGCGAGACCTCGATTCGGATGGGCGGGACGCCGCGAGAGCCGACTAGCCGCCCTCGCGCCAGCACTCCGCTTCGTCAGGGGTGGGCCGGTTGACCGGCACGACCTCGTGCCCGTGGGTGTCGATGCAGCCCCACGTTCCGCCCACGAGGTCCGCCATCTCGCCGTCGCGCCGCACCGTGCAGCCATTGCAGACCTGCGCCCGGCCGTTCTCGAACGCCAGGCCGCCGTCGTAGCGCGCCGGGATGACGAGGCGCAGCCGCTGATCGACGTAGCCGATCTTATAGCCCTCTCCCCGCCATTGCGGGCTGGGCGCGAGGCCGTCGTGGAAGGCCACGGCCCGCTGATCGACCTGGGCCACCCCGGCGGACCGCCCGTCGCGCGCGACATAGAAGGCGAACGGACCCACCAGCACGGCGGCGAGGCCGTGCTCGTCGAACTGCATGTCCGCCAGGCGGCCCGGTCGCAGGTGCAGGCGGCCCTCCTCCGAGATGGTCGCGCAGGCCGGGACGGCGACGGGGTCGGTCCCGCCCCTGGGAACGTAGCTGCAGTCCCTCACGTCGCCGTCTGCGCTGGCCGAGTTCGCCAGCGTCAGCGAGGCCAGCCCCACCAGGGCCGCCGTGACCAAGAGTCCTGTCCTCACCAGCGTCTGGCCTCCTCCGCTATGTCGTTGCCGCGGCTTCCAGGCGGCGAGGAATCTACGCGACGAGGTCGGGAATGCCCAGGACGAAGTCCCGTATCTCGGCGAGGGAGCGGCCCTGGAGGGGAATGGCCGCCTCGTCCACGCCGGCGTCGCGCATTTCCTTCAACCGGGCGGCGAAAGCTGGCCGGTCGGGCAGGCCGAAGCTGACAGCCAGGTTGATCCTGTCAGCATCGGCCCGGCCGAGGTCGGCGGCGCGCCGGCGAATGTCGCGCCTGATCCGCGCCGCCTCTTCCGGGTCCGACAGCCGCGCGCCGGCGATGAAGCCATCCCCAAGGCGCGCGGCGCGGGCGTGGGCCGCCTCGCCATAGCCCCCGATCCAGATCGGCGGGCCGCCGGCCTGGGCGGGCTTGGGATTGCAGTGCACCGGCGCGAAGCGGATGAACTCGCCCTCGAGCGCGGGCTGCGGTTCGGTCCAGAGCGTCCGGAGGGCTTGGATGTACTCGTCGGTGCGGGCGCCGCGCCGGGCGAAGGGAACGCCCAGCGCCTCGAATTCCTCCGCGCACCAGCCGACCCCGACCCCCAGCGCGACCCGGCCGCCGGTGACGAGGTCCAGCGAGGCCATCTGCTTGGCGAAGGCCACCGGATTGCGCTGCGCCAGCACCACGACCGCGGACCCGACACCCACGGTCTCGCTGGCCATCGCCACCAGCATCATCGCCACCGTCAGGTCGAGCTGCGGCGTCGCGCCGTTGAAGGCGAGGGCGCCTCCGGTGCCGGGATAGGTGGACCGAATCTCCGCCGGATAGACCACATGGTCGCCCAGCCAGACCCGGGCGAGGCCGGCCTGCTGCGCCGCCTGGCCGATGGCGCTCAGCGCCTCTCGGGTCCCGTGCAGGCCGCGGGGCAGAAGGATCAGCGAAAGGCGCATGCGGGTCGTCCCCGGGCTGGACAAGGGCCGCAACCATGGCCAGGAAGCGGCGCGCGCCTCAAGGGCCGCATGCCGCCGGCGTCGGCGCCGGGGGCCGAAGGGAACCGGAGGAACGCTCGATGGACGTGAAGATCGGCCTGATCCTGAGCACCGCGCCGCAGACGCGCCTGGTCGAGATCGCCCGGCGGGCCGAGGCGCTGGGCTACGAATCGCTCTGGATGGGCGAGCACATCGTGCTGCCGATCGAGGACTCCGAGGAGCACCCCTATGGCCGGCCTGCCGTCGTCAGCCCCAGGAACGACATGCTGGAGCCGCTCACCGCGCTGGCGACCTTGGCCGGCGCAACCAGCCGCGTCCGGCTGGCCACCGGCGTCCTGCTGCCGCCGCTGCGCAACCTGTTCGCCACGGCGCGGCAGATCATGACCCTCGACCTGATGTCGGGCGGGCGGCTGGACATCGGGGTCGGGGTCGGCTGGCACGAGGGCGAGTTCGCGCTGATGGGCGCCGACTTCGCGACCCGCGGTCCCGCCACCGACGAGTTCATCGACGCCATGGACCGCCTGTTCGCCGACGAGGAGCCCAGCTTCCAGGGCCGCCTGATCTCCTTCCCGAAGGTGGGCTTCGAGCCCAAGCCGGCGCAGAAGCCGCGGGTGCCGATCCTGGTGGGCGGCGATACCGGGCCGGCGATGCGGCGCGCAGCGCTCCGCGGCGACGGCTGGTACGGCCATGCCAAATCACCCGAGGAGGGGCGCGAGCGGATGGAGCGCGTCAACCGCCTGGTCTCCGAGCAGGGGCGTGATCCCGCTGCCTTCCAGCGCGTCGTCCAGGTCTGGGACCCGCCGAGCCCGGAGGATCTTGCCGCCTATGTCGCCGCCGGCGCGGACCGCCTCGTCTGCTCGCCGTTCGGCCCGGGCCGCGACCCGATCGAGGTGATCGAGGCCTACGCCGACAAGATCGGGCTGCGGCCGGGCTAAGGCGGCTCGCCCGTCCACTCCCAGTGCCAGGGTTCGAACGGATAGTTGACGAAACCGAACCGCCCGGCATTGGCCACCAGCCAGCGATAGGTGGGCGAACGCGACTGGGCGAGCCGGTTGGGCGCGGCCGTCGATTCGGGCGGAAAGCCCGGCGCCGCGCCCAGGAAGAGGTCGACGGCGAGGCCGGTGCGATGCGCCGAGCAGTTGGCGCGGGTGATCCGATCGCAGCCTAGGGCGCAGCGCTGCGCCTCTTCGTCGGGCCCGCGATAGCCGGAGAAGATGGACAGCAGGCGCCGGTCCGCCGCCGCGGCAGGGACCTGCGCCCGCGCCGCGGCCAGCATCCGGCGATAGGCGGCCAGGGCGGTGGCGCGCAGCTGCACGGCCTTGCCGGCATAGCCTTCCTCCGGCCGCGCCCAGGCCAGCGCCTCCGGCGGCGGCGCCGCCGGGCATGCGCCGCCGGAGGTGGCGGCGACGAACGGCCGCCGCCGGATCCAGGTCAGGTTGAGTGCGCCCAGCGTGGTCGCATCCATCGTCCCGGTCGCCGCCATGCCGCGGCTGCGTTGCCAGCCGGCCAGTGCGGCCGCGAACCCCGCCGTCTGCGGGGGGCAGCGGGAACCGATCTCATGCGCCGCCAAGGGGGCGTAGATCTCCCAGCCCGGATCCTCCTGCGCCAGGCCCGACCCTACGGTGTCCAGGGACGCGCCATTGCGGTTGGCCGCGTCCGCGAACGCCGCCGTGGCCTGGCAGGGGCCGACAGCGGGCGGGGGGCTGCGGGCGTCGAGGAGCGCAGGGGCCGGCGACCGCGGCGATGGAGTCCGAAACAACAGCGACGCCAGCCCGGCCAGCAGCGCCATCAGCAGCAGTAGGCTTGGCCAGCGTCCCATCACTCGGCGCTCCGCGGCGGAACGGCCGTCGGGTTGGCGGCTTGAGTAGGCAGACCCCTGTTTTCGGACGTGACCGCCATGGCCCGCACTTGCTCCCGTCGTTTCAGCGCCGCCTCGGCGCCGAGACACCAGCCCTGGACGCGCCTGGCGGGCGGCCTGGCGGCCTTGGGGCTGACCGCCCTGGCCTGCTGTTCGCCTCCGCCAGACCATAAAGCTCAACCGCAGGCTCGCGTTGCGTCGACGCCCGCGCAGACCACAGCCGCGCCGCCTCTGATCACCCCGCCGCCGCCGAACAGCAGCGCGGCAAACGCGACGCCTGCCATCGATCCTCGCGCCGCCCTGCCGCCGGCGGGGCAGGCGATCGATCAGGCGAGCTTCGAGCCGGACGCCGCTGCTTCAGCCGGCCCCGCGACCTACGACCCGCGGCTGGTCAAGGCCGAGGTGCTGCTCGACCGGGCCGGATTCTCGCCCGGAGCCGTCGACGGCAAGTCCGGGAGCAACCTGAAGAGGGCCATCGCGGCGTTCGCCCAGGCGCGTGGCCTGGCCTCGACCGGCGAACTCGATGCGGAGGTGCTGCAGGCCCTGGTCGCCGCCGATCCGGCGCCGGTCGCACAGGTCTACCGGATCACCGCCGCCGACGAGGCCGGGCCGTTCATCGGTCAGCCGCCGAAGGACTACCGGCTGCTGGCCGCCCTGCCGGCCCTGGCCTATTCCGATCCGGAGCAGGCGCTCGCCGAGCGGTTCCACATGTCGCGCGTGCTGCTGGAGGCGATGAACCCCGGCGTCGACTTCACCCAGGCCGGCCAGGACATCCTGGTCGCGGCCCCCCGCCTGGCCCCACGCGATTTCCAGGCCGCCCGGATCGAGGTGGACAAGACCGCCAACCAGCTGCGGGCCTATGGCGCCGACGGCCGGCTGCTGGCGGTCTATCCGGCCTCGGTCGGTTCGGCCGAGCGCCCGGCGCCCAGCGGCCAGTTCGAGGTGACCGCGGTGGCGCCCAACCCGGCGTATTTCTACGACCCGGCCCGGCTGACCTTCACGCCCCAGGGCGCGACGGGAAGGCTGAGGATCGCGCCCGGCCCGAACAATCCTGTCGGCCTGACCTGGATTGCGCTCAGCATCCCGACCTACGGCATCCACGGCGCGCCCGACCCCACCACGATCGGCAAGCGGCAGTCGCATGGCTGCGTGCGGCTGACGAACTGGGACGCCGTCGAACTGGGCCGCGCGGTGCGCAAGGGCGTGACGGTGGACTTCGTGGGCAGCGAAACTCGGCGCGCGCGGACGACGTGAACCGCGCTGTCCGTAGTCGACGTAACGCGGCGCAAGGTCACGCGCTACTGCGTTACCGAAGGTCAAGTCCTCCGAGGCATAAAGCCTAGCTGCTTCAATAGAATGGCATGTATTCGATGTCTGGGGAATTAAGTCCGCGCTAAACAAATCCGGACGAGAATGCGCGTCTCATCCTGGTGGACCGTGTGCGGACGTGGGGTTCGCCCTGACGCCGCACCGGTCGACCTTGGGCAGGATGGTTGCTGTGGGACCGCCATGACCGCGCGCGTGCTTGTCGTCGACGACACCTTTCACAATGTAAAGCTGCTGGAGGCCCGATTGCAGATTGCTTCCTACGAGGTCGAGACCGCCTTCAGCGGCGCCGAGGCGCTAGAGAAGATCGCGCGACGCTTGCCGGACCTCGTGTTGCTGGACGTGATGATGCCGGGCATGGACGGCTACGAGGTCTGCCGCCGTCTGCGCCAGTCGGCCGCCACCGCGCACCTGCCGATCGTGATGGTGACGGCCCTCGACAAGGCCAGCGACCGCGACGCGGGCCTGGAGGCGGGCGCGGACGACTACCTGATCAAGCCGATCGACGATGACGTGCTGTTTCCGGCCATCCGTCGCCTGCTGCCTGACGCGCAGTCGCCGTCCCTGGCCAAGGTGGCCAGGTAGCGGGGCATGGAGGGCAGGGGGAGCGGCATGGGCGCGCCGGCGCAAAGGGTTCTCGTCGTCGAGGACAATCTTCCGAACCTGAAGATGCTCGAGGCCAAGCTGCGGGACCGGTACTTCGACGTCCAGGTGGCGACAAGCGGCGCCGAGGCGCTCGGCCTGCTCGACGCACAGGATTTCGACGTGGTGCTGCTCGACGTGATGATGCCAGGCCTCGACGGGTTCGAGGTCTGCCGGCAGATCAAGCTTCGACCGAGGGCGGTCGCCCTGCCGGTGATCATGATCACGGCGCTCGACACGCCGACCGACCGCCAGGCCGGCTTCCTGGCGGGCGCCGACGATTTCCTGATCAAGCCTGTCGAAGACGAAGTCCTGTTCGGGCGCATGCGTGACCTCGTGGGACGCCGCACGGCCAAGGCTGTCTAGCGGCCTCCGCAACGTCATCCAGATACTCGAGCCAGTCGGGAAGGCCGGGATGCATCGCGAGCACTCTGCAGCGAAGAGGCTTAACCCTTTTTGGGTGGGTTTCAGTCTAGCTTGAGCATGTGCTGAAGCATTCTCATCAAAGGCGTGACAGACTTTCGCCGCTGGCGCGTTACTCGGAAACGCTCGGCGAGCTGATGCTGCGCCGGCACACCGAGCTGGCCATGGCCGCGGCGAAGACCGAGTCCGACCTGGCCAACCGCGCCAAGTCGGCGCTGCTCGGCACCATGAGCCACGAGCTCAGAACACCGCTCAACGCCATCATCGGCTTCTCGGACCTGATCCGGAACATGCGGGCTGCCGAGGACGCGGTGACCAAGAGCGCCGACTACGCCACCTACATCGGGGATGCCGGCCGCCACCTGCTGGATATCGTCTCCGACATCCTCGACTATTCGAAGATCGAGAGCGGCACCTTCACGCTCAACCGCGAAAGCTGCTCGGTGGCCAAGCTGATCGCCGAGGCCCTGCCCATCGTCTCCAAGCGGATCGAGGAGAAGCATCAGCATCTGGAAGCGCGCATCCAGCGGGGCATTCCCAGGCTGGAGCTCGACGGCCGGCGCATCAAGCAGATCCTGATCAACCTGCTCTCCAACGCCAGCAAGTTCACCCCAGAACACGGCCAGATCATGCTGGTCGCGCGCGGAAACAAGGACGGCGGCGCCACGGTCTGCGTGGTCGACAGCGGCATCGGCATGACCCAGGAGCAGATCCACGTCGCGCTCACCGCCTTCGGCCAGGTCCAGTCGCACCTGTCGCGGACCCAGGAAGGCACCGGCCTGGGGCTGCCGATCGCGCGCGGCCTCGCTCGCCAGCACGGCGGCGATCTCTATCTCGAAAGCGAGCCGGGCGCCGGCACCTCGGCCGTCTTGACCCTGCCGGGGGCCAACGACGGCGCGGGCGCGCCTCGCCGCGTCACCGGCGGCGGCGAGCGGCGCAGGCCCCGCAGGCCAGCCCACTCTTCGAAGGAGCCAGCATCGTGATTCAGGAAGCGCTCAAGCCGGTGTTGGCGATGGTGTCGCAGGCCGAGAGCCCGGCGCCGGCCCACGACCGGGTGCGGATCGGCCATGTGGTGTCGGTCTCCGGCTCGCACGCAGTGGCGGTGCTCGAACGGTCCGCCGACGTCGAGGACCGCCAGCGCGACCCGCGCGTGCAGGTTGGCGCGGTGGTCCGTATCCAGATCCCCGGATCGGCGGTGGTCGGCATCATCTCGGCAATCAGCGCGCCGATGCCGGAAATGGCCGGCAAGCAGTACGACATCGGCCTGGTCGAGATTAACCTGACCGGCGAGATCGGCGACGGCGCGCAGGGCTACCCCCTGTTCCGGCGTGGGGTCACCAGCCTGCCGTCGCTCGGCGACGGCGTGCTGCTGGCGGACCGGCAGGATCTGACCAGCATCTTCGCCCCGCCCGGCGTGCACAGCATCGAGATCGGCACGCTCTACCAGGACGCCGCCGTCCCGGCCCGCCTGCTTACCGACGACCTTCTGCGCAAGCACTTCATCGTCGTCGGCAGCACCGGCTCGGGCAAGTCCTGCGCGCTCACCTGCATCCTTCACCGCCTGCTGGAGGTGCGCGAGACCGCCCATATCGTCATTCTGGATATCCACAACGAATACTCGACGGCGTTCGGTGAGCTGGTGGAGAAGATCACGCTCGACAACTTCAACCTGCCGCTCTGGATGCTGAACTTCCGCGAGCTGTGCGTCGCGCTCACCAACGACGACGGCTATCAGGACGATGAGATCGAGATCCTCAACGAGGGCATTCTGTTCGCCAAGAAGCGCTATGCGGACGCGGCCGCCGGACGTTCGATCCTGGCGCGCAAGGCGACCGAGAGCCTGATCATCACGGCCGACACGCCGGCGCCGTTCCGGGTGTCGGACGTGATCGCCTTCATCCAGGACGAACTCGGAAAGCTCGAGCGCACCCGGGTGATCGCCCCCTACCGGCGGCTCAAGGCCAAGCTGGAGTCGCTGGCCGTCGACCAGCGCTACAACTTCATGTTCGGCAGTCTGACGGTCGAGGACACCATGACCGACGTCCTCAGCCGGCTGTTCAGGATACCCAACCGCGGCCGGCCGATCAGCGTCATCGACCTTTCCACGGTGCCGCACGAGATCCTGGACGTGGTGATCTCGGTGATCGCGCGCCTGGCGTTCGACCTGGCGGTGTGGAGCAATGGCGCCCTGCCGATGCTGATCGTTTGCGAGGAAGCGCACCGCTACGTGCCCGCCAACGGCGCCGACAAGTTCGTGCCGACGCGCCAGGCCCTCGGCCGCATCGCCAAGGAGGGCCGCAAGTACGGCATCTCGCTGGGCCTCGTGACCCAACGGCCGTCCGAGCTGGACATGACCATCCTCTCCCAGTGCAGCACCGCCATCGCCCTGCGCCTCTCGAGCGAAAAGGACCAGGCGGTGATCCGCAACAGCACCTACGAGGGCATGGTCGACCTGATCGACTTCCTGCCGCTGCTGGCCGATCGCGAGGCGATCGTGCTGGGGCAGGGCGCCACCATGCCCATGCGCGTCCGGATCGACGAACTCGGCGGCAGGGACCAGCCGCAGAGCTTCAATCCCGGCTTCTCACAGAAGAGCGAGACCAAGGCGATGGATCGCGGCGCCCTCGACGCCATCGTCGCCCGCTGGCGCCTCACCGGCCGCGACCGCCCCCCTACCTGAGGCCCCGCCGCCCGCTAATTGCGCCAAGGCCCCGGCTAGGGGATGGTTCGCAAAAAGGGAGGCGCCTGCATGGCCATTCGATTTGACGGACGCGTCGCGGTTGTGACCGGCGCCGGCGGCGGGCTGGGCCGCTCCCACGCCCTGGAATTCGCGAAGCGCGGGGCCAAGGTCGTCGTCAACGATTTCGGCGGCGCCGTCGATGGCTCCGGCGGCTCGCCCGTCGCCGCCGAGGCCGTCGCGGCGGAGATCCGCGCGGCCGGCGGGGAAGCCATCGCCAACGGCGGCTCGGTGACCAGCGACGAGGACGTGGCCGGGCTGGTGCGCCAGACCCTGGACGCGTTCGGCCGCGTGGACATCGTGGTCAACAACGCCGGCGTGTTGCGCGACCGCTCCTTCTCCAAGATGAGCATGGCCGACTTCGCCTTCGTGGTGGACGTCCACCTGGTCGGATCGGCGCGGGTGAGCCAGGCTTTCTGGGGCGCGATGAAGGACCAGCACTACGGCCGCGTGGTGCTGACCACCTCCGCCGCCGGGATGTTCGGCAACTTCGGCCAGGCCAACTATGGGGCCGCCAAGATGGGGCTGCTGGGCCTGATGAACGTGCTGAGGCTGGAGGGCGCGAGGGACGATATCCGGGTGAATGCGCTGGCGCCGGTCGCCGCCACGCGGATGACCGCGACCACCGCCACCGGCCAGGAGCGCGCGGCCGACCCGCACATGGACCCGCACGTGGCCAGCGCCGGCCTGATGGTGCTGGCCGGCGAGGACGCCCCCAACGGGGTGGTCCTGTGCGCCGTCGGAGGCAGCTACAGCCTGTACCGGATGGGCGACACGCCGGGTGTGTTCGTGGGCCTCGGCGAGGGCCTGACCGCGGAAATGGTGCAGGCGGCGATGCCGCAAATCTCCGATGTGGGCGCGGGGTTGATCTCTTCCCCTCAGGCTGGCGAACACGCGATGCGCCTGATGGGCCTCGGCGCCTGACCCCTCTTACCCACCGCTCAGCCCGGCGAAGGCCTCAGGCTTTTTGGTCCACGGACCACGCCGACCACACGGACCTGTCTGTGTGACCCGTGTGGTCCGTGGACCTATTCTTTGTACCGCCCGGGTCCCGGCCCTTCGTCGGGGTGAGCGGGTCGGAGGGCCGAGGTCACGCCTCGAACAGGGCCCGCACCTCCGGCCCGGACGGCTTCAGCGACACCGTCCGGGGAAAATCCGCCACGATCTTGATGCGCGTCGGGGTCTGGTAGGGCAGCAGCCGGTCGCGCGCCCAGGCGATCAGTTCGGCCTCCGTCGCCGAGGCGCCTGACGCCAGGATCACCGCCGCGACCGGCGTCTGGCCGAGACGGACATCGCCGATGCCCACGACGCAGACTTCGCGCACCGCGGGGTGGCGTTCCAGCACCGCCACCACCTCGTCCGGGTGGACCTTGAAGCCGCCCCGGACGATCGCGTTGTCGGCCCGGCCGGTGATCCAGACGAACTCCTCGGCGTCGATCCGCCCGCGGTCGGTGGTGCGCAGCCACTCGGTCAGGCCGAGCGCCGCTCCGCGCAGTTCCAGCAGGCCTTCCGCGCCTGCGTCCAGGGGCCGGCCGGAGTCCGGGTCGACGGTGCGGGCCTCGACGCCGGCGTGCAGTCGCCCGCCCGCGCCGCGGTGGGTCGCCCAGTAGGTCTCCACATCGGGCAGCGTCCAGCTGGCCACCGCCCCGGCGAACTCGGTCGCGCCGTAGGTGGCGAGGATCGGCACGCCGTAGCGGCGCACCATCTCGTCGGCCAGTTCGACCGGCAGGGGCGAGGTGCCGGTATGGATGGCGCGCACGCCCTCGAACGCCTCGCGCGGGGCGTCGGCGTCCAGCACCATGCGCATCGCCGCGGGCGGCAGCGAGATGAACGCCGGCCGGTGCCGCGCCATGGCGGCGCGCCATTCGGGCACGGTGAACTTCTCGAACAGGGCCAGCGGCGAGCCCGCGGCGGCGAAGCCGAACATGGTGGCCACGCCGATCATGTGGGCGAGCGAGCCGAACAGGAATCGAACCTGTGGCGTACGCGGGGCGTCCGGCTCGGGCGCCGGCATGGAGAACTGGATGCGCTCCAGCCGCTCGTGCGACAGCGGCACGCGCTTCGGCGCCCCCGTGGTGCCCGAGCTCAGCATGTGGACCGCGATCTCGGCGTCCGCCGGCATCAGATCCTGGCCGGTGATCGCCTCGAGCCCGGCGACGAACCGCGGCGGCTCATCCGCGCCCGGCGGCAGCTCGATCCCCGCCGCGCCGGCAGCGGCCACCGCCGCGCGGAGGGGCTCGCGCGCCCAGTCGGCGCTTTCCCCCACCACCATCGGCGGCTTCAGGCGCGCCAGGTCGGCGGCGAGCCGGTCGTCCGGCATCAGTGCGTTCAGGATCACGTAGCAGCGCCGCGACCCCCAGATCGCCATGATCGCGGCGACCTGCGGCGGGTGGTTGCGCACCAGCACCGCGATCGGGCCGCCCTGCGGCAGCCCGCAGGCGTCGAACAGGGCCATCAGCGCCCGGATTCGCCCGTTCACCTGCGCCCGCGAGGTCCAGGCGCCCTGGAACTCGATCGCCAGCCCGTCGTCCTGCCGCAGGTTCGCCTCGATGCGCTCGGACAGGAAGGTCATGGCCGGCTCCTCAGGCCGCGGTGGGCCGCAGGTCCATCCAGGCCTGGGTGACCACGCTGTCGCCCCGCGGCTCCGCTGTGGCCTGGATGATCGCCCGCTCGCCCTCGCGCCAGACCCGCGTCACCACCGTCTCGCCGGGAAAGACCGGCTTGGCGAAGCGCATGTGGACGCCGGCCACCTGGGTCACATCTCCGCCCAGCAG